>OHAD01001550.1_pt1 | contig 21115 bp, 16 predicted proteins | sample 1577011 | NCBI WGS metagenome assembly OHAD01 (sample SAMEA3541510, study PRJEB24748) | human gut metagenome | biome: human gut; feature: human-associated habitat; material: faeces | place: China | collected 2012 | reverse complement strand
GGTCTGTGGTTGCAAGTCCAAGCCAGTCGCGGGCAAAGGGATCCACGTAAGCTACTCCTAAAAATTGGAGAGTGAGCATGGCGCGGCTTAGAAGTAAGTCCTGCCGAGAAAATCGAGAGGATCAGTAGTGCGGTAACCCCAAAGCGAAAGTTCCAGCAGGCGAGTGTGGGGTCAAAGATCAGGTCAGCTAAATACAAAAAAGCTTTTTACTAGTATATACTAATAAAAAGCTTTTTTTAATTCCTACTTAAGCAGCCCTAAATTTTTCGAATAATTTCTGCTTTTCCATTACCCTACCGAAACCGTATATAAGAGCGACCTTTATAGGTAGCATCACGATAAACCTGATAAGTCTAGGTATAGCGAACAACTTTGCACCGTAAAGTATGTTTAACCATATTGGTGTAAGGATTAGAACAGTGATGATGCCCTCAATCAAAACACAGATAGTTACACGCTTTACTGTTAATTTTTGCTTGTACAAGAACATACCGAAAATAACTCCAGAAAGGATGCTATTTAGGGTAAAACCTGGAAAAAATGGTCCACTAGGCCTTACGATGTATTGTATTATATCTGAAATACCTCCTACGACACCACCGACAAGCGGTCCATATAAGAGACCAGTCATGGCCAAGGCCAAGAAACTGAATGATATTTCTAATATATTAGAAAATACAAACCTAAAAAAATCGATAATAACTGCTGCTGCAATTAGCAAGGCTGAACCAGTTATAGTTCTGATATCCCTAAGGCTTTCAGACTTTAAGCTGATAGTTTTTTTCATTAAATATCCCCCTACTTTAGTTTTATTTCAGTAATCTATGATATATTATAAATTACCGTAGCATATTCATGATATATTATATTCCAATAAAAATCAACACTAAATGGTGATTTAACTATTCAAAACTATGTATTTATGATAAAATAAACTATGTACGAATAATTTTGCGAATAAATAAAAGGAGAGATGTGAATGAGTTTTTTGGATAGCCTATTCAATATGGCGGATAAAAAAGATTTAAAGCAGTTTAATAAGATTGCTGATCAGATAGATGCAGCTAGCGACAAGTATTCAGCTATGACAGATGAGGAACTTAAGGCTATGACACCTAAGTTCAAGGAAAGACTAAAAAATGGAGAAACACTTGATGATATACTAGTCGATGCATTTGCTGTTGTAAGGGAAGCTTCTACAAGAATTTTGGGAATGAGACACTTCAAGGTCCAGTTAATAGGTGGCATGGTCTTGCACCAGGGGCGTATAGCTGAAATGAAGACTGGTGAAGGTAAGACTCTTGTTGCTACTTGTCCAGTATACCTAAATGCCCTAGAGGGTAAGGGAGTGCACGTTGTAACTGTTAATGATTATCTTGCTAAGCGTGACCGTGACCAGATGGCCAAGATATATGAATTTTTGGGCTTGACTGTAGGTGTAATAGTGCATGGGCAGTCACCTCAGCTTAGAAAGCAGCAGTATGAGTGCGATATCACATACGGAACTAACAACGAATACGGCTTTGACTACCTAAAGGATAATATGGTTATCCATGAAGAGCAGATGGTTCAAAGGGGTCTTAACTATGCAATTGTCGATGAGGTTGACTCTATCCTAGTCGATGAAGCAAGGACACCACTAATTATATCTGGACCTGGGGACAAGTCTACTCACCTATATTCAGATGCCAATGTATTTATATTGACATTGAATGAGGATGACTATGAAAAGGAAGAAAAGGACAAGGCAGTTTCTCTTACAGAAACTGGTATAAGGAAGGCTGAAGTATATTTTAATGTAGACAATATAACTACTATGGAACATACTGAACTTTACCACCATATCAATCAGGCCTTAAAGGCTCATACTATAATGAAGAAGGATGTTGACTATGTGGCCAAGGACGACGAAATTATAATTGTTGATGAGTTCACAGGTCGTTTGATGTTTGGTAGAAGGTATTCTGATGGTCTACACCAGGCGATAGAAGCCAAGGAAGGTTTGACTATACAGAGAGAGTCAAAGACACTAGCAACCATTACATTCCAGAACTACTTTAGAATGTACAACAAGCTATCAGGTATGACAGGTACAGCCAAGACTGAGGAAGAAGAGTTCAAGTCAATCTACAAGATGGACGTATTCCAGGTCCCAACTAACAAGCCATTATTGAGAAAGGACTTGGCAGACTCTGTATATGCCAACCAATTGGCCAAGTTCAGGGCAGTTGCTAGGGATATCAAGGAAAGGCATGCAAATAAGCAACCAGTCCTAGTTGGTACAGTATCAATAGAAAAATCTGAATTGCTATCAAGCATTTTGACAGAAGAGGGTATAGCTCACGAAGTTTTAAATGCCAAATTCCATGAAAAGGAAGCAGAGATAATAGCTCAGGCAGGTAGGTTAGGAGCCGTTACAATCGCCACAAATATGGCTGGTAGAGGTACCGACATCCTACTAGGTGGTAACCCATCATTTATGGCTCTGAGAGAGATGAAGAGGTTAAACTTTACAGACGAGATGATCAACAGGGTAAATTCAGCTAATGAAGTAGCCGGTGTTGAAGCCAATGAAGAATATGATGCTGCTAGAAAGACATACAAGAAATTATATGAAGAATACAAGAGGCAAACTGATGCTGAACAGGTAGCGGTTATAGAGGCTGGAGGTCTGTGCATACTTGGTACAGAAAGACATGAGTCTCGTAGAATAGACAACCAGCTAAGAGGTCGTGCAGGTCGTCAGGGTGACCCAGGTGAATCTAGGTTCTATATAGGTCTAGATGATGATTTGATGAGGCTGTTTGGTAGTGAAAGAGTCCAGGGTATACTTGAAAAGTTAGGTCTTGACGATGATACTCCAATAGAGCATAGGATGCTTACAAAATCAATTGAGAATGCCCAAAAGAAGGTAGAGGGTAAGAACTTTGGTATCAGAAAGCATGTCCTTGAATACGATGATGTAATGAACAAGCAAAGAGAGATAATCTATGCTGAGAGAAAGAGGGTATTGTCTGGAGAAAATCTACAAGAACAGATTCAGATGATGATGAGAGATGTGATCACAGAAGCAGTGGCTATATATACGGATGAAAATGAAGTACTTGATCATGAAGCTTATAGGACTCATATGTATAGAAGGTATCTTCCAGGTGGAGTAATAGACGATATAAACTTTGCCGAAATGACATCATCAGAGGCTCTAGAAGCAACATATGAAAGATTGTTGGCCCTATATACTGAAAAGGAAGAGTTCATAGGTTTTGATAGGATGAGAGAAGTAGAAAGAGTAATCCTGCTTCAGTCAGTTGACAACCATTGGATAGATCATATAGATGCCATGGACCAGTTGCGTCAGGGTATAGGTCTGAGGGCTATTGGTCAGATAGACCCAGTTATAGCCTACAAGATGGAAGGTTTCGATATGTTTGACGACATGAACAAGCTGATTAGGGAAGATACTGTTTCTTACCTATTCAACATTCAGATAGAGGTCCCTGTTGAAAGAAAGGCAGTAGTTGATGTTGATAGCCTAGAATCTCCAGATATGGATGGCGTCGACAGGAAGCCTAGCAAACCAGAGGCAGAGGCTACACAAGCAAAGGTAGGCAGGAATGATCCTTGTCCTTGTGGAAGTGGAAAAAAATATAAAAACTGCTGCGGTAAGTAGACCACAAGCTTAAAAAGTATGATAAGTAGTTTTGACTATTACTTATAGGTTGAATAGGCCTATAACATAGGTAAATAAGCAAGTTTAGATAGCACAGGTATTTTAGAATTCAAATATCTGTGCTATTATTTATATATAGGTATTTTGAAAAATGCGATTTAATAATATCAGTGAACATATAAGTAAGTTTCTAGGTTTAGAAGGGAGGAATATATGGAAAAATCTCTTTTGATTAGTATAACGATGAATATGGATTTACCATCTTTGGTTTCTTTTGAGGACGGGACCATTCTCTGTAAAAATAAGCAGATCGGGTCTGTTTGTGATTTTTTGGATTTTAGGAATCTTGACAATACTAGACAGCTAGACATAGAAGAATTCCTGGAAAAAAATTCAGGACCGAGATCGTTTAAAATAAGAAACACATCTCTAGTTGGTAAAAAGTATGAAGTTACTGTTGATGGCAAAGAGGTATGTTATTGGTATATATTCAGTAATGACCTAACCATAGATGCTGGTATAAAAAATGTAATAGAACATATAGATGAGATAGTAGTAGTATTCAATGAAATGGGGATACTACAAAAGATGAATAGTATCTGTGACCAGTTGCTACCATTTAAGAGAAAGGATGTTCTGAAAAAAAGCATAGATGAACTCATCAAGGATGGAAAGGTATCCAACCCAGTAATAACTGAAATGATAGAAAAAAAGAAAAAGGTATACAGGGAGATTGTCTATCCAAATGGAAAAGTCATATCATATACTGCAATACCTCACTACGATGTAAATGGAAATTTCAAGGGTGGGGTTTTGACAGGGCGAGATGTGTCTAGACTCATTAACCTAGCCAAAATTTCTAGTGAACATAACGAGAATGTAGTGGAATACATCAGTGCCAGTGAAGAAATGAAGCAAGTAAAGGCTATTGTAGAGAGAGTTGCTCCTTCAGATGCCTCTATATTTATAATGGGAGAATCTGGTGTAGGTAAGGAAATCATAGCCAGGAGTCTCTGGTCCAAGAGCATGAGGTGTAATGGTCCTTTTGTAACGATTAACTGTGCTTCCATACCAGAAGAGCTGATTGAATCAGAACTATTTGGTTATGAAAAGGGTGCATTTACAGGTGCAAATAAAGAAGGCAAGATGGGCCTGATGGAGGCTGCGGATGGAGGGACGCTGTTTTTGGATGAAATAGGTGAAATGCCACTTCAGACTCAAAAGAAGTTCCTGCGTGCTATACAAGAAAATGCCATCATGAGGATAGGCAGTACCAAGTCAAAAAACATAGACGTAAGATATGTCTGTGCAACCAACAAGACCCTAGACGAACTGAGGGACGAGAGGATATTTAGGCAGGACCTTTATTATAGGCTAAATGTAATACCTATAGTTGTACCCCCTTTACGAGATAGAAGAGATGACATACTACCTATAACTGACTATTACATTAACTACTTCAATGATAGATACAATAGAAAGGTTAGTTTATCAACTGAGGCTAGGGCTAGGATGGTGCAAAACGACTGGAAGGGTAATATTAGGGAGTTAAAAAATGTGGTAGAGAGGTTGGTTATACTATCTCCGCAAGAAAACATATATCTGGAACAGGTTGAAAGAATCCTGACCCTGGAAAGTAATGAAGATATAATAGATAGGGGTAAAAATGAAAATAAAACATCTAATATATCTGATGATAGAGAAAATAAAAATTTAATAATAAAGGGTATCATGAATATCGATGATGCCCATAGACTAGTAGAACAAGAAATTCTAAAAAATGCTATAGAAAAATATGGAAATATAACTAAGGCTGCCAAGGCTGTAGGAATAAACCCATCGACTGTATATAGGAAAATAAAGAGCGGTTATATAAAAATTTAAAAAATGACAGTTAAATTGTGGCTACTTGCAATAATTAGAAATTTTGGCATAGAATTTGCTCTAAATAAGTGTGAGAGGCATTTTAGTGACCTTTCAATATTTAAAGGAGGAATTTCACATGAAAAAAGCTAAGAGTATTGGATCGTTCGGCGCAATATTTGGTGTAGCCGCTGTATTATTCGGTTCGCATGCAGGTGGAGGTTTCGCTACAGGAAACCAGGAAACGCAGTATTATGTTCAATTTGGTTGGACTGCACCGCTTACTGCTGTCCTAGCTATGGTATTGTTGACAGTTACTTTAAGAGAAGCAATTGTAATGTACAATAACTACGACTGTAAAAATTATAAGGAATTATTTAAACATCTTTGGGATCCATATCCAAAGTTAGAGATCTTGTGGGAGATATATTATTACCTAATGGTTATAATAGCTGTTGGTGCAGTAATCGCAGGTGCAGCGGCAGTATTCCAGACAATGGGAATACCATACATAGTATCTATTATAATAGTAGGTTTTGTGCTTCTGATATTGACTATTTACGGAGCTATCGTCGTATCAAGTGCAGCAGGTATAATGTCCATAATAATCATGATATGTTGCTTGGCTATATTCCTAACAGGTATTAGCATGAGAACTGGACAGATATCTAGCATTATCTCAGCTAGAGAAGTATGGGGTGGATCAGCTATCAAGCCATTTATACTAATATTCACATATGCTGGATTCCAGTCTGTTGTTATACCATCATTGGCTGCAACTTCAAGAGAATTATTAAAGAATGAAAAACAAGCTACAGCAGCTATGGGACTTTCTTTCGTTATGAATGCAGTTGCCCTATGTCTAGCAGTAACGATGCTACTAGGTTGGTTTGCTGAATTCAGTGCAGCAGGTCAGTTGACACTACCAACACTATATGTTGCTAAGCATACAGGTAACTCAGCTATAGCAGTTGCCTACCAGGTATCTTTATTCCTATGCTTGATGTCAACAGGTGTAACTTGTATATTTGGACTAGTTAACAGGTTTGAAGACCATGAAAAGTTAGCTTTCTTGAAGACTAGACAGAAGAGAAGAATATTTACAGCAGTATTGATCATAGTAGTTGCTGTAGTAATCTCATCTACAGGTCTTACAAACATAGTTAAGTTTGGTTACGGATATTGTGGTTACCTAGGTATATTTGCTATAGTACTACCATTCTTGACAATAGGTGTTTACAAGAATAGAAAGTTCAAGAGAGAACATCCAGATCACAAGTGGTATGCGCAGAGAGTCTTAGATGGAGAAGAAGAAATTGCAGAATAATTTTCTTGACATTTTTGAAAATATGTGTAGAAAATTAAACAAAAATTAGACTTTTTATTGGGTGTTTGCATTTTGCAAATACCCTTTTTTTATAAAAAAGGACTTTTAGAAAATAAAAGTCGAGTTTTTTCGTAAAAAACAATATTAAGTTAATAAAAGACCAAAAAATGTTATTTTATTAACCTATATAAAAATAATATGTTAATTTGAAAACAAATGTATTTGCAAAAAGCAAAAAAAGCTTATATGTATTTGCAAAAAGCCATACAATAATAATTGATTTCAATAAAAATAAAGAAAGTAAAAGCCTTTTAAAATATTAAAAATCCTTTTTTATTGCTTGCAAAGCTTTGCATACAGATTAGAAGATGGCTAGCTTAAGTGGTTTTGATAAAAATATCTTTCTTAAAAATAGGCAAAAAAATGTGAAAAAATATGCAAAATCTTGGAAAGTTAAAAAGTTGGCATGGTATTTGCTTATATAAATATAGAAAGTCAGAGACTTCAAATTATATTAAATTAACAAATTTTGGGAGGTAGAGAAATGACAAAAATCGGATTACCTTTGGAAGGTGTAAGAGTTATTGAGTATGCAAACTTCGTTGCTGCACCAGTATGTGGTAGATTACTAGCAGACTGGGGTGCTGAAGTTATTAAGATTGAACCTACATTTGGAGATTCAATGAGATTCGTTGGTATACAGTGGTGTTTCCCAACTAAAGAAGAAGAAAACCCAATGTTCGAAATCGAAAACTCAGGTAAGAAGGATATCGTAATTGACACTGGTACTAAGGAAGGTGTTGAAGTTATCTACAAGTTACTTGATGATGCAGACGTTTTCTTAACAAACACTAGACAGAAGGCACTTGATAAGAGTGGACTTAATTATGAAGAGGTTAAGAAGAGAGCTCCACACATTATATTCGCTCACTTACTAGGATACGGTGAAAATGGTCCTGCTAAGGATAATCCAGCATTCGACTACACAGCATACTTCGCAAGAGGTGGTGTTGCAATGAGTTTGATGGAAAAAGGAACTTCTCCATGTAACCCAGTAGCAGGTCTTGGTGACCACTATGCAGGTATGAGTTTGGCAGCTGGTATACTAGCAGCTCTACGTAAGAAAGAACAGACAGGTAAGGGAGAAAGAGTTACAGTTTCTCTATTCCATACAGCAGTATTTGGTATGGGTATCATGGTATCTGCAGCTCACTACGGATATAGAATGCCAATATCTAGAAAGAACCCACCTAACCCACTAAACACTACTTTCAAGTGTGCGGATGATAGATGGTTACAGATAGCATTCTTCCAGTATGACAAGTGGTTCCCTAACTTCTGTAATACAGTAATAGAAAGACCAGACCTAATTGGTAGTAAGTACAGCACAATGAAGAGTGCAGTTAACTACGTAGAAGAATTCGTTGATATGATGGAAAAAGAATTTATAAAGAGACCTATAGATGAATGGTGTGCAAGACTTCAGGCAGCAGGTATCCCATACGAAAAACTAGCTACAACTGATGAAGTTCTAGTTGACGAACAGTGTTGGGCAAATGACTACCTAATCAAGCATACATTCGAAAATGGACACGAAGGTGTTATATTCAACACACCAGTAATGTTTACAGAAAACAAGAGAGGCGAATATGTAAGAGCTCCTAAGTTCGGTGAACATACTCAGGAAGTATTAGCTGAAGTTGGTATTAGTGGTGCTGATTTCGATGAATTAAAGGAAAAAGGTATCGTTAAATAGTAAAATTTGGAGGTGTTGATAATGGAAGCAAACGTAAAGAAAGATGCAAAGACAGCCATAGCTGACTTATTGCAGGAACAGTATGATAATGCATTTAGAGAAAAGGAAGCTGGTAGACCTGTAGGTTGGTCAACTTCAGTTTTCCCTCAGGAATTAGCTGAAATATTTGATTTACAGTTATTATATCCTGAAAACCATGCAGCCGGTGTTGCAGCTAAGAGAGAGTCACTAGAACTATGTGAACTATCTGAAGGTGAAGGTTATTCAAATGACCTATGTGCATACGCTAGAACAAACTTTGGTGTTCTTTTAAAAGGACATTCAGATGCTCTACCAATGCCAGAACCAGATTTCCTATGTTGCTGTAACAACATCTGTAACGAAGTTATCAAGTGGTATGAAAATATCTCTAGAGAATTAAACATACCTCTTATAATGATAGATACAGCTTACAACCTAGAAACTGAGGTTACTGAAAACAGAGTTAAGTACCTAAGAGGACAGTTTGAAGAAGCTATAAGGCAGTTTGAAAAGATTTCAGGCAAGAAATTCGATCCAAAGAGATTAGAAGAAGTTATGAGGATATCTTCTGAAAATGGTAAGTTATGGAAGTATTCAATGAGTCTTCCAGAAGGTAACTTCCCATCTCCAATGAATGGTTTCGACCTATTCAACTACATGGCAGCAATAGTTGCAGCTAGAGGTAAGAAGGAAACTACTGAAGCATTTAAGTTACTTATTGAAGAACTTGAAGAAAATGCTAGAACTGGACAGACTTCATTTAGAGGTGAAGAAAAGTTCAGAATCATGATGGAAGGTATTCCATGTTGGCCACATATAGGTTACAAGATGAAGTCTCTATCTAAGCAGGGTGTAAACATGACTGGTTCAGTTTATCCACATGCTTGGGCATTGATTTATGATGTAAACGACCTAGATGGAATGGCTAGAGCTTACAGTACAATGTTCAACAACGTTAATATAGAAAAAATGGTAGAATACAGAGTTAACGCTCTTAAAGGTGGTAACTGTGATGGTGCATTCTATCATATGAACAGAAGTTGTAAGTTGATGTCTTTCGTACAGTACGAAATGCAGAGAAGAATAGCTGAGCAGACTGGACTACCATATGCAGGATTTGATGGTGACCAGGCCGACCCTAGAAACTTCGCAAAGGCACAGTTTGAAACAAGACTAGAAGGTCTAGTAGAAGTTATGGAAGAAAGAAAGAATGATGGAGGTGCTCAGTAATGACTGTTAAAGAATTAATTGCTAAATTCGAATATGCTGCAAATAACCCAAATGCATTATTAGATGGATATCTTAAAGAAGGTAAGAAAGTTATAGGATGTTTCCCAGTATATACTCCAAAGGAAATAGTTCACGCATCTGGTATGATACCAATGGGAACTTGGGGTGGAAACACTTCAATAGAAAGAGCTAAGGAATACTTCCCAGCATTCTGTTGTTCAATAATCCAGGCTATCATGGAATATGGTCTAAAGGGAAGCTTCAAGGGCTTATCTGGTGCTATAATACCATGTCACTGTGATACACTTATAACTCTTACTCAGAACTGGAAGTCTGGTGTTAAGGAAATACCTATGATAGGTTTTGCTTTCCCTCAGAACAGAAAGATCCAGGCTGGTAAAGACTACTTAGTTAGTGAATATGCTACAGTAAAGACTAAGTTAGAAGAACTCTGTGGACACGAAATAACTGATGAAAGCATCCAGGCAAGTATAGCAGTTTACAATGAACACAGAAAAGTAATGAATGAGTTTGTTAAGTTGGTTCCTGACTATCTAAATACAATCACTCCAAGAGTAAGAAATTACGTACTTAAGAGTGCACACTTTATGAAGGTTGAAGAACATACAGCTTTGGTTAAAGAATTAATAGCAGGCCTAAAGGCTATGCCTAAGGAAGACTTTAAGGGCAAGAAGATAATAACTTCTGGTATAATACTTGATGACAAGGGCTTATTAGAAGTATTTGAAGCAAATAATATGGCTATAGTAGCTGATGACGTTGCTCAGGAAACTAGACAGTTCAGAACTCTAATTCCAGAAGGTGGTAGCGCATTAGAAAGAATGGCACAGTGGTGGGCTGACGTTGAAGGATGTTCACTAGCATACGATCCTGCCAAGTTAAGAGGTAGAATGGTAGCTGAAGATGCTAAGAAGTTAGGTGCTGATGGTGTTGTTTATGCACTAATGAAATTCTGTGACCCAGAAGAATATGACTATCCAATCTTCAAGAAGGATATGGAAGAGGCAGGAATACCTCATCTATTTATTGAGATTGAACAGGGAACAACTAGCATAGAACAAATAAGAACAAGAATACAAACATTCGCTGAAATATTAGCGTAATTGTAATCAAATTTTTGGAGGTTAAAAATGATACTAAAAAAAGAGCATGAATTAGTAAAAAAATCAATTAGTGATTTTTGCCAGCGTGAATTGTATGATACTGATTTAGCTGAAAAGATGGACAGAGAAGGCGTTGACATGCCACAGGAATTTACTGACAAGCTAGCTAGATATAAATTCTCTTGCCCAATCGTACCAAAGGAATATGGTGGTGCTGGAGCAGATTATGTTTCATATGCACTAATAATGGAAGAATTATCAAGAGCAGATGCTTCTTGTGGTACTTACTTAACTGCAGGTGCATCATTGGTTGCACTTCCACTAATCAACTTCGGTACTGAAGAACAGAAACAAAAATACCTTAAGCCACTTGCTGAAGGTAAACTAGTTGGTGCATTCGGTCTTACAGAGCCAGGTGCTGGTTCAGATGCAGGTGCAACTCAGACAACTGCTGTACTAGATGGTGACTACTACATACTAAACGGTAGAAAATGCTGGATAACTAATGGTCCTTTCTGTGATTTTGCTATAGTTTCTGCTGTAACTGAAAAGGGAAAAGGAACTAGAGGAATATCTACTTTCATAGTTGAAAGTAAATGGGAAGGATTCTCTCATGGTGCACACGAAGATAAGATGGGTATCAGAGGTACTAGAACATCAGACCTTATATTTGAAAATGTTAAGGTTCCAAAGGAAAACCTACTTGGTAAGCTAGGTGCTGGTTTCAAGGTTATGATGAATACTCTTGAAGCAGGTAGAATAGGTGTTGCTGCTCAGGCTGTTGGTGTTGCTCAGTCTGCTCTAGATGAAGCAATCAAGTACACTAAGGAAAGAGTACAGTTTGGTAAGACACTTTCTAAGTTCCAGAACACTCAGTTTACATTAGCTGATATGGCTACTAAGGTTGAAGCTGCTAGACTATTAGTTCATCAGGCAGCTCAGTTGAAGGATAACAAGCAGAGCCCTGCTCTTCTATCATCAATGGCTAAGTACTATGCTGCAGAAGTAGCTAACGAAGTAGCTTACAAGGCATTACAGTTACATGGTGGATATGGATTTGTTAAGGACTATAGAATAGAAAGAATATACAGAGATGCTAGAATTCTTTCAATCTATGAAGGAACTTCTCAGGTTCAGCAGATAGTAATCGCAGGAAACATATTAAAATAAGAGGGTGGTGTGAAATTTGAAAGTCATAGTATGCGTAAAACAAGTACCAGATACAACAGAAGTTAGAATTGATAAGGAAACAAACACTTTAATAAGAGAAGGTGTACCAAGTATATTAAACCCAGATGATGCAAATGCGTTGGAACAGGCTCTAGCATTTAAGGATGCTCACGAAGATGTTCATATAACAGTTGTTTCAATGGGACCTCCACAGGCAGATGTAATGCTTAGAGAGTGTTTAGCAATGGGTGCTGATGAAGCAGTATTGCTATCAGATAGAGCTTTCGGTGGTTCAGATACATGGGCTACTTCAAATGCAATAGCAGCAGGAATCAGAGCTATTGGAGATTACGATTTAATACTAGCAGGTAGACAGGCTATAGATGGAGATACAGCTCAGGTTGGTCCTCAGATATCTGAAAAGCTTGGAATACCTCAGGTTACATATGTAGAAGGTCTAGAAGTTGATGGAAAGAAACTTACAGTTAAGAGACAGTTAGAAGATGGTTATGAAATGATCGAATTACAGATGCCAGCTCTACTTACAGCTGTTAAGGAACTTAACGAACCAAGACATATGTACATAGATAAAATATTCGAAGCCTATGAAAAAGAAATTAAGGTTCTTTCAATAGATGATGTTGATATAGAAAAGACTCAGGTTGGTCTTAAGGCATCACCTACAAGAGTATTTAGATCATTTACACCAGAAGTTAAGGGTCAGGGTGTTATACTAGAAGGAACAGAAAAAGAAGTTGCAGCTAAGATTGTTAATGAGCTAAAGGCTGTACATATAATATAATTTAATTTAATTGTTTATAGGAGAAGAGTATTATGGATAGAAATGAATTGAATCAGTACAAGAACATTTGGGTCTATGCTGAACAGAGACAGGGAAAACTTACTCCAGTTGTAATTGAATTACTAGGAGAAGGTAGAAAATTAGCTGACGTAAGAGGAGTTAAGTTAAATGCTATACTTCTAGGTCAGGATATGGATGAATTAGCAAAAGAATTAATTAGCTATGGTGCTGAAACTGTATATGTAGCTGATGACGCTCTTTTAAAGAACTATACAACTGATGGATACGCTAAGGTTATAGTTGACGCTGTACACGAAATTAAGCCAGAAATAGTTTTAGTTGGTGCTACTCATATAGGTAGAGACTTAGCTCCAAGAATAGCTTCTAGACTAAACACTGGTCTTACAGCTGACTGTACTAAGCTAGAAATAGATCCAGAAGATGGTAAGATTAAGCAGACAAGACCAGCATTTGGTGGTAACATAATGGCTACTATCATATGTCCAGATAACAGACCTCAGATGTCTACAGTTAGACCTGGAGTTATGGACAAGGCTGAAAAGGATGACTCTAGAACAGGTGAAGTTGTTAAGCTAAACATAGATCTTAAGGAATCTGATATCAGAACTAAGGTATTAGAAATCGTTAAGTCTGCTAACGAAAAGGTATCTCTAACAGATGCTAACATAATCGTATCTGGTGGTAAGGGTCTAGGAACTCCAGATGGATTCAAGCTTATAGCTGAATTCGCAGAAGCTTTAGGCGGTGTAGTTGGTTCTTCAAGAGCAGCTGTTGACGCTGGTTGGATAGATAGATCTCACCAGGTAGGACAGACAGGTGTTACTGTTAAGCCTAACCTATACGTAGCTTGTGGTATATCAGGCGCTATACAGCATTTAGCTGGTATGAAGGAATCTGACCTTATAATAGCAATAAACAAGGATCCAGACGCTCCAATATTCAGCGTTGCTGACTACGGTATCGTTGGTGACCTTTATAAGGTAATCCCAGAAATACTTGAAGCTTTAAAGGCAGTTAAGTAATTTAAGTAGAATTTTAAATCTACAAACTATACAGTGGTAGTTAGTGTCGCCATATCTGGTATATGGCGACCTATTACCATAGTTTTTTAACTGAAATATTATTCAGGTGTGTTTTTTTAATATTGATAGTTAAAAAATTGTTATTGTCATGTGAGTGACATAAAATTTGTGTTTTTAGTGTTTATGTGTTTAGAAATTTGTGTTATTAAGTGATTAGTTAAGAAAACGTTTTAAGTTAATTAGAGTATATTATTTTAAAGAAAATCAAAATTATTAGTTAATGTTTTTATTAGTTTAAAGTAAATTTATGTGTATTAGGAGGCAGCGTTATGAAAATTTTAGCATACCATGTACAGGGTTACGAAGAAGCAGCATTTAAGAAATGGTCAAAGGAAACAGGAGTTCAGGTAGATTTAGAATACGGTCTAATTACTCCAGAATCAATCGAAAAGGCTAAGGGATATGACGGAATAACTACTCAGCAGGTTATACCAGTTAAGGACGAAGAAATATTCAAGAAAATGAAAGAATACGGACTAACTCAGATTGCATCTAGAACTGCTGGTGTTGACATGTTCGATCTTAAGACTGCAAGAGAATATGGAATCTCCGTAACAAATGTACCAAGGTATTCTCCAAATGCGATAGCTGAATTAGCTGTTACACATGCTATGACACTATTAAGAAATATCGGACATATTAGAGCAGCTCAGAAGAAGGGTGACTTTACTTGGAACCAGGATCTTATTTCTAAGGAAATCAGAAGCTGTACAGTAGGTATCATAGGTACTGGTAGAATAGGTCTTACAGCTGCAACTCTATTCAAGGGCTTAGGCGCTAAGGTTATAGGTTTTGACGAATTTAGAAACCCAGGTGCAGACGGAATCCTAGAATACAGAGATACAGTAGAAGCTTTACTAGAAGAAGCTGACGTTGTTTCACTTCACTTACCATTAACTGATTCTACTCACCATATCATAAACAAGGATAGAATAAGCCACATGAAGGAACATGCTATCCTAGTTAACACTGGTAGAGGTGGTCTAGTAAACATAGATGACGTAGTAGAAGCTCTTGAAGCTGGTAAGATAAAGGGTGCAGCTCTAGACGTTCTAGAATGCGAAACTCTATATGTAAACCAGAAGATAGATCCTAAGAAGATAGAAGGAACAGTAGTTGAAAAGCTAATGGAAATGGACAATGTTGTATTAACAGGACATTTCGCATTCTTCACTGAAACTGCAGTAGACAACATGGTTTCAACTGCTCTTGACAACATCAAGGTAGAAATCGAAACTGGTAAGGTTCAGAACTGCATGAACGCTTAATTAAAGATAGAACAGCCTTTCTAAAATTTTAATTTTATATCAATGCACGCCATATTTATTGGCGTGCATTTTTATGTTATAATTAAATACAGTAAAGGAATAAGGGGTGATAAGGTTGATAAATATTCAAGATTATAAATCTGAATACGAAGATATGATAAAAAAAGCCAAAGAATTGGGTGAGTCACTTTGACCCATCTAGTCTAAAATCCAAAAAGGCAAAGATAGAAAAGCTTATGGAAGACCAGGGATTTTGGGAAGATGCGGACAGGTCTAACAGGATTTTACAGGAGAATAGGACTATAGAAATCAGGTTGGCTCAATATAGTCAACTTATATCATCTATAGAAGACATAAGCATACTGGTTGAATTATGTGATGAAGACCTAGGTGAAGACCATGAGATGGAAGAATCTTTAAATATGCAGGTGAAGGAAGCTAGGAAAAATTTAGATCAAATGACCTTGGAGATGCTATTTTCTGGCCAGTACGATTCCAACAATGCGATACTATCTGTTAATTCAGGTGCTGGTGGTTTGGATGCCCAAGACTGGGCCCAGATGCTCTTAAGGATGTATACCAGGTGGTCTGAATCTAAAGGTTTTAAGGTGAAGTTAATCTATATGAACTCTGATCCAGAGGCAGGTATCAAGACGGCAACGATATTAGTTCAGGGGCAAAATGCTTATGGTCATTTAAAGTGTGAAAAAGGAGTCCATCGTTTAGTGAGGATATCTCCGTTTGATTCATCAGGCAAGAGGCATACCTCATTTGCGTCAATTGATGTAACGCCTGAATTGAAGCAGGATGTGAGTGTAGATATAAACCAAAATGACCTGAAAATTGATACTTATAGGTCATCGGGTGCAGGCGGCCAGCACGTAAATACTACAGATTCTGCAGTGAGGATAACCCACCTGCCAACAGGTATAGTAGTCCAGTGTCAGAATGAGAGGAGCCAGCATTCCAACAAGGATATAGCTATGAAGATCTTGATGGCCAAGCTAGTCCAATTAAAGGAAGAGGAAAACAAGGAAAGGATAGAAGACATACAGGGCAAGTATTCACAGATTACCTGGGGAAGTCAGATTAGGTCTTATGTATTCCAACCCTACAAGTTGGTCAAGGACCACAGGACAAATGAAGAAAGTGCCAATGTAGATGCAGTTATGGATGGCAAATTGGACAATTTTATGTTTGAATACCTAAAGCAAAATATATGAGATATATGATAGGCTAGTAATATAATATGCAGACTACTTGTTTGGGGCTGATTCAGCAATACAATTAATTCGATAAGACAGAGAGGGCAGTTTTTCTGCCTCTTAAAAATACACAAAAAGAGGGAATTATGAATATTAAAGATATACTTATAAAAGAGATGGGCTTGCGTCCATCCCAAGTTGAAAACACTATAAAATTAATAGATGAAGGCAATACAATTCCATTTATAGCCAGGTATAGGAAGGAAATGACTGGAGAAATGACCGATATCCAGTTGAGGGAATTTGGAGAAAAATTGACCTATCTCAGAAACCTAGAGGCTAGAAAGGAAGATGTAAAGAGGCTGATAGATGAGCAAGGCAAGCTTGGACAAGACCTGATAGAGGCTATAGAAAAGGCCAAGAGTCTACAAGAGGTTGAAGATATCTATGCACCATTTAAGCAAAAAAAGAGAACTAGGGCCACTGTAGCCAAGGAGAGGGGTCTAGAGCCACTGGCAATGATGATACTTCTTTCTAAAAAATTAGACCTAGGCAAGGAGGCCATGGCCTATATAGACCCCGAAAAAGGAGTAGATGACATAGATACTGCTATAGCAGGTGCCAAGGATATACTAGCCGAAGTAATGAGCGACAATGCGGATATTAGAAAGTACATAAGAGAGCAGGCCTTGAAAAGAGGTCAACTACAATCCAAGGCCAAGCTCGAAGAAGATTCAGTATACAGGCTCTACTATGATTTTACTGAGAGGGTGGCAGATATACCACCCCATAGAACACTGGCTATAAATAGGGGGGAAAAGGAAGGTTTCCTAAATGTTAAGCTAGTAGTCGACGACCAGCAGATGCTAGACAAAATTGTCAGGTCCTATATCAATACTCAGAATACGGGAAATGAAGCTATTATAGAAGAAGTAGCCCTAGATGCCTACAAGAGGCTGATTTTCCCAGCCATAGAGAGGGAGGTTAGAAACAATCTAACAGACCTAGCCCAAGAGAGGGCTATCAAGGTATTTGGTAAAAATCTACAGGGACTCCTACTACAGCCACCTATAAAAAATGCAGTTGTCATGGGCTTTGACCCCGCCTATAGGACTGGTTGCAAGATTGCAGTTGTAGACAAGAATGGCAAGCTGCTAGACTATACTACAGTCTATCCAACTAAACCCCAGAACAAGGTTGAGGAAGCCAAAGCCAGTCTCAAGAAGTTGATTGAAAAATACAAGGTGGATATAATATCTATCGGCAATGGTACTGCATCAAGAGAGTCAGAACAATTTGTGGCAGAGATGATAGGTGAAATAGATAGGCCAGTATCCTACCTGATAGTAAATGAGGCAGGTGCCTCTGTATATTCAGCGTCCAAACTGGCCAATGAAGAACACCCGGATATAAACGTGTCCATAAGGGGGGCCATATCTATAGCGAGGAGACTCCAGGACCCTATGGCTGAACTGGTAAAGATTGAACCTAAGAGTATAGGTGTAGGCCAGTACCAGCATGACGTAAATGAAAAAAGGTTGACCCAGGTCCTAGATGGAGTGGTAGAGGATTCTGTCAATCAAATAGGTGTAGACGCCAACACAGCATCCTACTCTCTGCTAGAGCACGTGGCAGGAATATCATCAAGCCTAGCCAAGAACATAGTAGCCTATAGGGATGAAAATGGTGACTTCAAAGACATAGAAGAACTGAAAAAGGTAAAGAGGTTGGGACCAGCAGCCTTCAAACAGGCAGCAGGCTTTATAAGATTACCAAATGCCAAGAACCCACTGGATAATACAGGTGTCCATCCCGAATCATACAAGGCTTGCCAAGCAATGTTGAATATATTGGGATATAGTCTAGATGATGTGACTGAGTCCAGGTTAGACCAGCTAGACAAAAAGATAAGGGAATATGGTTTGGACAGGCTAAGTGAAGAAATAGGTGCAGGTCAGGCAACCCTAAAGGACATAGTAGATGAAATCAAAAAGCCTGGTAGGGATATCAGAGAGGCTGGATCAAAGCCTATACTTAGGACAGACGTGATGAAGTTAGAAGACCTAGAAGAGGACATGGTCCTGACAGGTACAGTAAGAAATGTAGTAGACTTTGGTGCCTTTGTAGATATAGGTATTAAAAATGACGGCCTAGTTCATATATCTCAGATATCCAATAAGAGGGTGAAAAATGCATCCGACCTACTGACAGTAGGTGATATCGTCAAGGTCAAGGTAATAGGACTTGACAAGGAAAAGGCTAGGGTATCCCTATCAATGAAGGGTGTAAGCCAATCCTAGCTGGATTTTTTTGGCTCCCAATACCCCATATAGGTGTATAAGTCAAGCTTGCAAATCAATCCTAGCTTGACTTAATAAATAGGTGCTAGAGACCAAAAAAAGACTGAAAAATATTGACTTTTTCTTATAAAAGTCATATAATAGTCTTGTAAAATAAAATAAAAATTAATCTTCGGGGGTGGGTGAAATTCCCTACCGGCGGTATAGCCCGCGAGCGCAAGCTGATTTGGTGAGATTCCAAAGCCGACAGTAAAGTCTGGATGAGAGAAGTAATGTTTTACAATGTTTATTGTAATGAAATGGTTTTTCCTGGGGATATTTTCTCCAGGAATTTTATTTTTCCCTCGAAAAATAGGAGGACAAAATGGAAAAGGTTAATTCAGTAAGTTTAAAGAAAAGAAGAGTATCTACATTATCTATGGTAAAGGTTGCCTTGTTGGCTGGGATAGCGTATGCATTGATGTTTTTAGAGATGCCAGTGCCACTATTTCCAGGTTTCTTAAAGATAGACCTATCTGATATGCCAGCTATAGTAGCAGGTTTGGCGCTTGGACCAATAGCAGGTTTTGCAGTTGAAGCAGTAAAGAATTTCCTTCACCTAATCACAGCGACTAGTACAGGTGGTGTTGGAGAAATAGCAAATATAGTAGTTGGATCTTCGTTTGTAGTAGTAGCTTCTCTAGTATATAGGAGCGAGAAGTCATTAAAGGCCTTGATCAAGGGATTTGCCCTAGGAACAATTGCTATGGTTATTATTGGATCTGCTATGAACTACTTTGTAATGTTGCCATTCTATGGTCAGATAATGGGCTTAGAGGCCATAATTGGAATGGGTACAGCCATTAATCCTAATGTAAAAGACCTACTATCTTTCGTTTTATGGTTTATAGCACCATTTAACCTAGTTAAGGGAATAGTAATATCAATAATTACAATACCACTTTATAAAAAGATAGAAAAATTGATAAAAAATAATTTATGTTAATCAGCAATTAAAGTTGAGGTAAAAATATATAAAAGGTCCTATTTTCAATATGATATTGAAAGTGGGGCCTTTATTATGGTATAATTGACGAGGAGATAGGTTTGTTAATAATCCTTGATATTGTTTTTTAATTATCAATGATTGACAATTACTTATGAATTATAATTTCGTATAAAATATTTAAAAATAATATTATATTTCACAAAAAATGGGTATTATACTAAATGTTAAAATCTATCGACGATATTTAATTTAAACAAATTATATAGGAGGCGTTTTAAAATGAGTAGTGTATACACAATGGGTATTGACATTGGATCAACATCATCAAAGTGTGTGATAATGAAGGATGGAAAAGAAGTTGTAAGTGAAGGTGTAGTTAGCCTAGGTGCCGGTACTAAAGGCGCTGACTTGGTTATAGAAGAGGTACTTGGAAAAGCAGGAAAAAGTTTTGATGAAATAGACCTAATTGTATCTACTGGATATGGTAGAAACAGCTATGAAAAGGCTGCCAAGACTGTCAGTGAACTTAGTTGTCATGCTAAGGGCGGTGGCTTTATATTTGGTGGTGTAGGTACTATTATAGACATCGGTGGTCAGGATATTAAGGTATTGAAGTTAAATGACAAGGGTGGTCTTGTAAACTTCTTGATGAATGACAAGTGTGCTGCTGGTACAGGTAGGTTCTTGGAAGTTATGGCAGGCGTATTGGATGTAAAACTGGATGAGCTAGGCGATCTAGATGCCAAGTCTACAGAAGTAACACCAATTAGTTCAACATGTACAGTATTCGCTGAGTCAGAAGTTATCTCATGTATGGCTAAGAAGATCCCTCTAGAAAATATCATAAGAGGTATACATGCGTCTGTTGCTACTAGAGTTGCTAGTTTGGCAAGAAGAGGTGGTCTAAAGACTCCTGTTGCCATGACTGGTGGAGTAAGTAAGAACAAGGGTATAGTTAGAGCCCTTAACGAAGAGTTGGAATGTGATATAATGATATCTCCTGATTCTCAGATGGCAGGTGCTATAGGTGCCGCCATATACGCTTTTGATGAACACCAGAAGCAGAACGCTTAAGTAAATTAATATAGAAATTTTTGGGCTGGTCTTGGCTCGTATTTAAGAGGATCCTATTTGAATAGGGTCCTTTTTTATATAAATATATAGGCTGCATAAAGGCTGTTACAACAAAATAAAGGCCATACATTCTAATTAGAATTAATGAATGTGTGGCCTTTATTTTTATGTATGACGGGCATGCCGTCAGTCTGTGGTGAAAGTCCACGTAGGG
>OHAD01001549.1_pt1 | contig 21118 bp, 20 predicted proteins | sample 1577011 | NCBI WGS metagenome assembly OHAD01 (sample SAMEA3541510, study PRJEB24748) | human gut metagenome | biome: human gut; feature: human-associated habitat; material: faeces | place: China | collected 2012 | reverse complement strand
CCGGCGGGCGGCGGGATGACTGCCCCGTCCGGGAGTGGACAGCTCTGCCGCCGCCTGCGCCATGGCCTGCCGCACCTGGGGCGGCTTTTCCAGCGTGGTGGCCGCAGCGTCCAGATAGATCATGTCCCCGCCTCCTGCCAGCCGCTATCCGTCCGTTCATATATGCCAAGGGGCGTCAGCCCCGCTGTCTGTAAGCACGTCTGGGCCTCCTGCTGCCACTGACCCCGCACCTTCACCGCATAGCTGCATCCGCCGCCGGTAAGCCCCGCCGGGGCCCGGAACAGGAAGCTGCGGATGCCGCACTGCTCCAACGCCCGCACCATACGCTGGGCATGGGTGACGGAGCGGGCGATGAAAAGAATCTCGTTCATTCTGCACTCCTCCTCACGGGACATTCTATGTGAAAGCGCCCCCGCCGGTGCGGTATCCGCCATACAAAAAGAGGAGGACAGCTCGTCCTCCTCTTTTTCATATCGTTCATGGATCAGCTCTCCACCCGCTGGATCAGTGCCACAGCGTGGGCGGACATCCCCAGTCCCTCGCCGGTGAAGCCCAGATGTTCCTCCGTAGTGGCCTTAACGTTCACCTGTTCCGGCTGGATGCCCAGCGTCCGGGCCAGCGCACAGCACATCTCCTGCCGGTAGGGGGCGATCTTTGGGGCCTGCGCCACCAACGTGGCGTCGATGTTCACCACCTGCCACCCCTGCTCCGTCAGGGCCTTCATCACCCGCTCCAGCAGCGTCAGGCTGGAGATGTTCAGAAAGGCATTGTCGCAGTCCGGGAACAGTCTCCCGATATCGTCCATACCGGCAGCGCCCAGCAGGGCATCCATCACCGCATGGGTCAGCACGTCCGCATCGGAGTGGCCGTCCAGCCCCTTCTCCCACGGGATGGTAACACCGCCTAAGATCAGGGGCCGTCCCTGCGCCAGACGGTGGACGTCGTACCCGTGTCCTACCCGCAGTCCTGTCATGCCTGTTTCCTCCTCTCGGCCAGAATGGCCTCCGCCAGACGCAGGTCCAGCGGCCTAGTAATTTTGATGTTCTCCGGATCCCCGGCGGTGAGATAGACCTCCTTGCCCAGCCGCTCCACAGCGGAGCAGTCGTCCGTCAGAGTCACCTCGGCGTTCACCGCCGACTGAAGCGCCGCCTTCAGCAGCTCCGCCTGAAACACCTGCGGCGTCTGCACGGCAAAGAGGGCCGCCCGGTCCGGCGTCTCCAGCACCCGGCCCGTGGACGGCTCCGTCCGCTTGATGGTATCCGACACCGGCACCGCCGGGGCGGCGGCATAGGTGCGCTCCCCGAAGCGGATCAGCTCGTCGATCTGTTCCGGGCGGATCAAGGGCCTTGCCCCGTCATGTACAGCGATGAGCCGGGCCTTTTCGTTGGCCTCCAGCGCCGCCGCCAGCACCGAGTGGGTGCGGGTCTCACCGCCCACCACCACACGCACGGGCTTTTGCAGTCCGCAGCGCTGGCACAGCTCCGCCATCTCCGCCAGACACTCCGTCCGTGTAGCCAGTATGATCTCGTCCACCAGCGTGGCGGCATCAATGGCCCGGAGGGTGTGGGCCAGCACCGGCTCCCCCTCCAGCGGAAGCAGCAGCTTGTTGCCGCCGCCCATGCGCCGGGATTCCCCCGCCGCCGGTACGATCATGGTACAATAGGGGCGGCGCCTATCCCGCAGCTTCCCCAGCCGATCAAATAGCTTCATTCGTTCTTCGCTCCCGTCATCATGGCCTGCTCAATGCGCTGCTCCGCATCGGGATAGGTATGTCCCTCCACCAGCACCACCTCGGATACCAATATTTGTTTGGCGCTGTGGAGCATCTTGCGCTCACCGTTGGAAAGGCCCTTCTCCCGGTCCCGCCACATAAGGCCCTTGATGACACGGGCCACCTCCAGCAGGTCGCCGCTCTTCAGCCGGTTCAGGTTCTCCCGATAGCGTCGGTTCCAGTTGGTGGTGCGGTCGATCTCCAGCCCCGGAATGGCGCTCAGTACCTCCCGGATGCGTCCGGAGGTGGACAGGGCCCGGACGCCGATGGCCCCGCAGCTGCCTGTGGGGATCTTCAGCGTCAGCCCGCCGGAGGGCATTCGGAACACGTAGTAGCTGCCCAGCTGTCCGCCCAGCCGTTCCTGCACGATACTTTCGATGATCCCCGCCCCGTGCATGGGGTGAACCACCCGGTCGCCTACCTGATACATACCGGTCCTTCCTTTCCAAACGATTTTTGTGTATAAGTACTCAAGAATATTATACCCTTATCCCGGTATATTTTCAAGAAAAATCGCAAAAAACGGTCCATCCATGAAAAAACAGCCTGCTGCGCACATTCCTTGCACGCAGCAGGCTGTTTTGTTTCATGAGACAGCTTATTCCACGGTGACGCCCCGCTGGGCAAAGCTCTTCACCATCAGGTCCAGATCCGGCTCGATGTGCAGAGGCTCCCCGGCGGACTTGATGGCGTTGGCCACGTCCTTCAGGCCGTTGCCGGTGACCACCGATACCACCGTGGCATCCTTCTCGATCAGACCCTGCTCACAGGCCTTCTTCAGCGCCGCCGTACCGGTGACACCGGCAGGCTCACCGAACACGCCGCAGGTACGGCCCAGCAGCCTCTGCGCCGCCAGGATCTCCTCGTCGGTGACGCAGATAGCAAGGCCCTTGGACTCCCGAATGGCCGCCAGTGCCTTGTCGGCATTGCGGGGTACACCCACGGAGATGGAGTCGGCAATGGTGTTCTCCTCCATCGGCTCCCAGGGCTTATCCTCCTGAATGGCCCGGTTGATGGGATAGCAGCCGTAGGACTGGGCGGAGATGAGCCGGGGCAGCTTGTCGATGAAACCGATGGCATACAGATCCTTGAAGCCCTTCCACACGCCGGCGATGGTGCAGCCGTCGCCCACGGAGATGGCCAGATAGTCCGGCATCTCCCAGTTCAGCTGCTCGGCGATCTCCAGGGCCACGGTCTTTTTCCCTTCGGAGAGATACGGGTTGATGGCAGCGTTGCGGTTGTACCAGCCGTACTTCTCGATGGCCTCGGCGGACATCTTGAAGGTCTCCTCGTAGTTGCCCTTGACGGAGATGACATTGGCCCCGAAGATCATCAGCTGGGCCACCTTGCCCTTGGGGGCCCGCTCCGGCACGAAGATATAGGTCTTGAAGCCCGCAGCGGCGGCGTTGCCTGCCAGAGAGCTGGCGGCGTTGCCGGTAGAGGAGCAGGCGATGGTCTTGGCGCCCGCCTCATAGGCCTTGGCCACAGCCATGGCACTGGCCCGATCCTTCAGGGAGGCCGTGGGGTTTTGGCCGTCATCCTTCACCCACAGCTTGCGGATCCCCAGCGCACGGGCCAGATTAGGCTCGTCGTACAGAGGGCTCCAGCCCACCCGCAGAGGGGTATCAGGGGTAGTTTCCTCCACCGGCAGCAGCTCCCGGTAGCGCCACATGGAGCGGTTCTCCCGCCGGGACAGCTTCTCCTTGGTGAGGACGGACTTGATGTAGTCGTAGTCGTAGACGATGTCCAGAATACCGCCGCACTGGCAGTTGGTCAGATCCGGAGTGGCTTCATAGGTTTTGCCGCAGCGGACGCACTTTCCGTATTTCACGTTTTTCATGGTGACACCTCGTTCTATAAGATTCAGTCTTCTTCCCGTAAATTCTCCAGTGCCACCCGCACTGCCTCCACCACAAAGGCGTTGAAGGTGCAGTCCGTTCCCTGAATGGCCTCCTCCACCTCCCTGATGACAGTGTTGGGAAAGCGGATGGATTTCGTGGTAGAACTGGGTGGACTGGGGATCTTGAATTTACGCATGATAGGCACTCCTTGTCACTTTTTTACATGACAAATTGTACCTACATTTTGTGCTTCAATAAATGGTACATTAAGCATTGCATAATGTGTTGCATTTTGTAATACCGTGCGATAAAATGGTCGAAAACAACACGCCGGGGGACTTGGATCCTCGGCCCAAAGGAGGTGGAACGCTTGGAGAACAGCCAGAACTTCCCCGCATACTACACTGTTCTGTGCGCCCGGACCGCAGATGCCATCGACGCCATCGACCAACAGCGCTATCAGGAGGCCAGAGCGCTTCTGATCGCCGGGATGCAGGAGGCTGAGGAGATCATTCTATCCCAAGAGGAATAAAAACGCAAGGGCGGGACGGAGGTCCCGCCCCTGCGGCGTCTTGTGGGGTGATTCGCGCTTACAGAGCCTTCAGCAGGCCGGTGGCCTCGTTGAACTCGCAGATCAGCTGATCCAGCTCCTTGGCCTGAGCGTGAACGGCATCCCAAGTGTTCTTGGTGTCGTACCACTGGGCGTTCAGGTCCTCCACGTCCATACCCTGCTGCTCCACCCAAGTGTAGTACTTCAGGTTGTGGACACGCTTGCGCTCGGTGTAGGTCAGCTCCAGCATACTGTCGGTCTTGAGACCCAGCATATGCACGGCGTGATCCAGAGCGGCCTCGTGGGCATTGTAGGCGCCGTGCTGCTGGTTCAGCTCCTCGATGCGGCTGCCGTACATCACGGCGGAGTCGGTGAGGACGGTGGCCACCACGTCGTTTTTGGTGAGTTCATAGTACTTGGCCATCTTGATGCAGCACAGCACGTTGGCGATGCCGGAGATGCCCAGCCAGCTCATCTTCTCGATCTCCTCGGCGCTCATGCCCAGCTCGTCTTTCATGTACTGCTTGCCCTCCGGGGTGTTGAACAGGCGCAGCAGGCGCTGGGAGTCCTCGTCGTCGATGGCGATGGCCATGTCGGTGTTCTTCACATTGTGGATCCAGGGGATGTGCTTGTCACCGATGCCCTCGATGCGGTGGCCGCCGAAGCCGTTATCCAGAATGGTGGGGCACTGCAGAGCCTCGCCCACGGCCAGCTTCAGGTGGGGATAGCGCTCCTTCAGCAGATCGCCGGCGGACATGGTGCCGGCGGAGCCGGAGGTGAAGCAGGCGCCGGCGAAGTTCTGACCGGGCTTCTTGATGGCCTCGAACAGGTCTGCCAGAGCGTAGCCGGTAACGTTGTAGTGCCACAGGGGGTTGCCCATCTCAGCGAACTGGTTGAAGATCATCATGGTGGGATCCTTCTTCAGCTCCCAGGTCTTATCAAAAATCTCCTTGACGTTGGACTCGCAGCCGGGGGTAGCGATGATTTGACCGGCGATGCTCTTGAGCCAGTCAAAGCGCTCACGGGACATATCCTGCGGCAGGATCGCCACGGACTCGCAGGCCAGCAGCTTGGAGTTGAAGGCGCCGCCACGGCAGTAGTTGCCGGTGGAGGGCCATACGGCGTGATGATAGGTGGCGTCAAACTGTCCGGTCACCAGACGGGGAGCCAGACAGCCGAAGGAAGCGCCCACCTTGTGGCAGCCGGTGGGGAACCACTTGCCGGACATGGCAACGATACGGCAGGGAACGCCGGAGAGCTTGGTGGGGATCTCCACATAGTTGGGGACCGCCTGGAACAGGCCGCCGCTCTCCTTGGCCTCGTTGTGCCAGGAAATACGGAACAGGTTCACGGGATCCACGTCCCACAGGCCGGTGGTGGAAAGCTTGGCCTTGATCTTCTCCGGGATCAGATCGGGGTTCTGCATCTGAGCAATGGTGGGGATGATGATGTGGTTCTCCTTGGCCTTCTGGATGTTATGCTCCAAGCCAACCTTGTTGATGGACAGATCGATCATGTTTTTTCCTCCTGTTTCATTTGTCTCCGTCTTTGTTTGCGTCGATGTAGGAATATAGGGTATATTTGGAAATACCGAAGTATTTTGCCACTTTGTCGCCGGACTTGGTCACCAGAAAGGCCCCCGACTGGTTCAGAAACTGGATGGCCCGAACCTTGTCCTCCTTGTTCATCAGGGCCACAGGCTTTCCCACCATGGCCACCGACTGGTCGATGAGCTCGTCGAGGACGGCGTTGACGTTGATGATGCGCTCCGGCTCCGTCTGCTCCTTGTCACGGGTAGAAAGCAGCTCCCCGATGGTGTTCTGGATCATCATCAGCCCCGACACATCATAGTTGATGGAGAAGATGGCTACCACGCCGCCCCGGCTGTTGCGGATGTACAGCGACGAGGACTTGAGGATCTTGCCATCCGGGGTACGGGTCAGATAGCACAGGTGATCCTTGGGCTGCTCGTCCTGCCGGGCCAATTGGTCCAGCACCACCTGCGACGCTCCGTCGCCCACCTTACGGCCGGATACATGGCCGTTTTCGATGTGTACGATGGTGTGATCCGGCCGGTTGCCCGATACGTCGTGGATCACCACCTCGCAGTTGCTCCCGAACTGGGCCGCCACACCGGCGGCGATCTGCTTCAGCGTTTCCAGCCGTCTTGTCTCCATGTATCCGCCTCCTGTTTTGAATCTTTCACAGCTACATGATACCACACTTTTCGCAGAAATCAATGCCTCATTCAGAAAAACTTTTTGGTTTCATGAATTTTTGTTTGACATCTGCCGGGACTGTGGTATGATGGTGCTGTAAGGGTAAATAATTTGTCTGAATACGTCTGTCACGATCATAAAATTTTAACGGAGGTATACTATGGATTTCGAAGCCATCAAAAAAGCAGCCGAGGGCTATAAGCCCGCTATGGTCAAGTTCCTGCGTGACATGATCGCCATTCCTTCCGAGTCCTGTGAGGAGAAGGGCGTGGTGCATCGCATCGCCGAGGAGATGAAGGCTCTTGGTTATGACAAGGTCGAGTTCGACAAGCTGGGCAACGTCATCGGCTGGATGGGCGAGGGCGACAAGATCATCGCTCTGGACTCCCACGTGGACACCGTGGGCATCGGCAACCGGGACAACTGGGAGGCCGACCCCTATCAGGGCTACGAAACCGACGATATCATCTACGGCCGCGGCGGCTCCGATCAGGAGGGCGGCATGGCCTCCGCCACCTACGGGGCCAGGATCATGAAGGATCTGGGCCTCATCCCCGCCGGCTATAAGATCATGGTGGTTGGCTCCGTGCAGGAGGAGGACTGCGACGGTATGTGCTGGCAGTCCATCGTCAACGAGTACTTCAACGGACCTGAGGACGCCCGCAGCAAGGTGGAGTTCGTCATTTCCACCGAGCCCACCGACGGCGGCATCTACCGTGGCCACCGTGGCCGCATGGAGATCCGTGTGGATATGCACGGTGTGTCCTGCCACGGCTCCGCCCCGGAGCGTGGCGACAACGCCATCCACAAGATGGCCGAGGTCATCCAGAACGTCCGGGATCTCAACGAAAATCCCGCCGACGACTCCGTGGAGATCAAGGGTCTGGTGAAGATGCTGGATCCCAAGTACAATCCCGAACACTGGGAGGATGCCCGTTTCCTGGGCCGTGGCACCTGCACCACCAGCCAGATCTTCTACACCTCTCCCTCCCGCTGCGCCGTGGCCGACAGCTGCGCCATCTCCATCGACCGCCGCATGACCGCCGGCGAGACCTACCAGTCCTGCCTGAAGGAGATCGAGGATCTGCCCGCCTGCAAGAAGTACGCCAAGGACGTGAAGGTCTCCATGTATATGTATGACCGTCCCGCATGGACCGGCCATGTGTACAAAACCGAGTGCTTCTTCCCCACGTGGATCAACAAGGAGTCCGCTCCCCATGTTCAGGCGCTGGTGGATGCCTACCACAACCTGTGGGGTACCGAGCGCATCGGCGCCGATGAGAAGGCCATGTCCACCCGCACCGGCCGTCCTCTGACCGATAAGTGGACCTTCTCCACCAACGGCGTGTCCATTCAGGGCCGCTACGGCATCCCCTGCGTAGGCTTCGGCCCCGGTGCCGAGTCTCAGGCTCACGCCCCCAATGAGATCACCTGGAAGCAGGATCTGGTGACCTGCGCCGCTCTGTACGCCGCCGTTCCCGGCCTGTATAAGCCTGAGAACAAGGACGGCTCCGCCACCAGCTTCCGTCAGGAGCTCACCGGCAACGACATCAAGTAAAACAACTACATATAATATTACAATATTACAAAGGAGAAATACCATGAGCAAGACGCTTGAGCTGGCACGTCATCTGGAGACGCTGCACATCAACGATATGTACAAAACCGACTTCTACTGGACCTGGGACAAGACCGACGACGAGATCGACGCCATCTTCACCGTGGCCGACGCCCTGCGGGATCTGCGGGAGCGCAACAAGAGCACCCGCATCTTCGACTCCGGCCTGGGCATCTCCCTGTTCCGTGACAACTCCACCCGTACCCGCTTCTCCTTCGCCTCCGCCTGCAATCTGCTGGGTCTGGAGGAGCAGGTGCTGGACGAGAAGAAGTCTCAGATCGCCCACGGCGAGACCGTCCGTGAGACGGCCAACATGGTGTCCTTCATGGCCGATGTCATCGGCATCCGGGACGATATGTATATCGGTGAGGGCCACAAGTATCAGAAGACCTTTATGGACGCTCTGGAGGAGGGCTACCGGGACGGCATTCTGGAGCAGCGCCCCACGCTGGTGAACCTCCAGTGCGACGTGGATCACCCCACCCAGTGCATGGCCGATATGCTGCACGTCATCCACTACTTCGGCGGTGTGGAGAACCTGAAGGGCAAGAAGGTGGCCATGACCTGGGCCTACTCCCCCAGCTACGGCAAGCCTCTGTCCGTGCCTCAGGGCGTCATCGGCCTGTTCACCCGCTTCGGCATGGACGTGACGCTGGCCCATCCCGAGGGCTACGACGTCATGCCGGAGGTGGAGGCCATCGCCCGCCAGAACTGCGAGAAGTACGGCTCCCGGTTCCACAAGACCAACGACATGAAGGAAGCCTTCCGGGATGCCGATATCGTCTATCCCAAGAGCTGGGCACCCTTCGCCGCCATGGAGGAGCGCACCAAGCTGTACGCCAAGGGCGATCAGGCCGGCATCGATGCGTTGGAGAAGAAGCTGCTGGCTCAGAACGCCGAGCATAAGGACTGGGCCTGCACCGAGGAGATGATGAAGCTCACCCGTGACGGCAAGGCGCTGTATATGCACTGCCTGCCCGCCGATATCACCGGCCTGAGCTGCGAGGAGGGCGAGGTGGACAACTCCGTCTTCGACCGCTACATCGTGCCTTTGTACAAGCAGGCCTCCTACAAGCCCTATATCATCGCCGCTATGATCTTCATGTCTCAGGTGAAGGACCCCGTTCGTACGCTGATGGCCATGGATGAGGGTGACGGTAAGCGTAAATCCTTCTAAATCAGGCAAACTAATAGCGGGGGCCTCGGCTCCCGCTATTTCACTCTAAGGAAAGTTTTGAGGTAACAGCTATGTCCAAACGCATCGTCATCGCCTTAGGCGGCAACGCCCTGGGCAATACCGCCGCCCAGCAGCTGGAGCTGGTGTCCCTGACCGCTAAGCCCATCGTGGACCTCATCGCCGCCGGCAACGAGGTCATCATTGCCCACGGCAACGGCCCGCAGGTGGGCATGATCAATCTGGGGCTCTCTACCGCCGCCGAGGCCGGCGCCATCAAGTCGGATATGCCCTTCCCGGAGTGTGGCGCCATGAGTCAGGGCTATATCGGTTACCATCTGCAAAATGCCATCGGCAATGAGTTGACCGCCCGTGGCCTCCGGAAGGACGTGGCCACCGTAGTCACGCAGGTGCTGGTGGATGAAAACGACCCTGCCTTCCAGCACCCCACCAAGCCCATCGGCTCCTTCTATGACAAGGTGGCTGCCGACCGCATCATGGCCCAGCGTGGCTGCACCATGGTGGAGGACGCCGGTCGTGGCTGGCGTCAGGTGGTCCCCTCCCCCAAGCCCGTGGATGTCATCGAGAAGAATACCGTCCGGGCGCTGGTGGACAGCGGCACCGTGGTCATCACCGTAGGCGGCGGCGGTATCCCCGTGGTGCGCCGCAACGGCCGTCTGGTAGGCACGCCCGCCGTCATCGACAAGGACTTCGCCTCCGCCAAGCTGGCGGAGCTGCTGAACGCCGATATGTTCATCATCCTCACCGCCGTGGAGAAGGTGGCCATCAACTTCGGCAAGCACGACCAGCAGTGGCTCAGTGACCTGACCCCGGAGCTGGCCCGGCAGTATATCGCAGAGGGCCAGTTCGCCCCCGGCTCCATGCTGCCCAAGGTGCAGGCAGCCCTGTCCTTCGCCGAGTCCGCCCCCGGTCGTGTGGCTCTGATCACTCTGCTGGAGAAGGCCAAGGACGGCATCGAGGGTAAGACAGGTACAAGAGTCCACCTGTGACCTTCTCCCTCTCCGCTCCTTGCACCGCAGGGGCTTCTCTCCCTCGATGGCCATCCTGTCAAGTCTGATCCACGGCTCCCGGCGCAGCCGGCAGCCTGTGGGCGTGTCCACGGCATCGAGGGTAAGACAGGTACAAGAGTCCACCTATAACACACATCGCCTCCCTGATAGGGCGGGACACCTTATGTGCCCCGCCCTATTAGCTTACCCAATTCCTGACAGTGCAGCTCCATATCGCCGCTCCCGGTTTTTCTCCGTCCATTATAAATTCTCACAAAAATTCTCCTCTTTCTTTGTGCTGGTGGCCGTAAATTTGTGATTTTCCTCATTCCCCGTTGAAATCCCGGCGCAAATCCTGTATAATAACGCATAGTTGACAGGGGTATTCTCCCTGTCCGCAGCATTCGTACAGCTTCGGTTCAAATGTGCGTCTGCCAACAATTAAAGGAGGAAAATTGAATGAAAAAGATCCTTGCGCTGATCCTTGCGCTGGTCATGGCTCTGAGCCTGGTGGCCTGCGGCTCCAAGGACAACAATGACACGCCCGATGATGGTAAAAAGACCAACACCATCAAGGTCGGTCTGATCTGCATCGGCGACGAGAACGATCAGGGCTACACCTACAACTTCATCCGCGGTAAGGAAGCTGCTACCGAGGCACTGGCTGCCAAGGGCATCAACGTGGAGTGGGTCATCAAGTACAACAAGGGTGAGAACGACGACTGCACCAACGCCAACATCGAGTGCGCCGAGGAAGGCTGCCAGCTCATCATCAACAACTCCTACGGCCATGAGCCCTTCATGCTGAAGGTGGCCGGCAAGAGCGAGTACAAGGACATCCAGTTCATCGGCTGCACCAACTGCGGCTCCTACGGCGACAACTTGGAGAACACCCACAACGCCTTCGCCAACATCTACGAGGGCCGCTATGTGGCCGGCGTGGTGGCTGGCATGAAGCTGCAGGAGATGATCGACAACGGTGACATCACCGCCGAGCAGGCTGTCATCGGCTACGTGGGCGCCTTCTCCTTCGCTGAGGTCATTTCCGGCTTCACCGCTTACTATCTGGGTGCCAAGAGCGTCTGCCCCTCCGTCACCATGAAGGTCCAGTTCGTGGGCTCCTGGTCCGACGCCACTGAGGAGGCCAACGCCGCTTCCGCTCTGTGCGATGCCGGCTGCGTGATGATCTCCCAGCACTCCGATAACACCACCCCCGCCACCATGGCTCAGACCAAGGGTGCTTTCCACACCGGCTACAACAACGACATGACCGGCGTTGCTCCCGATGCCTCCCTGATCGGCACCCGCATCGACTGGGCTCCCTACTTTGAGTACGCCATCGAGACCGTCTACAACGGCGGCACCATCGATCAGGACTGGTGCAAGGGCATTGCCGACGGCTCCGTGGTCATGACCACCCTGAACGAGAAGATCTGCGCTAAGGGTACTGCCGAGAAGGTGGCCGAGGTGGAGAAGGCTCTGAAGGACGGCACTCTGCAGGTCTTTGATACCAGCAAGTTCACCGTCAAAGGTGAGACCGTCACCCACGCCTTCGCTCTGGATACCGACGGCGACTTCACCCCCGACGCCGAGGAGGCCGTGTTCGACGGCGCTTTCCACGAGTCCTACTTCCAGTCCGCCCCCTACTTCACCCTGCAGATCGACGGGATCGAGTGGCTGAACTCCGCCTACGGCAACTAAGCCTCTCCCTCCCCAGCCAAGCGGACAACAAGCTGTAAACTGAAAAAGGGTACGGCTGCACACAGGCAGCCGTACCCTTTTTTCGTGGTGGTATCTAAAAAATTTTTAGTTTTCCTGACGATTTGTTGATTTCTCCAAAAAATCAGCGGTACTTTCTGCATAGCAGCCGCCCAGTTTTTATTTACTTTTTCGGCTGCTTATGATAACATATTTATATTATATATTGTCCGGAAACCGTACCGGGGCGGCAGCGCCCCAATTCACAACGAAAGGATGACAGCCTTGGAAACTGTTTGCGCCATTGAGCTGAGAAACATCACCAAACGTTTCGGCAGCGTCGTCGCCAACGATGGCATCAATCTGGCCCTGAACCGTGGTGAGATCCTCTCCCTGCTGGGGGAGAACGGCAGCGGTAAGACCACCCTGATGAATATGCTGGCCGGCATCTATTTCCCTGACGAGGGCGAGATCTTGGTAGAGGGGAAGCCCGTATCCATCCGCTCCCCCAAGGATTCCTTCCAGTACGGCATCGGCATGATCCATCAGCACTATAAGCTGGTGGACGTGTTCACCGCCGCCGAGAACATCGTGTTGGGTCTGGACGAGGGCGGCCGCCTGGACATCAAGGCCGCCAACGCCAAGGTCAAGGAGATCTGCGACCGCTACGGCTTCGACATCGACCCCACTCAGAAGATCTACGATATGTCCGTCTCCCAGAAGCAGACGGTGGAGATCGTCAAGGTCCTGTACCGTGGGGCGGATATCCTCATTCTGGACGAGCCCACCGCCGTGCTGACCCCGCAGGAGACGGAGAAGCTCTTCACCGTCCTGCGGAACATGAAGGCCGACGGCAAGGCCATCGTCATCATCACCCACAAGCTCCACGAGGTCATGGCCCTGTCCGACAAGGTGGCCGTCCTCCGCAAGGGCAAGTACATCGGCACCGTCAAGACCTCCGAGACGAATCCGCAGGCCCTGACGGATATGATGGTGGGCCACAGCGTGACCCTGAACATCGACCGCCCCAAGTACGACGCTCCCGTCCCCCGCCTGACCCTGAAGGGCATCACCTGCTACGACGGCGAGGGCGTAAAGCGGTTGGACAACGTCTCCTTCACCGCTCTGGGCGGTGAGATCCTGGGCATCGCCGGCATCGCCGGTTCCGGCCAGCGGGAGCTGCTGGAGGCCATTGCGGGCCTGCATCCCGTGGCTGAAGGCTCCATCCAGTTCACTCCGGAGGGTAAGCCCGCCTCTGAACTGGTAGGCAAGACCCCCATGCAGATCAAGAAGGCCGGCGTGGCCATGGCCTTCGTGCCGGAGGATCGTTTGGGCATGGGTCTGGTTGGCTCCATGGGCATGACGGACAACATGATGCTCCGCTCCTGGCGAAAGGGCAAGGGCATCTTCGTCAACCGCAAGGACCCCAACGAGCTGGCCATGCAGGTCTGGAAGGAGCTGGAGGTGGTCACCCCCAGCACCGACTTCCCCGTGCGCCGGATGTCCGGCGGCAACGTGCAGAAGGTGCTGGTAGGCCGTGAGATCGCCACCGCCCCCTCCGTGCTGATGACCGCCTACGCCGTGCGTGGTCTGGATATCAACACCTCCTACACCATCTATAACCTCCTCACCAAGGAGAAGATGCAGGGCTCCGCCGTCATTTACGTCGGTGAAGATCTGGACGTGCTGCTGGAGCTGTGCGACCGCATTCTGGTGCTGTGCGGCGGTAAGGTCAGCGGCATCGTAGACGGTCGCACCACCACCAAGGAAGAGGTAGGCCTGCTGATGACCCGTGTCGGCGGAAAGGAGAAAGCCGCTCATGAATAACTCGATGAAAACGCCCCTGATCCGTCTGGCCAAGCGAGAGGGCATGGACAAGCGGACGGTGTGGGCCATCCGTGTGGGCTCCATCCTGCTGGCGCTGCTGCTGGGCGCACTGGTCATCGCCATCTCCGGTGTGAACCCCTTCAAAGCCTACGGCACCATCATCACCGGCGCTTTGGGCAAAAAGACCGCCATCCGCCAGACGGTGAAGATCGCCGTCCCCCTGTTGGGCTGCGCCCTGGCCATCGCTCCATGCTTCAAGATGCGCTTCTGGAACATCGGCGCCGAGGGTCAGATCACGGCCGGCGCCATCGCCGCCTCCTACTTCGCCCTCTACTGGGTCGGTAAGGTCCCCAGCGCCGTGCTGCTGCTCATCATGGGCGCTGCGGGCGCCGTGGCCGGCGGCATTTGGGCGCTGATCCCCGCCTTCTTCAAGGCCCGCTGGAACACCAACGAGACTCTGTTCACCCTGATGATGAACTACATCATCATCGGCGTGGTCCGCTGGCTGCAGGGCGGCCCGTGGGAGGGTCGTCCCGGCTCTCAGATCATCCCCATGTTCGATCAGTCCGCTTGGCTGCCGGAGGTTTTCGGTGTCCACTGCGGCTGGATCATTGTGCTGGTGCTGGTGGTAGTAATGCACCTCTACATGAACTACACCAAGCACGGCTACGAGATCGCCGTCATCGGTGACTCCCTGAACACCGCCCGCTACGCCGGTATGAACGTGGGCCACGTCATGATGCGTACCATGTTCCTCTCCGGTGCCATCAGCGGTCTGGTGGGCTTCATCGTGGCCTCCGGTGCCAACAACACCCTGTATGACGGCGTGGCCAACGGCGTGGGCTTCACCTCCATCACGGTGGCATGGCTGAGCCAGCTGAACGCCTTCGCCATGATCGTCATCTCCGCCCTGCTGGCCATTCTGGAAAAGGGCGCTGAGACCCTCCAGACCGCCATGCAGGTGCCTACCTCCATCAGTGACATCGTCACCGGCATCCTGCTGTTCTGTATGCTGGGCTGCGAGTTCTTCATCAACTACCGCATGATCTTTCGCCGCAAGCAGGCGGAGGCTCCCGCCGCCCCCGCCGCTGCGGAGTCTGATCAGACCGAGAGTAAGGAGGATGCGTCATGCTGAATACCGTGAATCTGTTCATCGCATTGGTGGTGGCCGCCATCACCTACGGCACGCCTCTGCTGTTCGGTACGCTGGGCGAAGTGCTGACGGAGAAATCCGGCAGCTTGAACCTGGGCGTGGAGGGCATCATGTTCATGGGCGGTGCCATCGGCCTTGGCGGTGTGTTCTACTACGAAAAGGCCGTGGAATCCCCCAGTGCCTTTCTGGCGGTGCTCATCGGCCTGCTGTGCGCCTTCATCGCCGGCGGCATCGCCTCTCTGATCTTCAGCTTCCTGACCATCACCCTCCGGGCCAACCAGAACGTCACCGGTCTGGCGCTGACCATCTTCGGCACCGGCGTGGGCCAGTATATTGGCGAGATCATGCGGATCCGTGAGGGCGGCTTCGTGGCCGTGGGCAACGACCTGAAGGCCGTATTCATCAGCTCCCCCTTCCCTCAGGCCATGCAGGATATCCCCTACGTGGGCAAGATCCTCTTCGGCAACAGCATCTTCTTCTATCTGGGGGTGGTGCTGGCCATCGTCATGCACCTGTTCCTCAACAAGAGCCGCACCGGCCTGCAGCTGCGCTCCGTGGGCGAGTCCCCGGCTACTGCCGATGCCGCCGGCATCAACGTCAGCCGCTATCGCTATCTGGGCGCCATCATCGGCGGCGGCATCTCTGCCGTGGGCGGCATGGTGTACATCACCACCATCGCCGGCTGCGTATGGAACCACGAGGGTCTGTCCGGCGTGGGCTGGCTGGCCGTGGCGCTGGTGATCTTCTGCCTGTGGCGTCCTCTGTCCGCCATTTGGGGCTCCGTGCTGTTCGGCGCCCTGATGATCCTGTACCTGCGTCTGACGATTCCCTTCATCCCCACGCAGCTGTATAAGATCCTGCCCTACGTGGTGACGCTGGTGGTGCTGATCATCGTGTCCCTGCGGAAAAAGCGGGAGGATCAGCCCCCCACCTCTCTGGGTCTGAACTACTTCCGGGAAGACCGGTAAACCGACCGAATATCCCCCGATCCTTCGGGGGATATTCTTCTGAAAGGAGTAATGATCTATGGCAAGCCTGCTGATCCGCAGCATCCGCTATCTGGTGACCTGCGACGATAAGGACCAACTGCTGGAGGACGTAGACCTCTACTGCGAGGACGGCTTCATCCGTCAGATCGGCCCCCATCTGGACGTCGCCGCCGACCGAACCATCGACGCCAGCCATATGCTGTGCTACCCCGGTCTGGTGAACACCCACCACCACCTGTATCAGGTGTTCTCCCGCAACCTCCCGCAGGTGCAGAATATGGAGCTGTTCGACTGGCTCAAAACCCTCTATGAGATCTGGAAAAATCTGGACGAGGACGTCATCCGTCTCTCCTCCCTCACCGGCATGGGCGAGCTGATGAAGCACGGCTGCACCACCTGCTTCGACCACCACTATGTGTTCCCCACCCACGCCGGAGACCTGATCGGCGCCCAGTTTGCCGCCGCCGACACGCTGGGCATCCGGATGTATGCCTCCCGTGGCAGCATGGATCTCAGCGTCAAGGACGGCGGCCTACCGCCGGACAGCGTGGTGCAGACGGTGGATGAGATCATGACGGACTCCGCCCGGCTCATCGAGAAGTACCACGACACCTCCTACGGAGCCATGCACCGCATCGCTCTGGCTCCCTGCTCTCCCTTCTCCGTGTCGGCGGAGCTGCTGCGCCAGAGCGCCATTCTGGCCCGTCAATACGGCGTGCGGCTGCACACCCACCTGTGCGAGACCAAGGACGAGGAGAACTTCATGCTCCAGAGGGAGGGCATCCGCCCTCTGGAGTACATGGAGCGTTTGGGCTGGACGGGCAGCGACGTGTGGTTCGCCCACGGCATCCACTTCAACGACGAGGAGCTGCGGGTGCTGGCCAAAACCGGCACCGGCGTGGCCCACTGCCCCATCAGCAACATGAAGCTCTCCTCCGGCATCGCCCGGATTCCGGAGATGCTGGAGCTGGGCGTTCCCGTGGGACTGGCCGTGGACGGCAGCGCCTCCAACGACGGCTCCAGCCTTATGGAGGAGCTGCGGGTAGCCTTCCTGCTCCACCGCCTGAACGCCAGCCGTCGGGCCCCCACCGGCTACGACGTGCTGAAAATGGCCACCCGTGGCAGCGCCCGGCTGCTGGGCCGGGACGATATCGGCCAGCTGGCGGTGGGCAAGTGCGCCGACCTCTTTATGATCGACAGCCGCCGTCTGGAGCTGGTGGGTTCCTGCTTCGACCCCAAGTCGGTGCTGGGTACCGTAGGTGTCCGGGGCCCGGTGGACTACACCGTGGTTCATGGCCGTGTCACCGTGGCCCAGGGCCATCTCATGACGGTGGACGAGGAGCGCCTGGCACAGGAGGCCGAGACCTGCTGCCGCCAATATCTGGCCCGCTGAAACAAGATCAGCACCCACCCGCTTGGCGGGTGGGTGCTGATCTTTTCATTTTTCTGCTCCTCCGCAGTCCCTTACGCAAACCTGCCCCGGTATTTCCGCATACTCTCGGAAAACAGCTCAGCGCTGGTGGGCGGCGTGTAGGTGATGGCATTGGCCCCAGCCTCGATGGTGGCCCGGATGGTGTCATCCGTCGGCCCACCGGTAGCGATGATGGGAACCTCCGGGAACTGCTCCCGGATATGGGCCACGATCTCCGGCGTCCGGGCCGCCCCGGATACGTTGAGGAAATCCACCCCCGCCGCCAGCTTTCCGGCCACGTCCGTCTGTTCCGACACCACCGTGTACACCAGCGGGATCTCCACCGTCTCTTTGATGGCCCGAATGGCCTCCTCGGTGATGAAGGTGTTGCACACCAGCCCAAAGGCCCCCTGATGCTCGGCATAGGCGGCGATGCTGGCCGACCTCTGCCCATTGGTGAGGCCACCCCCCACCCCGGCAAACACCGGCACCTCCGACACCGACAGAATGGCCTGTGTGATAGCCGGCTGGGGCGTAAAGGGATACACGGCGATGACGGCGTCGGCGTTGATGTTCTTGATAATGGCCACATCCGTGGAAAACACCAGCGACTTGATGCGCCGCCCGAAAATGCGAATGCCGCTGCACTCGCTGATGCAGCGGGGAACCTGAATGCTGTGCTTGCGCAGCTCCCCCTCATAAACCGGTACAAACTTCTTCACCGTCATCCCTCCATGTCTTGTATTATTAGACACATTGTAGCATATCTCCCCGTCTCTGTAAATATTTCCCAAGTTATTCGTCAGATTTTTACGTTTTGTTCATTTTTGTAAAGTCCCTTAACAGGATGCAGCTTATAAGGGATACGTCCCCCTGCCGATCACTTGCGATCGAAGTTCGTGTGTGCTATACTGAATATCCATTCGGCAAATCGGCGTTTGTGGAAGTAATTACGCTTGCTTTATATGAGCCAAAATATGAGGGCTTGTGGTTTCGGCAAATGATGCTGGCCGATGAAGATACCATGTCCTACCATCGTGCATGGGGTGGGACAATTCCCTGGCCGGAAGATAAATCCCCGTCTATCGGTTTGACCTGCTCCCTTTTGTCCATTGTTTCTCCTTGGCCGCAATTTCCTTTGCTCCGGAAAACGTCAAACATCATCTCAGGAGGCCGTCATGAATCTCTCCATCGTACAGGGTGACATCACCCAATTCCACACTGACGCCATCGTCAACGCCGCCAACACCTCCCTACTGGGCGGTGCCGGGGTGGATGGTGCCATCCACCGTGCTGCCGGACCGGGTCTCATGGCCGAGTGCAAAACGCTGAACGGCTGCCCCACCGGTGAGGCCCGCATCACCGGCGGCTATGACCTGCCCTGCCGATACGTCATCCACACCCCCGGCCCCATCTGGCGGGGCGGCGATCACGGCGAGGCCGCCCAACTGGCCTCCTGCTACCGCAGCTGCCTGACGCTGGCGCTGGAGAACGGCTGCCGCACGGTGGCCTTCCCCTCCATCAGCACCGGCGTCTACCACTATCCGCTGATGCAGGCGGCCCATGTGGCCCTGAAGGCCATCACGGACTTCCTGCGCCTTCATCCGCAGCTGTCCGTCACCATGGTCTGCCACTCCCCCCAGACCCTCCACGCCTATCAGGTGGTGTGGAATATGCTCTATCAGGAGACGAAGCCCCATGAGGACTGACCCGCAAAGCCCCATAGCGTGCGCCGCCCGTAAGCAGCACACCCTCCCGAAGCAAAAGCGCCGCCCCACCGGGCGGCGCTTTCGTCTATCGCACTCTTCAGATCTTGATAAGCTCATATGCTCTGGTGCCGATGCCGATCTTCTCGGCGTGCTCCAGACAGCTCATCCAATCCGTCTCCGGATGGATGCGATGGAAGTGGTCGTGGTCATGGGCGTCACCGCCGTCGGCCGCAGAACCCCGCATCACCGGCTGAGCGTTGACGGCATCCACACAGGCCATATCCAGTGCCACCGGGTCGAAGGAGGCGAACATTCCCACATTGGGAACAATGGCGGCGTCGTTCTCGGCGTGACAGTCGCAGTTGGGCGACACGTCGATGACCAGCGAGATATGGAAGCAGGGCCGCCCGTCCACCACCGCCTTGGAGTACTCTGCGATCTTTCGGTTCAGATTCGTCACCGTCTCATCCCAGTCGATCTGGATGGCGTTCCGGGGACAGATGGCGATGCAGCGGCCGCAGCCCACGCAGCGGCTGTGATCGATGTTGGCCTTTCTCTCCGCAACGGACAGAGCGCTGTGGGCGCAGATCCTGGTACACATCCCGCAGCCCACGCAGTATTCATGGTTCACATGGGGCTTTCCGGCGTTGTGCTGCTCCATCTTCCCGGCCCGACTGCCGCAGCCCATGCCGATGTTTTTCAGAGCGCCGCCGAAGCCCGCCTCCTCATGGCCCTTGAAGTGGGTCAGGGAAATGAACACGTCGGCATCCATGACGGCCCGACCGATCTTGGCCTCCTTCACCAGCTGGCCGCCCACCACCGGCACAGCCACCTCGTCGCTGCCCTTGATGCCGTCTGCGATGATGACCTGGCATCCCGTGGTCATGGGATTGAAGCCGTTGAGACACGCCGTATCCAGATGATCCAGCCCGTTCTTCCGTCCGCCTACATACAGGGTGTTGCAGTCGGTGAGGAAGGGCTTGCCACCCCGCTCTTTCACGAAATCTGCCACCGTCTTGGCCCAGTTGGGCCGCAGGAAGGCCAGATTGCCCGGTTCACCAAAGTGCATTTTGATGGCCACGAACTTCCGGTCGAAATCGATTTCGCCCATCCCGGCGGTTTTCATGAGGCGGGTCAGCTTCTGCTGGAGATTCTCGTGGAAATCCGCCCGCAGATCTGCCCAATAAACTTTTGATGCCATAGGGATCCCCCGTTTTCTGTAAATTGATATTTTCAGTCTACCACATTTCCCGAAAATATGGTAGACTGAAAGTATCCATAAGGAGGTGTTTTTATGCGTCTCTTGACCCACACCGTCACCTCGCAGGAGGCCGGTCTGCCGGTACGAACCCTACTGCGCCGGCAGCTCCGCATCTCCGGCAGCTTTCTGGCCAAGCTGAAGTGGCGGCCCGGCGCCATCACCCTGAACGGCATCCCTGTCATCGTCTCCGCCCGCACAGAGGCCGGCGACGTGCTGGCGGCGGACGTCTCCGACCTGCCGGGAGAAAACCCCCACATCCGCCCCGTGGCCTATCCGCTGGATATTCTGTGGGAGGACGAGGACCTCCTCCTGCTGAATAAGCCCGCCGGCATCGCCATCCATCCCTCCGCCCTGACGGAGGAGACCGTCACCGTGGCCGGGGCCGTGTGCCACTACCTCCGCACCGGCAGCTTCCACTGCGTCAATCGTCTGGACCGTGGCACCACCGGCGTCATGGCCGTGGCCAAAACCGGCTATATCCACCGCCTGTGCATGGAGTCGCTGCACACCGATTCCTTCCTCCGGGAGTACCGGGGCATCTGTCTGGGAGCGCCTCAGCCCCTCTCCGGCAGCATTGATCTGCCTATCAGCCGGGACCCCGGCTCTCTGCTCCGCCGCACTGTGGACCCTATGGGCCTTCCCGCCCGAACCCTCTACGAGACCCTGCTGCCGGGGGAGCTGTCTCTGCTGCGGCTGCTGCCCCAGACGGGCCGCACCCACCAACTGCGGCTCCACCTCTCCGCTGTGGGCCACCCGCTGGCTGGGGACTGGCTCTACGGCACCGAGGACCCCGCCCTCATCCCCCGTCCGGCGCTGCACTCCTACCGTCTCCGGCTCCTGCACCCCGTGACCCGCCGCTGGCTGGATGTCACCGCCCCGCTGCCGGA
>OHAD01001515.1_pt1 | contig 21539 bp, 18 predicted proteins | sample 1577011 | NCBI WGS metagenome assembly OHAD01 (sample SAMEA3541510, study PRJEB24748) | human gut metagenome | biome: human gut; feature: human-associated habitat; material: faeces | place: China | collected 2012 | reverse complement strand
GTACTTGAACATTTCTGGAAAGTGTGGTATATTATTGCCATCCTAGTAAGGATTGAGCCGGAAACACCGGTTCGAAAATATTTTTTCTATTTTTGAAGGGAGTAATTCATTATGATGATGCCTGCAAATTTCTCTGCTGTGTCTGAGAACGAGATGACCTACGTTATGGGTGGTAGCGTTGCTGACTACCTGGCTCCTGTCATGGGCAAGAAGGAGTGGAGCAACTTCAGCAAGAACCTGGTGACCATCATTGGTAACCACTACGTTGCTACTTTCCTGGGCAACACCGTTGGCACTATCTTCAGCGGCACTTACGTCCCCGGCCAGAGCCTGAAGGCTTTCGGCGGCGAGATCGGCGGTATCTGGGACAACAACTACGCTGGCAATGACGCTGAGACCAAGGACAAGATCCTGACCGGCATGAAGGGCGCTCTGAACGTTGGCCTGAACATCGTTGGCAACCTGGCTGCTATCTACAATCTGGGCTTCGGCACCGCTAAGAACGTCGTCAACGACACTTACGGCGATTCCACCAAGTTCGAGTTCTAATCAGTTTAACTGACTAGACCATGCTTGCGTGACTGTACCCTTAGGGGTGCAGGGAACATAACAGCATAATAACACCCCCGTGGGCGTAAGCCTGCGGGGGTGTTTTTTTACCCCTTCAGTCTCGCTGCTGCATACCCCCTCAGGCGCTAACGCGCCAGCTCCCCCAAGGGGGCGCCTTATGGAGGTGCCGCAAAGTTTCTCTTTGCACCTGATGCTTTAGTAATGGGGCAGACAGCGTGCGCCCTCTCCGTCATCGCCTGTGGCGATGCCACCTCTCCCAAAGGGAGAGGCAAGAGCGCTGCCGGACACTTCCTCATTATGCCTAATACTTTAGCAACGAGCCTAACGGCTTGGCTCTCCCTTTGGGAGAGCTGGCGCGGGAGCGCCTGAGAGGGCGTCTTTTGTACTGCCGGACACCTTGCGGTTTTGCCACAAAGTTTCCCGCCACCGCAAAAAAACGTCCCCTTGGGGAAGGTGGCTTGACGCGCAGCGGCAAGACGGAAGGGGTACGTTCACACTTCTTTTACCAGTCTGTTACTTTCCGTTTTGTGCGGTTTGTGGTATACTATGGTCAACATGGGTCACCATGGCAACATTGAAACAGACAGGATGTGAAATCCTCTTATGAAAGATGGTTTTTTGAAGGCAGCTGCCTTTTCGCCCGCGCTGCGGGTGGCAGACTGCACTTATAACGCACAGCAGGTGCTGGAGCAGCTGCAAGCTGCCGCGCAGCGGGGGGTAAAGCTGGCGGTATTCCCGGAATTTTGCCTTACCGGCTACACCTGCGGTGATTTGTTTTTGCAGCGCACTTTGCAGCAGGGCGCACTGGATGCACTGGAATGGCTGCTTGCGCAGACCCGCACGCTGGATACCGTAGCGCTGGTGGGCTTGCCGCTGCTGGTGCACGGCAAGCTGTACAACTGCGCCGCCGTGCTGTACCGGGGGCAGCTGCTGGGCATCGTGCCCAAGACCTACCTGCCCAACTACGGCGAGTTTTACGAAAAGCGGCAGTTCACCCCCGGCAGCACCGAGGTGCAGACGGTGACCGTCTGTGGGCAACAGGTGCCCTTTGGCACATCGCTGCTGTTCCGCTGCCGCCAGATGCCCAGCTTTGTGCTGGGCGTGGAGCTGTGCGAGGATTTGTGGAGCGCGCTGCCGCCCTCCACCTTCCACGCGCTGGCGGGCGCGACCGTCATTGCAAACCTTTCTGCCAGCGATGAGACCGTGGGCAAGGCGGAGTACCGCCGCGCACTGGTGGCAAACCAGTCTGCCCGGCTGCTGTGCGGCTACCTGTACGCCTCGGCAGGGCACGGCGAAAGCACCACCGATATGGTGTTTGCCGGGCACGACCTCATTGCCGAGGACGGCAGCATCCTTGCCGAGACCGCGCCTTTTTCCGGCGACCACGCCGAGACCGAGCTGGACTGCCAGCGCATGGAAGCCGAGCGTGCCCGCAATACCAGCTTTGAGCACAGCGCCGAGGGCTACGTCACGGTGGAATTTGACCTTGCACCGGAAGAAACGGTGCTTACCCGCCGCATAGACCCCGCCCCCTTTGTGCCCGGCGACCCGCAGCGCCGCGCCGCCCGGTGCGAGCTGATCTTGAAGATGCAGGCCGATGGCCTTGCCAAGCGGCTGGAACACGCCCACGCAAAAACAGCGGTCATTGGTATTTCCGGCGGCTTGGACAGCTGCCTTGCCCTGCTGGTGGCAGTGCGCGCCATGAAGCAGCTGCACCGCCCCGCCGCCGATGTGCTGGCAGTGACCATGCCCTGCTTTGGCACCACCAAGCGCACCCGCAGCAACGCCGAGATTTTGTGCGGGGAGTTGGGCGTGAGCTTTCAGGAAATTCACATTGCCGACACCGTGCGCAGCCACTTTGCGGACATCGGGCAGGATGAGACCGTGCTGGACGTCACCTTTGAAAACGGGCAGGCGCGTGTGCGCACGCTGGAGCTGATGGACCTTGCCAACCGCACCGGCGGCCTTGTGGTGGGCACAGGCGATCTTTCGGAGCTGGCGCTGGGCTGGGCGACCTACAACGGCGACCACATGAGCATGTACGGCGTAAACGCCGGTGTGCCCAAAACGCTGGTGCGCTATCTGGTGCAGTACGAAGCCGAGACTGCTACTACTGCCGCTTTGCACGATGTACTGCTGGATATTCTGGCTACCCCGGTCTCGCCGGAGCTGCTGCCCGCCAAGGATGGCGAAATTGCACAGATCACCGAGGATCTGGTGGGCCCCTACGAGCTGCACGATTTTTACCTGTATTATGTGCTGCGCTGCGGCTTTGGCCCGGCTAAAATTTACCGGCTGGCAAAGGCTGCTTTTGCGGGCAGGGCAGAGTACACGGATGCCGTGCTGTACAAGTGGCTGCGCAACTTCTACTGGCGCTTTTTTGCCCAGCAGTTCAAGCGCAGCTGCCTGCCGGACGGCCCCAAGGTGGGCAGCGTAACCCTTTCGCCCCGGGGCGACTGGCGCATGCCCAGCGATGCCTGTGCCACCCTCTGGCTGGCAGAGCTGGAGCAGCTCAAGCCCGGGGAGCAGTAAGCCATGAAGAACAAAAAGCTTTTGACCAATATCCTGTTTGCAGTGGTGGTGCTGGCCATCGCAGCGGTGCTGCTGGCCGTGCGCAGCCACAACGCCACCGGCGGAAAACTGACTGCCCAGCTGATCTACGGCGACAACAACGCCGTGCTGGACATTCCGCTGGACAAGGACGAGACTTACAGTGTGGACACCGGTTATTATACGGTGCATATAGAGGTAAAGGACGGCAGAGCGCGGTTTATTGAATCGCCCTGCCCGGATCACATCTGCGAGGGCTTTGGCTGGCTGTCGGCGGAGGATCAGACCGCCACCTGCCTGCCTGCCCGCGCCGTGCTGACCATCGTTCCGGTGGGCTAAAAAAGGAGTATTCTCATGTTGGACGAAAACGAGCATTCCCGCAAGGAGGACGGCCGTTCCTTGCACCGTCTTTTGCACAAGGCTGAGCAGCAGGACGCCACCGTGGAGGTGGACAGCGCCGCGTTTTTCTCGGAGCTGCCGCCGGAGCAATCCGCTCCGCCGCCCCGCCGCCCGCAGCAAAACACCCCCCGCAGCACTGCTGGCGGGGCAAATGGGGCGTACCTGCCCCCGAAACGAGGGAAGATCTTGCTGGTCGTACAGGCAATTTTAAGCGTTCTGGCGCTGGTGCAGCTCTGGCGCACCCAAATGCTGCCGGTGCTGTATCTGGTGGTGCTGGCGGCGCTGCTGTGGCTGCTGTGGCTGCTGGTCAAGCGCTGTCAGGAGTACAAAACTGCAGGCACCGTGTCCCGGGTATTCTCGGTGGTGCTGTGCGCTGCCATGGCACTGGGCTGCGTGTGGGCGCAGCAGGGTCTGACGGCGCTGGGCGATATGACCACCGGCTTTTTGAGCAACGCCGAGGCGAAAAAGATCACAAAGGAGCCTTTTGTGGTGTACCTGAGCGGCGTGGATACCCGCGGTGATCTGACGGAAAAAGCGCGCAGTGATGTGAATATCATTGCCGCAGTGAACCCCGTTACCAAGCAGGTGGTGCTGATCAACACCCCGCGCGATTACTATGTGGACCTTGCCGGAACAAACAGCAAGGATAAGCTGACCCACGCCGGGCTTTACGGCGTGCAGACCAGCATGGACACCCTTGGCAACCTGTACGGGGTGGACGTGCAGCACTACATCCGCATCAATTTTGCAGGGTTCATCAACATCGTTGATGCGCTGGGCGGTGTGGACGTGTACTCCGATCAGGCGTTCACCTCGGTGGGCAGCCCCGGCTACTACGACCCCACCACCTTTGCCGAGGGCTGGAACCATCTGGACGGCAAGGCTGCGCTGGCTTTTGCCCGCGAGCGCCACGCCTTTAAGACCGGCGATGTGCAGCGCGGCATCAACCAGATGAAGGTGATCGATGCCATGCTGAACAAGATCAAATCCCCGGCGCTGCTGATGGGCTTTTCCAAGATCATGGATTCTGCCGCCGATTGCTTCGTCACCAGCCTTTCCCAGAACCAGATCAGCGCACTGGTGCGGATGCAGCTGAGCGATTTTGCGGAGTGGAATATTGAAAGCTACACCGTTACCGGCTCCTCCGGCAGCAGCACCAAGTGCTACTCTGCCAAGGGGCAGAAGCTCTACGTCATGAAGCCGGATGAAAACTCTGTGGCGAAAGCCAAAGAGATGATCGCGGCGGTGCTGGGCGGCGAAGGTACGGTAAGCTCCACCACCCAGACCCCGGAAAAGACGGACGTGTACACCCCCACTGCCGACCCCGATGCCGCTGTCTCAGTGCCCGAAACGCCTGCCGACAGCGTGATCGTGGATGAACCTGCGGAAAGCGTGCCCGAACAGTCTGATGAGCAGCCCGCCGAACAACCGGCAGAGCAGCCCACAGAAACGCCCGCCGAGCAGCCCGCTGCTACCGAGACGCCCCAGCCGGAGACCACTCCCGCCGAGGGCGGCAGCACTGAGATGCCCGCCGTCAGCCTGCCCACGCAGGAGCAGGTAGAGCAGGCCGCCGGCTCGCTGTACAGCGCTGCCTCCACTGTGCTGGACGCCATCCTTGGCGCAGGCGGGAACTGAGCAACTCTTTTGCGTGAAAAGGCATTTCGGGAAGATCCGCAGATCTTCCCGAAATGCAATTAAAAATGATCATTCCGCTGAATATGCCCAAAGCGCACGCGGCGGGCATTTTCAATGGTCTTGCTAAAAACAAAGAGGTCACTGCACAAATCCTGTGCGGTGACCTCTTTTTACGCTGCTGCAACAAAAAAACGCTGCCTGCACGCAGCAGACAGCGCAAAACCACAAAAGGGAAAACGAGATAGACCGTAAGCCGGGTTCTGTATTAAACGACGATCTGTCTAGGCCTGCCATTGCTGACAGGCTCGTGCCGCCTTCAGGACACGCGAGCAGCGCTGTACGTCCCATATAGGCGTTGCTTCCGGTAGGGTTTACAAAGCCGCATGGTCACCCATGCGCTGGTGAGCTCTTACCTCGCCGTTTCATCCTTACCGCATTGCTGCGGCGGTTTGTTTTCTGTTGCACTTTCCCTAAGGTCACCCTCGGCTGCCGTTAGCAGTTACCGTGCTCTGTGAGGCCCGGACTTTCCTCAGAGCGGTCAAAGCCGCCCCGCCGCCGTATGTTCCACTCGTTTTCCGTTCCTCATGATACCATAAAAAAGTAAGATTTGCAAGTGAAACGGATTTTTGTTATAATATCATTTGTGTTTTTGTAAATTTTGCAGGGGAGGGACAGGCCATGCAGCTGTATTTTGCCGTGCCGGATACGGCTGCTACCCACGATGGGGTGCTGGTGCGCAGCTTTCTGCGCCAGTGTGCCGTCTCTACCGACCTTGCCCGGGCGGTCAAGTTCCGGGGCGGCGGCTTTTTTGCAGACGGCGTGCCTGTTCTGGCAAACCGGCGCATCTTCCCCGGGCAGGTGCTCTCTTTTGCCCTGCCGCCGGAGGGGGACGGCGTGACCCCGCAGCCGGAAATTCCGGTCAAGGTCGTGTACGAGGATGCCTTTGCTGTGGTGCTGGAAAAGCCGCCGCAGCTGGCGGTGCACCCCACCCTGAACTACCCCGGTGGTACGCTGGCAAACGGCTACGCGGCGTGGGCGGCGGCCCACGGCCACAGCCCGGTGTTCCGTCCGGTGAACCGTATTGATAAGGACACCAGCGGCCTTGTGCTGGCGGCGAAAAACGCCTACGCCGCGCCGCTATTGGCGGGCGGGGTGACAAAGCTGTACTATGCCATTGCGCAGGGTGCGCTGCCGCTGGGGGAGGGGGTCATCGATGCACCTATCGGCCGCCGGGGCGACAGCATCATCGGTCGCTGCGTTACTCCCGAGGGCAAGCCCAGCCGCACGGAGTATACTATTATAAAGGAAGAAAACGGCCTTAGCCTTGCGGCCTGTGTGCCGGTGACCGGCCGCACCCACCAGATCCGGGTGCATTTTGCGTCCATCGGACATCCGCTTGCGGGGGACGACCTTTACGGCGGCAGTCGGGAGCACATTGGCCGACAGGCGCTGCACTGCGCGAAGCAAAGCTTTGCCGTACCGGTATACACCCCGCTGCCGGACGGTATCCGGGTGGAAATGCCCTTGCAGCTGCGCACCGTCACGGTGGAAAGCCCGCTGCCGTCGGATATGGAAGGGCTTTTTTCGTGAAAACTGCGTGAAAAAAGTAGCCAAATTTTATGTAAGCGCTTGTTTCAAACCATGCAAAGTGTATAATAAAAAGAGAGCGTATTGTGTACAGGCCCTGTTGGCCTTTTGAACAGGGGAACGTACACCATCTAGCTGTTGTGTTCCGGGCCGAAAAAATGCCCTGCAGCGGCGCAGGAAGGAGAAAATCCCGTTGATTGAAGATAAAACAAAGGAGCAGCAGCCCGCTGCGCAGCCGGTACGGCAGCCCCGCCGTCAGAAGCTGCGCTCGCTGTGGGCACAGCTCCAGTGCCGGGGTGTGCTGCGGCGGCACAGGCTGCACCGCAAGCGTCAGCACCGCCGGGAAAAGTGGCTGCATAAGCTGCTGCACAACCCCGTAGCCCCTGTTGTGGGCGAGGGACTGTATGCCGTAGGTTTTTCTGCTGAGTATGCGGTCGTCCGCACTGGGCGCCGCTTACAGCACGGCTTGCAGCGTCTGCTGCAGACGGTCAGAGAACTGCTGAAAAATATCGCATCCATGGCGTTCCCCGGGGCGGCGCAGCTGCTGCGGGATCTGTTTGGCCCGGTGGTGCTTGCCCTGCGGGGCACTGGGGCGCTGCTGCGCCACGCACACCGGGTGCGCAAAGAAAAAGGCTTTGGCGCTGCGCTGCGCGCAAGCGGACACTTCCTTACCCATGGCATCGCCGATAACATCCGCCTTGTGCCCCGCATGGCTATGTATGTGCTGCCGGTGGCAGCGCTGGCCGTTATGGTGACGGTGTTCCAGACCACCATGCGCCAGCCCTACGCCCTGCAGGTGCAGGTGGACGACAAGACCGTGGGCTATGTGGCCAACGAAGAGGTGTTCAACTCTGCGCTGGAAGCTGTGCAGCAGCGTATCAATTATTCCGGCGCAGAGCAGGCGCGCTTTACCGTGGAGCCTACTTATTCCGTGACCGTCGCCCATGACGTGATGGACGAAAATGACGTGGCTGACGCCATCCTCAAAAATTCCAGCGACCAGATCAGCGAGGGCACAGCTTTGTATCTGGACGGCGAGCTGACCGCCGTGTGCGCGGACGGCACCAGCCTGCAACGATACATCAGCAGCCTGCTGGAGCCCTACGAGAACCCCGATGACCCCAACACCACCGTGGGCTTCAACAAGGATGTCACGCTGGAAAACGGCATCTACTTCAACGAGAGCTTCCAGGAGGAAGCCGAGGTGGAGCAGTTGCTCTCCGGCGTGCAGCAGGCGGAAAAATCCTATACGGTGCAGAGCGGCGATACCATCTGGTCCATTGCCCAGAAAAACGGCCTGACCGTGAAGGAACTGTGCGAAATGAACACCGGCTTTACCGCCAACGGCGAAAACGGCCTGACCCAAAACTCCAAGATCCTGCCCGGCGATGCACTGACCGTGGTGCGGGAGGAGGAGACGCTGGAGGTTCGCATCACCAAGGTGGAAAGCTGGGAGGAAGAGATCGCCTACACCACCGAGACCACCAAGTCCAAAGAGCTGAACTCCGGTACCAAGCGCGTTACCCAGAAGGGTGAAAACGGCATCCGCACCGTGACGGCACAGCGGGTGTACGATACAAACGGCAACCAGCTTTCCCAGCAGATTTTGAGCACTGTGGTGACCAAGGAGCCTGTGACTGAAAAAGTTACGGTGGGTACCAAAAAGGTGTCCTCCGGGGCATCTTATATCACCGGCAGCGGTCAGTTCATCTGGCCGGTGCCCGGCTATCGGAACTGCTCCCGCTGGTACGGCGGCAGCCACAAGGGCGTGGATATCTGCGCCGCCGCCGGTACGCCCATTTACGCTTCGGCAGCGGGTAAGGTGACCAAGGCCGGCTACAACCGCGCCGGTGCGGGCAACGGCTATGGCAACTCCATCATCATCAGCCACGGCAACGGCTACACCACCTTGTACGCCCACTGCCTGTCGCTGGTGGTGCGCGCCGGTCAGTCGGTCAAGCAGGGTCAGCTCATCGGCTATGTGGGCAGCACCGGACGTTCCAGCGGCAACCACTGCCACTTCGAGATCCGGCGCAACGGCTCTTACATCGCACCGCAGAACGTGTTCAACCGCAGCAGCTATCGCAACCGATAAATTACAATAAGATAAAAGGAGAGATCATCTATGTCTACCCCTCACATCAGCGCAGAAATGGGCGATTTTGCCAAGACAGTCCTTATGCCGGGTGATCCCCTGCGTGCCAAGTTCATTGCCGATACCTTTTTGCAGGATGTCCGGCAGGTGACCGGCGTGCGCGGGATGCTGGGCTTTACCGGCACCTACGAAGGCCGCCCCATCAGCGTGATGGGCAGCGGTATGGGTATGCCCTCCATCGGCATCTACTCCTATGAGCTGTTCAGCTTCTACGGCGTGGAAAACATCATCCGCATCGGCTCTGCCGGCAGCTATACCGAAAAGGCTAAGCTGTTTGACACCGTGCTGGCCACCGGCGCTGTGAGCGAGAGCAACTACGCCCGGGTGCAGAGCGGCTTTACCGGCAACGTCACCCTGCCCAGCGCAGCCCTGAACGAAAAGCTGCGTGCCTCCGCTGCAAAGCAGGGCATCCCCCTGATCGAGGGCAACATCCACTCCTCGGATGTGTTCTACCGCCAGCCCTCGGACGCAAAGCCCACTTACTGGGAAAAGCTGCGGGACGAGGACGGCTGCCTGTGCGTGGAGATGGAAAGCTTTGCCCTGTTTGCCAACGCGCAGGTGCTGGGCAAGAACGCCGCCTGCCTGCTGACCATCTCGGATAGCTTTGTGGCCCCCGGCATCACCACCGCCGAGGAGCGCCAGAAGAGCTTTACCGACATGATGAAGGTTGCTCTGGGTGCAGAGTACTGATCGCATACTTTTCCAGCGCGGCTGCCGCCCCAAGGCTCAGCCGCGCTGTTTTTGCCCGTAAAAGGAGGGAGCAGCATGACAAAACTGACTATGGAAGAAAAGCAGGAATTGATCCGCATGGCGCTGGCCGCGCGGGAAAAGGCCTATGCGCCTTACAGTGATTTTATGGTGGGCGCTGCACTGCGCGCTGCGGACGGCCGCATCTTTACCGGCTGCAACGTGGAGAACGCTGCCTTTACTCCCACCAGCTGCGCCGAGCGCACCGCCCTGTTCAAGGCGGTGGCTGAGGGCGTGACTGCGTTTACGGATATCGCCGTGGTGGGCAGCCGCCGGGGCGAAGTGAACCGGCAGATCACCTCGCCCTGCGGGGTATGCCGTCAGGCACTGTTCGAGTTCGGCGGGCCGGAGCTGAACGTCATTATGGCAAAGACCCCGGAGGATTTCATCGAGCGCAGCATGGACGAGCTGCTGCCCTTCGGCTTTGGCCCCTCCAACGTGGCGGGCAACAGCGCCGTGGAAGGGAAGTAACTGTCTTTCTATGAAAAACAGCGCAAACAGGGGAAAATTGGTGAATAAGCATTACTATTTTATAAATTATACAAAGGATTTGTAAAGAATTTGTAATCGGAAATTGCTTGCATCTGTCACTTCCACCCGCTATACTTGAGCCAGTAAATGTGCCAGAGTGCACATTTCATTCATTTGACGCAATTTTTTAAAATAAAAGGAGAGTTTCTTATGAAGATTTCTCGTCGTAACTTTCTGGCTGTGGCCGGTGCTGCTGCCGCTGCCGCTGCTCTGACCGCCTGCGGCGGTTCTTCCGCTTCCTCCACCAGCACTGCTTCTTCCGCAGCTGCCAGCTCTTCCGCCGCTTCCGGCGCAGCAGACGGCGCTGAGAAGATCGCCAAGGTCGCTCTGACCTGCGATACCGGCACGATCGATGATGAGAGCTTCAACCAGGCTTGCTGGGCTGCTGTTTCCGGCTACATGGGCGACAACTGCCAGTACTACATCCCCGAGTCCGATGCTTCCGATGAGGACCGTGAGACCATGATCCGTCAGGCTGTCAACGATGGCGCTGACGTTATCGTCTGCGTGGGCTACCTGTACGGTGCCTCTCTGGCATGGGCTGCTGAGCAGTACCCTGACGTCAAGCTCATCGCTATCGATGTGACTCAGGGCGATATCGGCACCGACAGCATCCCCGCCAACTGCTACTGCATCACCTTCAAGGAGGAGCAGGCAGGCTATCTGGCAGGTTACGCCGTTGTTAAGGACGGCTACACCAAGCTGGGCTTCCTGGGCGGCATGGCTGTGCCCGCCGTTATCCGTTACGGCTACGGCTATGTGCAGGGCGCTGACGCTGCTGCAAAGGAGCTGGGCACCAACATTGATATCAACTACTTCTACGGCGGCCAGTTCTACGGCGATGCCAACATCACCTCCCGTATGGAGGGCTGGTATGCCAACGGCACCCAGATCGTCTTTGCCTGCGGCGGCGGCATCTACACCTCCGCTGTCGAGGCTGCTCTGAAGAACAACGGCTACGTTGTTGGCGTTGACGTTGACCAGAACTACATCGGCGTGAACGGCGTGGCAAAGGACGGCTACGCTTACAACCCGTTCGTCACCTCCGCTATGAAGGGCCTGTCTGAGTCTGTCAGCACCGCTCTGGGCGACATCGAGGCCGGCGAGTGGAGCAACATCGCTGCTACCAACGGCAACTTCGGTCTGGAGGACGGCGACTACGTTGGTCTGCCCACTGCTGATGACAGCTGGAACTTCAAGACCTTCACCAAGGACGAGTACGAGACCCTGAAGAGCAAGATCGCTTCCGGCGAGCTCGTTGTGGACAACAGCTCCGACGACGCTACCAAGCCCACCGTCAGCGAGTTCACCAAGGTCAACTACATCCAGTAATCGCTTTCCCGGAATTACTCCCGTGAATAGGGGCGGGGTGCTCATGCAGGGGCACCCCGCCCTTTTTGTATGCCTGTGTAAGAGAAACAGGTAGGAAATCGTGCAGACCGCACAAAAGTAATACTTTTACTTGTGCTTTTTGACAAAAAATCAAAAAGCCGTGTGCAAACTGCAAAAAATCAGGTATAATGGGTTGTAGAATAGAAAAGGTGTCGTTACGGCACGAAAGGAGAGTGAGCAGATTGGCAGAGGATTATGTGATCGAGATGCTCCACATTACCAAGGAATTCCCCGGTATCAAGGCAAACGATGATATCACCCTGCAACTGCGCAAGGGCGAGGTACACGCCCTTCTGGGCGAGAACGGTGCGGGCAAAAGTACGCTGATGAGCGTGCTGTTCGGCCTGTATCAGCCGGAACAGGGCAAGATCCTGAAAAACGGCAAGGAGGTCGCCATCCGCAACCCCAACGATGCCAACGCACTGGGCATCGGCATGGTGCACCAGCACTTCAAGCTGGTGGAATGCTTCAGCGTGCTGGACAACATCATTCTGGGCGTGGAGCCCAATAAGATGGGCTTTTTGCAGAAGGCCGAGGCACGCAAAAAAGTGATGGCGCTGAGCGAAAAGTACGGCCTGCGGGTTGACCCGGACGCACTGATCAGCGATATTTCTGTCGGTATGCAGCAGCGCGTAGAGATTTTGAAGATGCTGTACCGCGACAACGAGATCCTGATCTTTGACGAGCCCACCGCTGTGCTGACCCCGCAGGAGATCGACGAGCTGATGGAGATCATGCGAGGGTTCAAGAAGGAGGGCAAGTCCATCCTGTTCATCACCCATAAGCTCAACGAGATCATGGCTGTGGCTGACCGCTGCACCGTGCTGCGCAAGGGCAAGTATATGGGCACGGTGGATATCAAGGGCACCACCAAGGAAGAGCTTTCCCGCCGCATGGTGGGCCGTGACGTGCAGCTGCAGGTGGAAAAGCAGCCTGCGCATCCCGGCGAGACTGTGCTGGACGTAGAAAACGTTACCATCCACAACGACCAGCGCAAGAAGGACGTGGTGAAGGACGTGTCCTTCAAGGTGCACGCAGGCGAGATCGTCTGTCTGGCGGGCATCGAGGGCAACGGCCAGACCGAGTTCATCTATGGTCTGACCGGCCTGAGCAAGCTGTCTAGCGGCAAGCTTACGCTGGACGGCAAGGACATCACCCACGAGAGCATCCGACAGCGCTCCAAGGACGGCATGGGTCACATCCCGGAGGACCGCCACAAGCACGGTCTGGTGCTGGATTTCAGTCTGGAAAACAATATCGTATTACAGCGCTACTGGCAGCCGGAGTTCCAGAAGGGCGGCTTTATCCGTGCCGACAAGGTGCGCGAGTACTCTGACCGGCTGATCGAGCAGTACGATGTGCGCAGCGGTCAGGGTAGTGTGACCACCGTGCGCAGCATGTCCGGCGGCAACCAGCAGAAGGCCATCATTGCCCGCGAGATCGACCGCGACCCCAAGCTGCTGGTGGCAGTGCAGCCCACCCGTGGTCTGGACGTGGGTGCCATTGAGTACATCCACCGCCAGATCGTAGCCGAGCGCGACAAGGGCAAGGCCGTGCTGCTGGTCAGCCTTGAGCTGGACGAGGTGATGAACCTTTCTGACCGCATCCTTGTAATGTACGAGGGCGAGATCGTGGGCGAGTTTGACCCCAAGACCACCACCGTGCAGGAGCTGGGTCTGTATATGGCAGGTGCCCGCAAGCAGGGAAAGGAGGAGCAGTAACACATGAATAAGAAAAAACTTTCCCGCAGCGGCAGTCTGCAAAGCTCTGTTACCAGCGTGCTGGCTGCACTGCTGTGCATCCTGATCGGTTTGCTGGTGGGCTTTCTGGTGCTGGTAGCCATCAACCCTGCCCACGCATGGGGCGATGGTTTTGTGCGCATCATCAAGGGCGGCTTCCACGATGCCCCCTACGGTGTGGGCAAAGAGCTTGCCAATGCCGCACCCCTGATTATGACTGGTCTGTCCGTGGCCTTTGCCTTCAAGACCGGCTTGTTCAACATCGGTGCAGCCGGTCAGTATACGCTGGGCGCTTACGGTGCGCTGTACTGCGCCATCATGCTCAAGCTGCCTTGGTTCGTCTGCCTGCTGGCAGCAGCAGTGCTGGGCGGCCTGTGGGGCGCGATCCCCGGCTTTTTCAAGGCCTACTTCAACATCAACGAGGTCATTACCTCCATCATGTTCAACTGGATCGGCCTGTATCTGATAAATGAGCTCATCTACCAGAACGGCACCGGCCCCATGTACGATGTGCGCAACACCCGTACCCTGAACCTGAGCAAGAACGCTGATTTTGCCCAGTCCCTGATCCCGGACTTCGGTCTGAACAAGCTGTTCCAGACCAACAGCACCACCATTGCCATCTTCTTGGCGGCAGCGGTGGCCGTGCTGATCTGGGTGGTGCTGAACAAGACCACCTTCGGCTACGAACTCAAAGCCGTTGGCCTGAACAAGAACGCCGCCCGTTATGCCGGTATCAACGAGAAGAAGAACATCATCCTCTCCATGGCCATTGCCGGTGCACTGGCAGGCTTCGGCGCGGGTCTGTTCTATCTGTCCAACGTGTCCCAGTGGAACCCGCTGAACTCTACCAGCCTGCCGGGCATAGGCTTCAACGGCATCTCGGTGGCACTGCTGGCCAGTTCCAACCCCATCGGCACCGTGTTCTCTGCACTGTTCATCTCCCACATCTCGGTCGGCGGCTCCTTCCTGTCTACCAAGTATTACCCCACCGAGATCTCGGATCTGATCAGCGGCATCATCATCTACCTGTGCGCATTCTCCATGCTGTTCCGGGGCAAGATCCAGAGCCTGCTGTTCAGGAACGCCGAAAAGACCAATGTGAACGCAGAGCCTGCGCCTGCCGCAGAAAAGACCAAAAAGGAGGGCAAGTAATATGCTGCTTCTGATCAAATATACCCTGCTGTACGGCATCGTGCTGATGCTGGTGGCACTGGGCGGTATGTTCAGCGAACATTCCGGCATCATCAACATTGCGCTGGAGGGCATCATGGTCATCGGCGGTGTGGCCGGTGTGCTTACCCTGACCATGCTGCCTGCAAGCCTGTCGCCCTTCCTTGTGGTGCTCATCTCCATTCTGGTGGCAGCGCTGGCGGGCGTGGTTTACAGTCTGCTGCTGGCTTTTGCCTCCATCAACCTGAAGGCCGACCAGACCATCGGCGGCACGGCGCTGAACCTGCTGGCCACCGCCATTGCCGTGGTCATTTCCAAGTACTTCAGCGAGAGCGGCAGCGCCAAGCTGAACTACTCCAACAAGCCCTTCCTGTTCAGCATTGGTGGGCTGGAGCTCAGCGTGTTCGTGCCGCTGGGGCTGATCTTGCTGGTAGTCAGCTACATCGTGCTGTATAAGACCCGCTTCGGTCTGCGTCTGCGTGCCTGCGGCGAGCATCCTCAGGCTGCGGACTCGGTGGGCATCAATGTTTACAAGATGCGTTACGCCGGTGTCATCCTTTCCGGTGCGCTGGGCGCCGTCGGCGGTCTGGCGTATATCGTGCCCCCGGTGCAGACCTGGAACTTTGAAGTCGGCGTGGCCGGTGCAGGCTTTCTGGCACTGGCAGTTATGATCTTTGGCCAGTGGAAGCCTTTCCACATCTTTGGCGCGGCCATGTTCTTTGCCGTGTTCAAGAGCCTTGCCAACATCGCAGACTCCACCTTCCTCGCGCAGCTGCACTGGTCCAGCAATATCTATAATATGATGCCCTTCGTGGCCTCCATGGTCATTCTGGCCTTCACCTCCAAGAACAGCATGGCACCCAAGGCCGAGGGTATCCCCTACGACAAGGGCTCCCGTTGAGCGCATTCGCTAAAAATCCGTAAAATGAAGGCATCCGCAGTCATCCATGTGCTGCGGATGCCTTTTTTGTACGGGGCATGGCATATTTTGTCCATATATTTGTCGGCAGAAAATGGCATTTTTACTTGTAAAATACAACAAGATGTGCTATCATTATAAAACGAATGTGTATCTATAGGAACCCGGTGTACATTTCTTGCACTGCGGAACAACAGGAAAGGTGAGTTTCTCTATTATGGACGAAAAAACAACTATGGGACAGTCGCTCCGCAGCATGGAGGACGAAGAAACCATTGATCTGATGGAACTGGCGCGCCTGCTGTGGGCGCATATTGTGCAGATCGTGGCAGCAGCTGTTGCGGCAGCGCTGATCTGCCTGCTGGTGTGTATGTTTGCGCTTACACCCAAGTATCAGGCCTCCATCAACATGATCGTGAATACCCGGCAGGACACGACTACCACCTTCACCAGCGATAACTTCAACTCTGCCAAGAACCTGATCAGTACCTATGCGGTCATCATCAAGGGCAACACCGTGCTGAACGAGGTCATTGATGAGCTGGATTTGGACATGACCTACGGCGAGTTGTATAAGATGGTAGAGGTTGCCGATGTGGACTCCACCCAGATCATGAAGATCACGGTCACCGATACCGATGCAGAGCGCGCAGGCGAGATCGCACAGACCATTGCGGACATCGTACCCGACGTGCTGGTGGAAAAGGTGGAAGCCGGTTCCTGCAAGACGGTAAGCGATGTGGCCATCAACCCCAACAAGGTGTTCCCCCAGACCAAGAAGTACGTTGTGCTGGCCGGTCTGCTGGGCGCTGTTCTGGTGTGCGGCGTTCTGGTGCTGGCACATCTGCTGCACGATACCATTGTGGATGACGAAGACGTTCAGAAGAAGCTCGGCCTGCCCGTGCTGGGCCTGATCCCGGAGGTGTAAGACGATGTGGAATCTGTTTGGTAAAAAGAAGAAAGAAAGCGAGCACCGCACCCTGCAGCTGATCACCGATAAGGGAAAGCCTTTTGGCTATGTGGAGGCCTACAAGTCTCTGCGCACCAATCTGGACTTTATGGCAGGCTCCATGGACGTGCACACGCTGGTCGTTACCAGTACCGTGCCGGAGGAGTCCAAGAGCAACGTGGCGGTCAATCTGGCAATGACGCTGGCAGAAAGCGGCAAAAAGGTGGCTCTGGTGGACTGCGACCTGCGCAAGCCGGTGCTGCACCGCTACCTGAAGGCCGGTCATAATGTAAAGGGCGTTTCCAACGTGCTGTCCAACCAGTGCACGCTGGACGAGGCCCTGCAGGAGCTGAAGGAAATGAACCTGACCTTCCTGCCCGCAGGCACCCCGCCGCCGAACCCCTCTGAGATGCTGAGCCAGCCGCAGATGCAGGCTATGGTGGACACTCTGCGCCAGAAGTTTGATTTTGTCATCGTTGACGCACCCCCGGTGTCCGTGGTCACCGATGCAGCTGTCATCGGCCGCTATGTGGACGGTGCCATCTTTGTAGTGCGTTCCGACTACGCCCCCGCCGATGCGGTGCGCGGCGCAGTGAAAAAGCTGCAGGATGCCGGTGTCCGGGTGCTGGGCAGCGTGCTGACCCGCTACGATATGAAGAAAGCACTCAAGGGCTCCAGCTACGCATACAGCTATGCCTACAATTACAACTATGCCTACGGCAAGCAGGATGCCACTGCCGGTAAATAATAAGGAAGCACTGTTATGACCGATCTGCATTGTCACATTCTGCCCGGCATGGATGACGGCGCAAAGGATACGGCAGTCTCGCTGGAGCTGCTGCGCAGGGAATACGAGGATGGTGTGCGGAATATCGCCTTCACCAGCCACTTCAACAGCGAACGCACCACGGTGGATGCCTTTACAGCAAAGCGGCAGGCTGCCTTTGAACAGCTGACTGCCGCGCTGGAAGGGCAGCCCATGCAGTTTGATTTCAAGCTGGGGGCAGAGGTGTTCTTCTCTCCCGGTCTGTGCGAACTGGACACCCGGGCGCTGTGTATGGGGGATACCGCCTATCTGCTGCTGGAATTCCCCACCACCCACAAGCCGCATTTTATCCGGCAGACCCTGTACAATTTGCAGCAACAGGGCATTGTGCCGCTGATCGCGCATATCGAACGATACCCCTATGTGCTGGAGGATCCCACCCTGTTGTACGACTGGGTGGCCGCCGGTGCCTATGCACAGATCAACGCCGGAGCACTGCTGGAACCCAAGCTCTGCAAAAAGCTGTGTAAGTTCATCCAGTGGGGACTGGTCCACGTCATCTCCACCGATACCCATTCCCCGGACAAGCGTCCGCCCCGCATGGCACAGGGAGTGCAGCAGCTGGAAAAGCTGCTGGGCAAGGAAACTGCCGCCCGCATTGTGCGCAACGGCGATGAGCTGTTCCACGATCAGGAGTTGGACGCTGCGACCCTGCATCAGCCCAAAAAGTTTTTGGGCATGTGGGTCTGATCCTATTAGTAAGGAGAAAACTGCCCGGGCGGAGGTGTACTCTGCCCGGGCAGCGGATTTTAGTATGAAGAAAAATAAGGTCCTGAAAATCGTATTGATCGTGCTGGGCGCGCTGGCGGTTCTGCTGGCAGCAGCAGTCCTTGGGGTGCTGTTTTATCTCCACAGTATGGCAGCCGGTCTGCCAGAAACCCTGCCGGATGCCCCGGCGGGCAGCATAGAGCTCACCCTGACGGATGAGGATCTGGATAAGCTGCTCAGCGGCGATATCACGCTGGAAGAACTGACCGACGAAACCGCTGCGTCCAGCGGCGGGGAACAGGAAGCATCGGCCAGTGTTCCGCAGGAGGGAGCAGATTCGGTGTCCGCTCCGGCAGGTTCTTCTGCTTCTTCGGGGAGCGCTGCCTCCCGGACGGAGAGCGGCAGCACCGCTTCCTCCGGCAAGAAGGAGAACACCACCGGCACAGCCAGCTCCGGCACGGCAGCTGCCACAGAAAAACCGGCGTCCTCGTCCGGCAAACAGGAGGCTTCCTACGAAGCTGAGGTCAAGGCACTGTTGAAACAGCTGTACAGCGTCAAGGCGCGTGCCGAGGCAGAACTGAACAGCTGCATTGCCGGGGCAAAGGCAGAGTTCAAGTCGCTGCCGGAGTCCCAGCAGACACAGGCGCGTAAGATCTCCATCGTGCTGGCAAGAAGCGGCAGACTGTATGCGATGCAGGCATCTTATGATAAGGAAGTGGAGAGCATCGTCAGCCAGATGCGCGCCATTCTGACCGCCAACGGTCAAAGCACCGCACTGGCCGATCAGGCTATGGCCTCCTATAAGGCACAAAAGAGCGCCATGTACTCCCAGCTGACCGCAAAGCTGTACTCCTGACCCGCAAAACGACCCATGACCACCCGTAGCACATCTCCCGGGCACCGACCGTGCCGGAGAAGGGGCTGCGGGTGATCTTTTTTTGCCAGTTTTCCTGTAACATGGAGAAAAATGCCCGTGACATGGATAGATGGTTCTGGGGGAGAGACACTGTCTTTTGCACTTAGCAGAGATAAACAGACTGTGCACGTCCCGGAATAGCTGCCAAAAAGACCAGAAAAGTAGCACTTTTACCTACAAATATACAGGAAATTTGTATAAAGTATAAGATTCCACTCATGCTTTGCTGAAATGAAGTGAATTATTTTCATGTGAATTGACAAAATTCGTGGTTCTCTCTATAATAGATAGAGTGTTTCTCGGGTATGGACGATGGTGTTTATGCGACCGCAAGATGCCATCGTTTTATTATTCGCTTTTTCTGTCCGTGTGCCAAGGACAGACGTCCGCTATGTGTGAGGCTGGCGGACTGCGGGAAAGTATGGCTCGGCCTGAGAGCAAAAATAGTAATTCATTGATAGGATTGGAGTGGCATCAAACGATGGCAAAGTACATCATCAAGCGTGTCGCAATGGGTATTTTCAGTATCTTCATTGTGGCTACGGTTACCTTTTTTGTCATGAACCTGGTCCCCGGTGGCCCGTTCGTGGCAGAAAAGTCCATCAGCGCCGCTGCTCAGCAGGCTCTGGCCGAAAAGTATGGCCTGGATAAGCCGCTGGGTGTGCAGTACGTCAACTACATGAAAAGCCTTTTGCACGGCGATCTGGGTCTGAGCCTGCGTCAGCGCGGCCGTACCGTGAACCAGATCATTGCCAGCAAGCTGCCGGTGTCCTGCCGTCTGGCAGGCATTGCAGTGGTGGTGGCTCTGTGCGTGGGCATCCCGCTGGGCTGCATTTCCGCTTACAACCGCGGTAAGTGGCTGGATAACATTATTATCGTGTTTGCAACCTGTGGCATCGCGATCCCTAGCTTTATCTCCAGCGTGCTGCTGCTATACCAGTTTGGTATGAACATGAAGGTGCTGCCTACGGTTGGTCTGAACAGTGCAGCCGCCTATATCATGCCGGTCACCGCACTGGCCATCTACCCCTCGGCTTATATCACCCGTCTGATGCGCTCCAGCCTGCTGGACGTTATGGGTCAGGACTATATGCGCACCGCCCGCGCAAAGGGCGTGTCCCAGTTCATGATCCTGTTCAAGCACGCACTGCGCAACGCCATTCTGCCTGTCATCACCTACGTCGGCCCCATGCTGGCCAGCCTGATGACCGGTTCCTTCGTGGTGGAAAAGATCTTCTCCGTGCCCGGTCTGGGCCGCGACTTCGTGTCCGCCATCACCAACCGTGACTACACCATGATCATGGGCACCACCATCCTGCTGTCCAGCATGGTCATCATTGCAAACGTGGTCGTGGATATCCTTTATAAGATCATCGACCCGCGCATTAAGCTGCAGTAAGAGAAAGGAGCGATTTTCATGGAAAACATTAAAAAGAATCCGCTCAGCCTGCAGCTCAACGCGGAGGATTTTCTGCCCGCCAGCAATGAGGAAAAGCAGAGCCTGGTGGTCATGCGCGAAAGCGTCAACTTCTGGAAGGACGGTATCCGCCGCCTGAAGAAGAACAAGATCGCCATGGTCAGCTTTGTGTTCATCATTGCCATTGCCATCTTTGCCTATCTGCTGCCCGCCGTCTGGCCTTACAGCTACTCGGAGCAGGTGAAGGGCAGCAACAATCTGGCACCGTTCGAGTACTCTGCCTCTGAGCAGGCCCGCATCGATGCCGGCGAAAAGGTATTCCCGCACATTCTGGGCACCGACCGTATGGGTCGTGACTTCGCTGTGCGTATCATGATGGGCACCCGCGTCAGCCTGTCCGTTGGTCTGATCGCTTCTGTGCTGGTGCTGATCATCGGCGCTACCTACGGCGCAGTTTCCGCCTTTGCCGGCGGCTGGGTGGATAATATCATGATGCGTATTACAGATATCCTGTACACCATCCCCGATATTCTGCTGATCATCCTGCTGGGCATGGCGCTGAAGGATCCGCTGGATGCACTGGCTTCCAAGCCCGGCTTCAAGTGGATGCAGACGCTGGGCCCCAACATGATCTCCATCTTCATCATCTTTGCTCTGCTGTACTGGGTCGGCATGGCACGTATCGTCCGCAGCCAGATCCTGATCCTGAAGGAGAGCGAGTACGTTACCGCTGCCCGCGCACTGGGCGCATCCAGCGGCCGTATCATCAAAAAGCATCTGCTCACCAACTGCATCGGTACTCTGATCGTTACCACCACCCTGCAGATCCCGGCCTCCATCTTTACCGAGAGCTACCTGAGCTTCATCGGTCTGGGTGTTGCAGCCCCGCTGCCTTCTCTGGGTTCTCTGGCTACCGATGCCGTCAAGGGCATGAACACCTACCCCCATCTGCTGATCGCCCCCGCACTGATGATCAGCGTGATGATCCTTGTGTTCAACCTGTTCGGCGATGGCCTGCGCGATGCCTTTGACCCGAAGCTGAAGAATTGATGAGGTGAACAGAAATGAGCGAGAAAATTCTTGATATCAAAGAAGAACGCCTTTCTTTCTTCACCCCCGCGGGCGAAGTAAAGGCACTGAACGGCGTTTCCTTTACCATGAATCAGGGCGATGTTCTGGGCGTTGTGGGTGAGTCCGGCTCCGGTAAGTCGGTCACCGCCTACTCTGTTATGGGCCTGACCGCTTACCCCGGCAAGCTGGTGGGCGGCAAGGTGTGGTTCAACGGCCACGAGATCGAGAACATGAAGGAGAAGGACTTCCGCAAGA
>OHAD01001509.1_pt1 | contig 21588 bp, 16 predicted proteins | sample 1577011 | NCBI WGS metagenome assembly OHAD01 (sample SAMEA3541510, study PRJEB24748) | human gut metagenome | biome: human gut; feature: human-associated habitat; material: faeces | place: China | collected 2012 | reverse complement strand
AAGTAAGTTTGTCTTACATGGTTTAAACGATTAATCAATTGTCACTATGTGACTTATTGAATTAACCTGCTGTTCAATTTTCAAAGTTCATTATGTCGTTCCTGACGACTTATTAATAGTAACATTTTTAAGACTTTTTGTCAACACTTTTTTAAAAGTTTTTTTGTTTTCTTTTTTGAAGTGTTTTTCTTGTCTGTCCTCTGTCTTAAGTACAAGTAATACTATAGCAAATTATATTACATAAGTCAACACTTTTTTAAAAGTTTTTTATTCAATACTCATCCAATGCTCTATATGTATTGTTTATACAAGCCATATATTTTTATAAATTAATATTTTTCTCTATCTTTAATTCGCTATTTTTTTATGATATAATGGTCCTGTAAAAATATTAATTATAAGGAGTGATGACGTGTATAAATCAGAAATACCTACTTTTGGAACTTTTCTTAAGTATCTTTTGACTATTACTAAAGTCAAATCAAAGGAATTAGCTAGTTATCTATCCTATGATCCATCCTACATTAGCAAGTGGATTCACGATAAAAATTTACCCTCAAATTCCGAAATACTAAATGTCATTGAAGATATATCCTCTTTTTTTGCAAAGAGAATTTATTTATCAGATATACAAAATGACATACAAAAGTTAACGGACAATAGATTAATCTTGAATAGCGAAGTCTCTGTCCAATTAGCTCTATCTAATATAGTCAGAGACTCTTACTATACAACATTAGTAAAAAATCCTCTGTCAAACAAACACGAAAAAATGAATTTTACTGTTGTTGACCAAAACCTGATAGACGAAAAAACTTCTAATCTAATAAGATTCATAGTTTCGTCTGCCCAGCAGGATACAATGGATATTTATATATCTTTACGCTCATTTGATATTTTTAATGATAGAAATTTCAATAGCTATACATTCTTTTCTACAAAAAATCTTACTTGCAATTTACACATCGCCATTTCATCAAAATGGTTTAAACTTGGTTTAGAAGACATATTTTCTTTTATTGAGTCTTTGTTTGCACTTGCAATGTTTAATACAACTGTCTATTTAGATTGTGAAAATATATGTGATAACTTTATATATTTAAAAGACCATGCCTTGCTTTCATATCTATTTAATCCATACGGAAAGCCTATATTGTTAAATGCTACTGATTCTAGCAATGTCCTTACTAATATAGAAAATGTGTGTAAGATGCAGTTTTTAAACAGAAACATCTTGTTTCAGTCTACTAGTTATCAACTTTGCGAATTAGAAAACCTTCTGATTGCCAAGCTTAATAAATCTCCAATTATCATACTTACCCAGTATTTTAACTGGTTTTTTTTAAAGATAGACACTTTTGAAAAATTTGTAAAAAAAAAGAAGTTAAAGAAGTATATTCTTGACTGGACATATGATTCATTAGAGACTGTCTATGATATGCTCAATGCTGGTATAGAGGTAAATGTTATTTTTAATTTTGATAACCTTCTTTACCTAGCTAGTAGTGACTCAGTGTCTTTCTACGGTAATAATGTTACTATAGACTACGATGATATTTATGCTTATTGTAATGACCTAGCAGACTTAATAGACCGCTATGAAAACTTTAGTGTTTATTCTCTAAATAATCTACCGAGCTTGACACCATTGAATTCTTATAATATTAATGTTTTTATATCGAAAAGTACTGTATATATTAAGAAAAATGATACCATACTTTCTAATAAGGACGATAAATTTGTCTACAGTAATGATAGGGAAGTATGTGCAGATATCTATAACGCTATAAATAAGGTCCTTAAAAGACAGGACAGCCTATATATGGTCGATGGAGATATGTTCCTTGAAATGGTAAACAATAGTATCAAGATATTTGAAAATACTCACAAATCTTCCATCACCAAAAAAAGATAATTCTTAGTAACAAAGCCCCCATAAAGTCGGACTATATACCGACCCTTTGAGGGCTTTGTTTGTATATGCAGTTACATAGTTTTATTTATCTATTACTTCATCACTATATCTTTTTCATCCATCAGCTTATTCAGTTCAAGTTTTAAATCATCACTGGCATATACTCCCATATCCTTTAGCTTATAGGTCTTTTTATGACCTTGGTCGTTTTCATCAAGAGGATAAATTATCACTGGGTCAGTTCCCTGGTAGTTCCTGATAATATTGTATATTTGGTTGAGTAGATCCATATTCTTCATAGAATCTACCCTTATAAACACTTTTTTTCCAGTTCCCGTTAGAACCAGGCTCTTATAGTTTTCACCCCTACCGTATCCACCGTTATAAACTGGCTTTTGACTGGCAAATTTGCTATCATCATCTATGGACTTGACCTGACTGGCAATAAGAGACACGTCCTCGTCTCCCCTGATGCTAATTTTCCCCTTAATCAAGACTATCTGATCTTCTTTGACAAGGTCGCTATACTTTTCAAGAACCCTAGGGAATACTACTACTTCCATACTTCCATAGAGATCCTCTACATTGATAAACGCCATCATCTCATTATTTTTGGTTGAGAATAACTTTTTAGATATTATCATACCGCCAATTATATGTTCTTGGTCATTCAATTCCAATAATTTTTCAGGTTCTTCCCTAAGCTTGTTGATACGTACATTGCTGATTGATGTCCTATTCTCCAGTTTTTCTGAATACTCGGATAGTGGGTGTCCAGATACATAGAGGCCTAGAACTTCCTTTTCCATATCCAGCCTTATCCTGTCCTTGAATTCCTCAACCCTTTCTATCTTACCTAGCTCCAGCTCGTCCTGCCTACCCATATCTGCAAACATATCAAACATGGATATCTGACCTGCCACATTTCTCTTCTTGTCCTTACTTATAGAATCCAAAATTTCCTCATAGGCAAACATGAGGCTGGCCCTATTGTCACCTGTTGAGTCAAAAGCACCACACTTTATTAGACTTTCTATGGTCTTTTTGTTGGCAAACTTTGAATCAATCCTCTTGACTAGGTCTGTAAGGTTTTGGTATGGACCGTTTGCATCTCTCTCCGCAACTATATTATCTATGGCATTAGCACCTACATTCTTTACAGCAGCCAACCCAAACCTAATGTGGTCGCCGTCTACTGAGAACTTTGAATATGACGCGTTTATATCCGGCGGTAATACTTCTATACCTATTGCATTACACTCCCTCATATACTCTACAACCTTGTCATTATTACCCATAATAGAGGTCATAAGGGCTGCCATAAATTCGACTGGGTAGTAGCACTTTAGATAGGCTGTTTCATAGGATAGGACTCCATAGGCGGCTGCGTGCGACTTGTTGAAGGCATACTTGGCGAAGTCTATCATATCGTCAAATATCTGGTTGGCTACATCCTCTGGTACACCATTTCTCACACAACCTGCTATCTCTATATTATCATTTTCATCCAACTTACCATGGATAAAGTACTGTCTCTCCTTCTCCATGACGTCCATCTTTTTCTTACTCATGGCCCTACGAACGGAGTCACTACGCCCTAGACTATACCCACCCAGGTTTCTTACCACCTGCATTACTTGCTCCTGATATACCAGACAGCCATATGTCACATCTAGTATAGGTCTCAACTTTTCATGCAGGTAGGTCACCTGGTCAGGATGATTTTTGCAGTTTATATATGTTGGTATAGAGTCCATTGGACCCGGTCTAAATAGGGATATACCGGCTACTATATCTTCAAAGCAGTTTGGTTTTAGCTGCTTCATAAAGTTCCTCATACCGCCACTTTCCAACTGAAATACACCTAGGGTATTTGCCTGTGATATCATATCGAATACCTTTGGATCATTGTATTCCATCTTACTAAAGTCTATCTTTTCCTTGTAGCCCTTCTTGTCACGATTTACTTCTATTAGGTCTAGGGCATCCCTGATAACTGTCAGGGTCCTCAAACCTAGAAAGTCCATCTTCAATAGACCTAATTCTTCTAGGGTTGTCATCGTAAATTGGGTAGTAATGGAATCTTGGTTCTTGTATAGGGGCACGTATTCATATACTGGCCTCTTGGAAATAACCACACCTGCAGCATGGGTAGAGGCGTGCCTAACCATGCCCTCCATCTCTTTTGATATATCTATGATTTCCTTGATCTCATGATCTGCATCATATAGCTTACCAAGATTAGGGTTCATATCAAAGGCCTTATCTATGGTCATACCAAGAGCAAAAGGTATCTCCTTGGCCACTGTATCCACCTTGTTATAGGCTACATCAAGGACCCTACCGACGTCTCTAATTGCCAACTTGGCACCCATGGTACCAAAGGTTATAATCTGGGCAACATGGTCAATACCATATTTTCGTTTTACATAATCGATTACCTCTTCACGCCTTTCATAGCAAAAATCTATATCTATATCGGGCATGGTTACTCTCTCTGGATTTAGAAAACGCTCAAAAATTAGGTTGTACTTAATGGGGTCTATATCCGTTATCTTTAGGGTATAGGCTACTATTGAGCCTGCTGCAGACCCCCTCCCCGGTCCAACCATTATATCATTTTGCTTGGAATAGTTTATAAAGTCCCACACAATCAAGAAGTACTCTATATATCCCATATTTGCTATTACATCTATTTCGTAGTTCAACCTATCTCTCAGCTCCTGCCCTACATTGCCATCTTCATCTCCATACCTCTCCACTAGTCCTTGCTTACACAAGTACTGGAGATAGGTCAAAGGAGTATAGCCATCTGGCACATCAAAGGTAGGTATATGGTAGCTGTCAAAGTCAAATTCCACATTGCACTTCTTGGCTATTTCTAGGGTATTGTCTATAGATTCAGGTGCAAAGGCAAAGAGTTCTTCCATCTCTTCCCTAGACTTGATATAGAATTCATCATTTGGAAACTTCATCCTAGATGGATCGTCTAGGGTCTTTTGCATCTGTATACACATCAGGACATCTTGAGTCTTGGCATCCTCCCTGTAGACATAGTGGGCATCATTGGTGGCAACTAGGGGAATTCCCATCTCTCTAGATAACTTCAAGAGACCGGCATTGACCTCTTTATCCTCTGCCAACCTATGGTCCTGAACCTCTAGATAAAAGTTATCCTTGCCAAATATATCCATGTAGTCTTGGGCTATATGTCTAGCCTTGTCGTAGTTTCTAGCCAAAAGAGCCTTAGGTATTTCTCCATTCAGGCAGGCAGATAGGCATATTATACCTTCAGAATACTGTTTCAAATGTTCCTTGTCAGTCCTTGGCTTGTAGTAAAATCCATCCACATAGGCATCAGATACTATTTTTATAAGATTTTTATAGCCTTCATTATTTTTAGCTAGCAGGATTAGGTGGGATGAATATTTATCTAGGGTTGAATCCTTGCTATCCATACTTCTTGGTGCCAAATATACCTCACACCCTATTATAGGTTTTATACCTGCCGACTTGCACTTTTTGTAGAAATCTATTACACCAAACATAGAACCGTGGTCTGTAATTGCACAGGCTGTCATCCCTAGCTCCTTGACCCTTGGTATCAACTTGTCCAATCTTGAAAATCCATCCAAGAGACTGAATTCTGTATGGACGTGCAGGTGGCAGAAGTCTGTATTTTTTTTCGCTTCAAAACTCACATCGTCTATTTTTTCGTTCAAGACTTGGTCATTTTTGGTATCTAAATTTATGCGGTCTATTCCAATCTGACCACTGTCTATACTTTCTTCCATGCTTGCCCTCCTTCCTAAAATAGCTGATGCATAAGCATCAGCCTAGAACAACTCATCAAAAGAGATTTGATCCCTGTATTGATCAGCAATTTTTTCAATTTTCTTAAACCTGTGGTTAACGCCTGATTTGCCAAGTGGTGGATGTAATTTTTCACCCAACTCCTTGAGACTGATATCTTCATTTTCCAGCCTAAGCAGGGCTAATTCCTGTAGGTTTGCCGGTAGCTTGCTTATACCAATTGTTTTTTGTATTATCAATATATTCTCAACCTGCTTGACTGCTGCGTCTACAGTCTTAGACAGGTTAGCTGTTTCGCAATTTACTATCCTATTGACCTTGTTTCGCATATCCTTTACTATCTTTACATTTTGCAACTCAAACATGGCCTTGTGGGCTCCTATCATCGCCAATAAATCTGATATTTGCTCACTTTCCTTTAGGTAAACAACATAGTATGTCTTCCTAATGACTATCTTGCTAGTAAACCCCATTGAATTTATCAGGTCGCTCAGCTCATAGGCATAGTCTTCATCATTGGTCACTATCTCCATGTGATAGTTTTTTTCTGGGTCATTTATAGAGCCTGAGCCCAAAAAGGCCCCTCTTACGTAAGCATATGCTTCCTCAGATGAATCAACTATCTGCCTTGGTATATCATTTCTAGAAAAGAAACTGTCTTCCTTTCCCAGTATTCCAAGATTTACAAGGAGTCTTGCCGCACCCATTTCCGGTGTAACAGTCAAGACATAAGAATTATTTTTCTTCAACATTTGATTTTTATTTACTGTGATACTTGTATTTATATCAAAACATGATTTTAAGAGCTTGAAAATTTTCCTGGCTATAGAATTTAATTCTGTAGATATTTTTAGGCTAATCTTCATATTGCCGGATAACTGCAGGGTCCCAGCCTGTCTGATTATAGCTGATAATTCAGCTATATCAGCCTTTTTACTAGGATTTTCCACTCTTGTCAACTCATTCTTTGTCTCTGTAGAAAATGACATAGTCTAGTGCTCCTTTTTTATTTCCTTCAAGGCCACTCTTATAATTTCCTTTTCATCATCATACCTAGCCATATCTACAACCCTATCCATATGTATAAACTTGGCATCTACAAAACCCTCTTCCCTCTGCGGTATAGTGTCCATACACTTGGTCTTCATTAGGTACCAATATACAATCTTATGAACTGACCTAGACTGATCCCAATTTTCCTTATATGTATAGTGAATTTCACCCAGGTACTTGCCAATAGTCGCCTTAACTCCGGTTTCTTCTCTTACTTCTCTTAGGGCTGCCTCTTCATGAGTTTCACCTGGCTCTATCTTCCCCTTTGGTAGGACCCAGTCACCATTGTACTTTCTCAGTAGCAAGATAGCATTTCCTAGGAGAACAACCCCTCCTGCACTTTGCTCTTCTCTCATAGTATCACTCCTTATTTTTTTCAAATCAAATGTTATTACTTTTTATTTTATATTGCTATGTCTAACTCAATATTGTTACTGATTTTTCGTTTTTTCTTTTATTGCTATATCCACAACAGCCTTTGATACCAGTTCAGCATCGTGACGTATATAGCCCTTCTTAATCTCTATCAGTTTTGCTTCAATACAACTTATGCCCATATCTTCTAGATCTGCTCTTTGGTCACTATCCAACATTACTAGTTCAGCTCCATCCTTGGCATACCTTTCAAATACACCCTGTGGTAGGGCCTCATTATTTACTAGGACATAATCTATGAAATTTATACCTGCATGGTCAACTAGGGTCTTTACATGGTCTAAGACATTCTTGCCACCAGTTTCTCCCGGCTGGGTCATTATATTACATACGTATATCTTTGGTGCCTTTGTAGTCGACAGGGCATCTACCACACCGTCCACCAATAAATTTGGTAGGATACTGGTATATAGACTACCGGGCCCTATAGCAATGGCATCTGCCTTTTTAATAGATGTGACAACCTCATCAAGTGGCTTGGCATCTGGCTTGTCCAAATAAATCCTCTTGATAGGACTCTTAGTCTTCCTGACCTGACACGGTATATTAGACTCACCTACTACTGTATCACCATTTTCTAGCTCAGCTATTAGATTTATATCATCCAGTGATACTGGCAAAACCCTGCCTGTAATAGCAAATACTTGTCCCATCTTGTATACTGCAGTTTCAAAGTTGTCATATATTCCGGTCATAGCAGCCAAAAATAGGTTCCCAAAACTCTGCCCCATCAAACTGCCCTCTTGAAACCTATACTTCATGACCTCACTCATAGTTGGTTCCATGTTGGCCAGGGCCAAAAGACAGTTTCTAATATCTCCTGGTGGCAGCATGCCCAAGTCTTCTCTCAAAACACCTGAACCTCCACCATCATCTGCAACAGTAACTATGGCTGTTATATTCTTTGTTTCATGCTTTAGGCCCCTCAAAAATACTGACTGGCCTGTTCCACCGCCGATAACTACCACGTTTGGGTCGTCCTTTTTATAGGTGAACATCTCCATATGCCTAATATTTTGTTCCATTGTCTTCTTGTATAGCTTGATAAACTTGTATAGGACCACTAGGGCTATTATAAAGGCTACAATGCCCAAAAATGATAAAATCAATAAAATTATCTCTAATTTAGTCATGTCCTCACCCCTAGTCTAACTTGGCATCCCTATGCTTCTTGACTGCCCTGTATCCCTTGCTATTTAGATAATCATAAGTATAGTTTGCTATTGTAACCGACCTATGCCTACCTCCTGTACAACCTACACCTATTACAAGGTGCTGCTTGCCTTCGTTCACATATTCAGGAATCAAAAAGTCTAGCATATCAAAAAACTTTTCTACAAAGTCATGGCTAACCTTGGAATCCATGACAAAGTCCCTTACATCCTGAGAGTCACCAGTCTTTTGCCTTAGTTGCAAGTCATAGTATGGATTTGGCAAAAACCTCACATCCATAACCAGGTCTGCATCTATAGGTAGACCATACTTGAATCCAAAGGACACAACTGAAATAGTTATATTTGGACTTTCTAGTCCATCACCCTCATCATATATACTGGCTATCTCTGCCTTTAGGTCCTTAGGCTTCATATTTGTTGTATCTACTATCATCTTTGAAACCTTCTTGAGAGGCTCCATTATTACTCTTTCCTTTTTTATACCGTCTGATATACGTGAATTTGCAGCTAGAGGATGGTTACGTCTAGTCATCTTGTACCTCTTGATTAAGACATCATCATCACAGTCCAAATAAATCATATCATATTTGAAATTGGCTGCACTCAACTGGTCAAGAGCTGAATTTAGGGTCTGGAAAAACTCTCTTCCCCTTATATCTATACCTAGGGCAACCTTGTCTATATTTGAATTACCATGAAAAAATAATTCTGCAAAATTCACTATCAGGGCTGGAGGTAAATTATCTACACAATAAAAGCCCATATCTTCCAAGGCTTTCATAGCCTCACTCTTGCCCGAACCCGACAATCCCGTTACTATGACAAACTTCATAAAAACCTCCCTTATATACCAGTGTCTAACCTAAATTCACAACCCTAGTTGGGGCTAGACCACTCTCTTCTACTATTTCATAGGCCCTCTTAAAATTGGCTATATTCTCCGGCTTATGTGCATCAGAGCCTATATAGAATTTGATATCCATATGACTAATAGCCTCAATCATATCAACACTTAACTTGTCGTGATGACCATTTATTTCCAGGCCTGTATTAGTCCTTACAGCAGCCTCCGCCACCTTCTCAATATCTATATCACCCTTGTCTCCTGGATGGGTAATATACTTGATATCGTACCTTTCCATAGCCCTTATAAGGGCTCTTGTATTGTAGTCTTTGGAAAATAACTTTCCTGAAAATAATACATTGTCTATATGATGGAGTAGCGACCTAAACGATGTCGGCTTGGACCCATAATGGTAGCCAGCCAGTATATAGTCAAAATACTGAACCATATCGTCTGGCATATCAATCTTGCCAGTATCATCCAAGATATTGCACTCCATTCCCATCAAAATTTTTATCTGGGGATACTTTTCGTTTAACCTATCTATTTCTTCTCTTTCTCTCTTAGCATTTTTTCTAGACAAGCCATAGAAATTATGATTAAATCCATGTTCGGAAATACCAATAATCTCCAAGCCCTTGTCAATGGCAGCTAGGACATTTTCTTCAATGGTCCCCTTGGCATGCCTTCTTTTTTCATTATTACCACAACTAAATATAGTGTGTGTATGATAATCTGCAAGAATTTTCATAGTCACCTCCAGATTACTAGTCTATTTAACTACTACCATAATCGACCTCTTAAATTATACAAGTCGATTATTTTTTCTCTTCTCCTAATATCTTTACTTCCTCTTCAAGGTGTACACCCTGACATTCATATACTGTAGCTTTTACGTGTTCGATTAAGTCCACTATGTCCTTGGCACTTGCCTTGTTGTAGTTGATTACAAAACCTGAATGCTTGCTAGACACCTGGGCTCCACCTACAGATACGCCTTTTAGGTTGGAATCCTGAATCAGCTTGCCTGCAAAATAACCAGTTGGCCTCTTGAAGGTAGAACCTGCACTTGGGTATTCTAAAGGTTGCTTGGTCCTCCTCTGAGTAGCAAGGTCTTCCATAGTTTCCTTTATTTCATTGTAGTCACCCTTTTCTAATGAGATTACTGCAGATATGGCTATCCAGCTTTCATCACTCAACCTACTGTGCCTATAGCCAAAGTGCATTTCCTCATTTGAGAACTCAACAACCTGACCTTGTTCATTCATCAACCTTACAGTCTTCACTATGTTCTTCATCTCTCCACCATAGGCCCCTGCATTCATAGCTAGAGCCCCACCTAGGGTACCTGGTATACCCGATGCAAATTCAAAGCCTGTCAGAGATTCCTCCATAACTGCCCTACCTATTACTGATAATAGGGCTCCAGATTGAATCTCTACTTCATCTCCTCTTATCTCAAAATCACTAAAGTTGTCCGACATTTCTATCACTAGACCCCTAAATCCACCGTCTTTTATCAATATATTACTACCATTTCCCTTTACAAAAAATGGTATCTTTAAATCTGTTACCAGCTTAAAAACATTACTTATTTCTTCCTCAGTCCTTGGTCTAACTAAAATATCGGCTGGACCTCCTACTTTAAAGGATATATGCTTGTTCATTGGCTCATCTATATAAATCGATTTTTCATCTATAATTTTACTCAACAAATTATAAACCTGATTCTTATCCATCTTAGCCTCCTTTTAAAATACCTAATAATCTACCACCTTATATAATAACCAATACACAAAAAAATAACAATAGTTTTCCAAAATTATTTATTTTTCATTATTTTTAATGGCTACTGTCAACTTGTTAGAAAATTCAACTGCTGCATCATTGCCCAGCTGCCTCTGCCTATAATTCATAGCAGCAACCTCTAGTATCATAGCAGTATTCCTACCAGGCTTGACTGGTACTACTAGTTTTTCTATTTTTTCACCTAGCATATATTCATAATCCCTATCTAGTCCCAACCTGTCGTAGTACTTGTCAGACTTCCAACTTTCCAAATGTACTACTAGGTCAATCCTCTTGGAAGTATTCATAGCCCTAGCTCCATATAGACTCTGGATATCTATTATACCTATCCCCCTAATCTCTAGGTAATTTCTCAATATTTCGGGAGCCTGTCCTATCACTAGACCATCATCTACCCTCTTTATCTCTACGGCATCATCTGCTATTAGTCTATTTCCATTTTGTATTAATTCAAGAGCTGTTTCAGACTTACCTATACCACTTTCGCCACGAATCAGTACTCCAACACCATTGATATCGACCAATACCCCATGTATTGTTTCACGTGGTGCCATCTTGTCCTCTAGGTACCATGACAGCCTATTGATAAATCTAGTAGTGGCTGATTCTGTCGAACAAACTATAACATTGTGCTTGTGGGCATATTCATAGAAGTCTTCCCTCAGTTCCATCCCCCTTGTCACGATTACTAGGGGTATATCGTAGGAAAAATACTCATCCAGAGTTTTTAGCCTGTGCTTGTGGGTGAAATTACCAAAGAAGGTATACTCTGTCTTGCCTATAATCTGTATCCTTTCTGGTGTAAAGTAGTCAAAATAGCCTGCCAACTGGATACCCGGCCTATTCAACTCCTTTTCAGTGATATACGTTTCCTCTGCCTTCTTGTCCGGAGATATTATTTCCTTTAGTTTTAAGTCATCGATCAAATTTCTTACTGTAATTTTTGACATCCCATTACCTTTCGTTTATATATTTTAATATATTTTCTGCCAATCTATCTGTTATACCATCCAAGGCCACTAATTCTTCCTTACTGGCCTTCTTCAAATTATCAATATCCTTGAACCTGGCTATCAGGGTCTTCTTCCTCTTTGGACCTATACCAGGTATATCGTCTAGGATAGACTTGGTCATTTTCTTATCTCTAAGGCTCCTATGATAGGATATTGAATAGTTGTGAACCTCTTCTTGAATACCTGCCACAAACCTGTATAGGCTAGTTGTCCTATCCAGTTCAATGGTCTTGTCCCCATTTAGGAGTCCCTTGGTCCTATGCCTATCATCCTTGTACATACCCCAAAGCGGTATATCCTCTCCATTATCTTCCATAACCTTTTTGACAGCCGATACCTGGCCCTTGCCACCATCCAATAGTATTAGGTCTGGTAGGTTACCATGCTTTAACCTCCTGTCCAAGACCTCTGCCATAGAGGCATAATCGTCTGGTACCTCTACGGTTTTTATCTTAAATCGCCTGTATTCCTTCTTGTCCTTGACGCCATTTGTGTAGACTACCATGGTACCTATAGAGTCCACCCCCTGGATATTGGATATATCGTAGGCTTCTATTCTTTCTAGCCTTCCTGCATCGAGATCCAAAATCTTGGCCAATTCTTCTAAGGAGCCTATGCTCCTCTCGTATTTTTTCTTTTTTAGGTCATCAAACTTTACTAGGTATTCATCTGCATTCTTTCTTACCATCAAGATTAGGGCTTTCTTGTCCCCCCTCTTTGGAACTTTTATACTGACTGAAGAACCCCTTTTTGAAGTTAAGATTTCTTCCATTATTTCCATATCCAAGAATTCCTCTTCTACTATGAGTTCCTTTGGTATATATTCTTGGGACATATAGAACTGTTTGATAAAGGAACCTAAGATTGTAGACCTCTCACTATCCTTGACTCCCTCTAGCATAAAGTTTTCCCTACCCGATACCTTGCCATTTCTGATAAAAAATACCTGAACGCAGGCCTCTTGATCAAAGTTGGCCATGGCTATAACATCTTGGTCGGAATCACTCTGGACATTTGATATTTTCTGTTTTTCCATTACATCCTTGAGACTGTTAATCTTGTCCCTGTAGGATGCCGCTTCCTCAAACATGAGAGCCTGTGATGCCGCCTTCATTTTTTCCTCTAGGATACCCACTAGCTTGTCTTCCTTGCCTGATAAAAATAGGATAATTTCATCAACCATATCCATATAGGTTTTTTTTGACACCCTACCTCTACAGGGGCCTATACACTTTTTGATATGGTAGTTCAGACAGGGTCTCATGCCTGTCCTGATAGCCTTGTCCATATCAATATTGCAGGACCTAATAGGATATATGTTCCTTATTATATCTATTGTATCATTGACAGCAGATACATTTGAGTAGGGTCCAAAATATTTAGCCTTGTCCTTGAGTATCCTCCTGACTTTTAAGACTCTTGGATAGTCCTCATTCACGGTCACCTTTATGTATGGGTAGGTCTTGTCGTCACGAAGGAGGATATTGTATTTAGGCTTGTATTTTTTTATCAGATTACATTCGAGGATTAGAGCCTCTAGCTCTGAATCCGTCATTATATATTCGAAGCTAGAAATATTTTTTACCATGGACCTGACCTTGTCAGAATGATTCCTCGAAGACTGAAAATACTGCCTAACTCTATTTTTTAAGGATACCGCCTTGCCGACATATATTACATTTCCGTACTTGTCCTTCATTATATAGACGCCTGGGCTAGCAGGCAGAGTTTTCAGATGCTCTTCTATGTCAAACACAACTTAACCTCCTTTCGTTTCTAGCCTAGTCCGAGACTTGTTTGTAAATTTTATTCTTAGCCTTTTCCCAGCTATATTTTATCTCTAGTAGTATAATTATACCCTATTTTTGAATTCCAAAAAAGTCCCCCCTGAATATTGTATCTAGCTTCTTGCCTTTGCTAGTATAGATACGCTTATCCAAAAGGGACTATTCACTTTCCAATTAATCATTTCTGCACTTTTTCATTTCACTAGGATAGGATCCTGTATATTTTTTATATAGCTGGGTGAACCTACTCTGGGACCTATAGCCGACCGACCTTGATACCTCACTTATGCTTAGGTCAGTATTCAAAATCATATGTTCCGCTACATTTATTCTCTTCCTTTGTATGTATTCAGTAATACTCATATTAAACTTGTTCTTGAAAGTTTCCTTGAGCTTGGTCTTACCCATCATGGCTATTTGACAAAGAAAATCTTGAGATATCTTACTGGCATAGTGGTCGCAAATATAGGACGCAACGCTATCCAAGGCTGTCTCATCTATATCACTCAATTTTAACCTATTATCCTCTTCAAAGTACTGGTCTAGGGTCAACCTCAGCCACTCTTTCACCTTTATCTCATAGAATATCTCACTACCAGGCGTCGTGCTCTTGTATTCTAATATTTGATCTACCAACTTGCCTATGTCCCTAGCTATGGGACTGTTATTAGAATTTTGTAGGGCCTGCTTGATTTTCTTTGGACTAATATTGAAGTTACCTGCTAGGTATTCGTTGATGAATTTCTTCTTAAACTCTACGCCTACAGAAAAATATGGAAAACCGCCATGCAAAAGAAACCTGAATGTATAGTTCTCATGAAAGTTGACGAAAACCATATTGTCATTTACAGGTTGATAGGGAGTTAGGCACTCTCCATGAGCTGTTTTTAAAAATGATGATGTGGCTACTACCTCAGTATCCGATAAGAATCTGTGACTTACCACCATATCCTTCTTAACCATAAAATCATGTATGTTTACTGAAAACAAGTCAGTATCATAGAACCAGTAGTATCCATCCATATCCTCTTCCTTAATCCCATAGGTAGTTCCTAGTCTCGAATACCTATTGCAGTTTTCAATTTTTTTAAACCCCATACCTAGCAAAAAGTCTTCAAATTCATAAGCCATAATACTCTCCTTCATAAGCCATAATACTCTCCCTCCTGTAAATTGTCTCGATTAGACGTTTATTATGTTTGGTCATTATTGGCCAATATATATTGAAATCATTCTTGATATAAGTTAATATTAGCTTGTAATAATTATTATTATACACTATAAGAAGGAGGTTAACAATGAAATCTAAGGAAAAAAAATCAAAGACTAGCATTTCAAGTATAGTCAACCTATATGGCCAAGATAAAAAACTCTTCTACCCCTTATCTATCTTAGTATCCAGTTTTTCAGGTATAGTGACTATTGCACCATACTACTTTGTCTGGAAAATATCTATGGAATTGATCCTAGCAGGCCACTTAAATATTCGGCTAATTAAGACATATGCCTTGTATATCTTTATCAGCCAGGTTATAGGTATATTAACAAGTCTCTTGAGCCAGTATTTTTCACACATTCTGGCCTTCAGGGTGGAAAAAAACATTAGAAAAAATGCTGTTAGTCATTTGATGAAACTACCTATTGGTTTTTTTGAAAATGAAGATTCCGGTAGAATCAGGAGAATGATAGATGACAATGCTTCAAAGACCCATAGCTTTATAGCCCATATTATGCCGGATATGGCGTCTGCCTTTATCATTCCCGTGCTAATGTTGGCCCTAATAGTCCTAGTAGACATTAGGCTTGGAGCTATTTGTCTACTGGGAATAGCCTTTGCCATAGCAAGTATGTCCATGATTATGGGACCCAAGACAAAAAAGTTGATGGAAGATTATATGACCACATCTGAAAAATTAGGTATAAGTGGGGTTGAATTTATCAGGGGTATGCCCGTCGTCAAAGTATTCAACCAAACAGTTGAAAGCTTTCAGAAATTTTATTCAGCAATCATGGACTACGACCAAAAGGCTAAATTTTTCGTCAACCACTGCAGACTACCTATGAGTCTATATACCCTGGCCCTATACCTACCAACAATTTTAATAGGCCCTATAACAATCCTATTGATAGACGGTGTAGACCAACCTCTCAAGCTACTTACAGATTCTATCCTATATATAATGATCACCATGAATCTCCACTCTAGCCTGATGAAATTGGCAAGTCTATCAGAGGCCAAGAACCAATTTATGGTAACCATACAAAAGCTAGATACCATATTTGACCTAGAGCCTATGAAGGAAATCGAATACCCTCAATTTGATGAAACCGGCATAGTATTCGACCAGGTCAGCTATACCTACCCAAGCAAGGACCTTCCAGCCATAACAAATATAAATTTGCATTTTGATAGAAACAAAACATATGCCTTAGTCGGTGAAAGTGGGTCTGGCAAGTCTACTCTCTTAAACTTAATTGGTCGTTTCTATGATATAGATGAGGGCCAAATTAGGATAGACGGGGTCAACATCAAGAGTCTTACGGAGGATGACCTAATGTCCAAACTAGCCATAGTTTTCCAGGAAAATAAGCTATTGAAAAAAAGTTTGAAAGACAACCTCTGCATGGGACATAGCTATAGCGATAAACAAATAGATCAGGCAATAGAGACTAGTAGTTGCCAGGACATACTGTCTAGAATGGAAAATGGCTTGGATACAATGATTGGGCAAAAAGGAACCTACATTTCCGGTGGTGAAGCCCAGAGAATATCTATAGCCAGAGCTTTTTTGAAAGACTCTCCTATACTCCTACTGGATGAAGCTACGGCATTTGCCGACCCAGAAAACGAAAACAAGATACAAAAAAGTTTGGAAAAGTTAAAGGCTAACAAGACCAGCATCATGATAGCCCACAGACTAAATTCAATAAAAAATGTAGATGAAATAATAGTTATGAAAAAAGGTCAAATCCTGGACAAGGGCGACCACGACTACCTGATGAACAACTGTGACTACTATGCTGACCTCTACAATAATTATTCAAAGAGTATAGAATGGAGGGTTTAAAATGAATAAATTTTTACAGAACAAATATTCACTCTCTCCAGAGGGTGCTAGAAAAATGTCAAGGGGTGTAATATACAGCGCATTACTCAATATATCATTTATGCTACCCATGCTTGTGGTCTTCACATTCCTAGACGAGAGCTTAAATATATACAAGTTCCACACACAAGTGGGATATACATCCAGCTACTATATCCTACTTGTGCCCTTGACTGTGATATGTATATATTTTGCAAACAAACTACAATATGATAGTGTATATACCACTACCTACACAGAGATAGCCCAAAAGAGAATTTCCCTGTCAGAGCATATGAGAAAACTCCCCCTATCCTTCTTTAACAAGAGGGACCTATCTGACCTGACAGCCACAATAATGAGCGATATGGAAAGTATGGAGCACGCATACTCTCATGCCGTCCCACAATTCTATGGAAATATAATATCAGTATGCTTAATTGGCTTGATGATAGCAAGTTTAAATGTGAAAATGGCCCTAGCCCTTATATGGCCCTTCCCTCTTGGCCTAGGTCTAATATTCCTAGCGAGAAATAAAAAAATTGAGCTAGAAAAAATCCATCATAAGGAAAAACTAAAGGTGTCTGATTCTATCCAGGAAATTTTGGAAAATATCCTAGCAATTAAGGGCTACCAGAGGCAGGAAAAAACCTTAGACGAATTTAAAGACCAATTGGACGAGGAAGAGCAAAAGCACCTTAGGGCTGAAATATCTATCCCCTTTATGCTGGGACCAATTAGCTCCTTGTTGAGGTTGGGTGTACTTTCGTCGATATTTGTCGGTATAAACCAGTACCAATCAGGTAATCTCAGCCTGGCCCAATACCTAGGACTTCTAATAGCCTGCTTGGTTATCTATGCACCAATGGACGCCTGCCTGGCATTTATAATAGAATTTATGATGGTAGAAATTCCTAATGAAAGAATGAGAGAAATATTTGAGGCAAAGCTAATGACTGGTCAAGATATTGACATCAAGAGCTTTGATATAGAATTGAAAAACGTAAGCTTTGGCTACGATGATAGGACCGTTATTAATGATATTAGCTTTATGGCAAAACAGGGACAGACCACAGCCCTTGTAGGCCCATCTGGATGCGGAAAGTCTACGCTGGCAAAACTGATGCTTAGATTTTGGGATGTTAATTCAGGCCAGATAAGTCTAGGTGGAATAGATATCAAAGATATAGATCCTGAAAATCTCTTAAAGCACTATTCAATGGTCTTTCAAGATGTGGTACTTTTCAACAATACCATAATGGAAAACATCAGGATAGGAAAGAAAAACGCCACAGATAAAGAAGTTGTAGAGGCAGCTAAGATTGCCCAACTGGATGACTTTATCCAGACCCTTCCAGACGGATACAATACCAAAATTGGCGAAAATGGGTCACTCCTATCAGGTGGTGAAAGGCAGAGAATATCTATAGCCAGGGCTATTCTAAAGGATGCCCCAATTATATTCTTGGATGAATCTACTGCTAGTGTGGACGCTGACAATGAAACAAAAATACAAAAGGCCCTATCAAAACTTATAAAGGATAAGACTGTAATAATAATTGCTCATAGGTTGAGAACTATCGAAAATGCAGACAAGATAATAGTTCTAGACAAGGGTCAGGTTGTGGAAGAGGGTTCTTCTAGTGAATTAATAGAAAATAAGGGTCTTTTCTACAAGCTGTGGAAGACTCAGAAACAGGGATAAACATATATATTTATTTTATCTATAAAGCACTTGTAATTTTGATGTGTTTTTCATCTAGTATACATGGCTTATAAATACATATTAACAAGGAGGTAAACAATGAATTTAAAAGATATTATAAAAGTAACTTTATTCGGTGTAGTAGGATTTGTAATTAGTATAGTTACTGGTATGGCTACCAGTGCCCTAGGAGTCTATGGACCCTTTATACATACATCAATAGGTAGTCTGCTGACAGCGCCTATATTTATAGTTATGTACAAGAAGGTCCACAAAAAGCCTTGTATCTTCATCTACTACTTGATATCAGGTCTAGTATATTCTGTAATGGGCTTCTGGCCTATGCTAATAATCATGCTCCTAGCCGGTCTTGTAGGAGAAATAATAGCTGGAACTAAGAGCAATAAGAATGATGATGACAAGTACGGACGCATTGGCTTGGCCTATATAATTTCAGAAGCTATATATTCACTTCATGGCTTTCTTTTCATTCTAGTTCTTGGAAGCCAGGGTCTAGTAGAACAATTCCCAAAGATGTTCACCTTAGAGAAGGCCCAGTGGATGCATGACTTCTTCTTTAATCCTAGAAACTTCTGTATAATTATGGGCATACAGCTGCTAGCATCTATAATAGGTGTATTTTTGGCAAAATATATAGACCAAAAATTCTTTGCAAAAAATACTAAGAAAGGATCTATACTAGACTAATGAAGAATTTTGCAAAAAACAGTAAAATATGCTTCAATCCACTTAGTATATTTATTTTGATGCTGGTCTTCTCCATATCTACCCTACTTGCAAATCAGCCCCTTTATATAGCTATGCTGGCCATAACAGTATTTATGGAGATTTTAGTACTGAGAAAGGAAGTTATAAAAACTATTGCCTACCTAGGCATTCTCTTCCTCCTGACCCAACTAATTGGCAGGGGGTTTGATATGGGGCATTGGACCGGGGCCATATATATCATGCTGCTTATAATGATAAAACTCTCTCCCCTATTTATACTGGCCAAAATTTCATCGAGCTATTCATCAAATGTACTAATGGCGACCTTTAGACAAATTGGCCTACCTCATAAGTTGTGTATAAGTATAGCCATATTCTTTAGGTTCCTACCTGAATTTTATGCCAGACTAGGAGAAATTCGTCAGGGCGCCAAGACAAGGGGACTAGGCTTTAGTCCGGTCCACCCTGTTCGCAGCTTTGAAATATTTATAGTTCCTCTGATGTATAGGGTCCTGGATATAAGTGATGCCCTTACCTGCTCTATCATTACAAAGGGGATAGACTACCCCTGTAAAAAGACAAGCTACAGAAGGTATAAATTCTCTTACCTAGATGGACTTGCCTTGACCCTTGGATTTTTGATATTGGGAGGTTGCATATGGATAAAAGTAGTATAATAAATATTTCCATAGATGAATGTTCTTATGGAGAAAAAAAGATATTGGGAAAAATCAATCTGAATATCGAAAAGGGACAGTGCCTAGTCTTGTCTGGTCTATCAGGCTGCGGTAAAACCAGTCTCCTAAGGACAATCAACGGACTCATACCCAACTTTTATGAGGGCGACCTAAGGGGATCTATCTACCTCTACGGCAGGGATATTTCAGACTTCCTCAACGGTGAAATAGCCAAATATATGGGTAATGTCTTCCAAAATCCAAAGGACCAGTTTTTTTCTACTATAGCAGAAGATGAAATTGCCCTAGTTGGAGAAAACTTGGGTATGGACTACTCAAACCTAGTTAAAAGAGTCGACCAGGCCATTGAATTTCTATCCCTTGAAGATATCCGCAATAAGTCCGTATTTGACCTATCTGGTGGACAGAGACAAAAGGTTGCTATAGCCTCTACCCTAGTATATGATACCGATATTATTATATTTGATGAGCCCTCTGCTAGCCTTGATTATTCGTCTATAAAAGACCTAGAAAATACCCTTTTAAAACTAAAAAAAATGGGAAAGACTATTATAATAGCAGAACACAGGCTCTACTATCTAAAGGATATTTTTGATAGACTACTTATTATGAAGGATGGCCAAATTGTAAATAGCTACAAGAACCTAGATGTAGACGAGAATATACTCAGAGAAAATAAGCTGCGTTGCCTTGATGAAACTAGACTCAAGCTAAACAAACTGGAATCAACTTATACCCCTGATAATAAAAAACCTCATTTTATAGTAAAAGACCTAAAGGTAGAAATAGGTAAAAATATCCTTATAAATAATTTGAACTTTCATCTCTCAAAAGGAGAATGTATGGCCATACTCGGCAGAAATGGTATAGGAAAAACTACCTTGGCCAAACAGCTATCAGGTCTGCTTACAATAAAGTCTGGCCTTACCAGTCATGGAAAATCTAAAAGGGAGAGATTGAAAAATTCCTACTATGTAATGCAGGATGCCTCCTCTCAGTTATTTGCCCACACTCTGGAGCATGAGCTGATACCAAAAGATAAGATAGGGAACCAGGACTACCTGTCTAGGGTCAAGGACCTCCTAATAAGTCTTGACCTCTGGGAGAAGAGAAATCTTAGGCCACATGAACTATCTGTAGGAGAAAAACAAAGGCTATCACTTACGCTGGGATTATTGAGTGATAGAAAAATTCTTATACTAGATGAGCCTACTGCAGGATTAGACTTTTTGAGGATGAATATGGTGGCCAAAGAGATAAATAAAAAGAAGGGCCAGATCCCTATTATACTTATCACACATGATATGGAAGTCTTATTTAGGGTGGCAGACACAGCCCTTCTAGTGGATGGTCTTGAAAATAAGAAAATCCCTATCAGAGGTAACGAGGAAAGCATTATTGATTTTATAAGGAAGACTAACTAGTAAATTAAATATTTTATCATAAAAAACCGACCCCCGAATCGCTACTCTGGTTGTATAATATTTAGCGTTGGTGAGAGAAAAAATTCTCTCCCAACGCTAAAT
>OHAD01001501.1_pt1 | contig 21667 bp, 20 predicted proteins | sample 1577011 | NCBI WGS metagenome assembly OHAD01 (sample SAMEA3541510, study PRJEB24748) | human gut metagenome | biome: human gut; feature: human-associated habitat; material: faeces | place: China | collected 2012 | reverse complement strand
AAACAACTTAACGAAGTTGTATATCTAATGGATATAGAGGCTCCAAGAGTTGCTAGATCTGCAAAACCAGGTCAGTTTATTATCGTCATTATAGATGACAAGGGGGAAAGACTTCCTTTAACAATTGCGGATTTCGATAATGAAAGAGGCACTGTTACAATAGTATTCCAGACAGTTGGCGATTCAAGTAAGAAGCTAAGTAAGCTAGAAGCTGGTGAATATGTAAAGGATTTCGTAGGTCCACTAGGTCAGCCAAGTGAATTTATTCACGAAGATATAGAGGAACTAAAGAAAAGAAATATAATATTTATAGCAGGTGGTGTTGGTGCAGCGCCAGTTTATCCACAGGTTAAATGGTTACACGAACATGGTGTAGATGTTGATGTAATAATCGGAGCGAGAACAAAAGACATAATTATATATGAAGACAAGATGAGAGCAGTTGCTAAGAACCTATACATGTGTACAGACGATGGTACATATGGATTCCATGGAAACGTAACTAATATGCTAGACGATCTTGTTCTTAATCAGGGTAAAAAGTATGACGAAGCAATAGTTATCGGTCCTATGATAATGATGAAGTTTGCCTGTCTAGCTACTAAGAAGTTAAATATACCTACTATAGTAAGTTTAAATACTATAATGGTAGATGGTACAGGTATGTGTGGTGCCTGTCGTGTAAGTATAGGAGATGAAATCAAGTTTGCCTGTGTTGATGGGCCAGAATTTGATGGATGGAAGGTTAACTTTGACGAAGCAATGAAAAGACAGCAGATGTTTAAGTCTGAAGAAGGTAGAAAGGCTCTAAGAAAAGCTGATGGGGCAACTCATTCTAGCCCAGACTGTAAAATAGGAGGTAAGCACTAATGCCAGTTAAAGAAAAAGTAGCGGTAAGAGAACAAGACCCAAAGGTAAGAGCAACTAACTTTGAAGAAGTTTGCTATGGTTACAATAAAGAAGAAGCTATGGAAGAAGCGACAAGATGTCTAAACTGTAAGAAGCCTAGATGTGTTGAAGGATGTCCAGTAAGCATAAATATTCCAGATTTTATCCAGGAACTTAAAGAAGGTAATATAGAAGAAGCTGCTAAGGTAATAGCTAAATCAAGTTCACTTCCAGCTGTATGTGGTAGAGTATGTCCACAGGAATCACAGTGTGAAGGTAAGTGTGTTGTAGGTATAAAGAATGAACCAGTTTCTATAGGTAAGCTTGAAAGATTCGTAGCAGACTGGTCAAGAGAAAATGATATAGATCTTACAGGTGATATAGAAAAGAACGGTATAAAGGTAGGAGTTGTAGGTTCAGGACCTTCTGGACTTGCATGTGCTGGTGACCTTGCAAAGCTTGGTTACGATGTTACTATATTCGAAGCCTTCCATGAGTCAGGCGGAGTATTGACTTATGGTATACCAGAATTCAGACTACCAAAGTCTAAGGTAGTAAACTATGAAATAAATTCTATAAAGAAACTTGGAGTTAAGATAGAAAACAATGTTGTTGTAGGTAGAACAATAACAATCGATGAAATGATAGAAGATGAAGGCTTTAAGGCTGTATTCATAGGATCAGGTGCAGGTCTTCCTTCATTTATGGGAATACCAGGTGAAAACGCTAACGGTGTCTTATCTGCTAATGAGTTTCTTACAAGAGTAAACCTAATGAAAGCCTATATAGATGACTATGATACTCCAATCAGAGTCGGTAAGAGGGTGGCTGTAATAGGTGGTGGTAACGTTGCGATGGATGCTGCAAGAACAGCACTACGTCTAGGAGCTGATACTCATATTGTATACAGGAGAAGTGAAGCAGAACTTCCAGCAAGAGTTGAAGAAGTACACCACGCTAAAGAAGAGGGGATCCAGTTCGACCTACTTACAAATCCTAAAGAAATCTTAGTTGATGAAGACGGTAACGTGAAGGGTATGGTATGTGTAAGAATGGAACTTGGAGAAGCTGATGAATCTGGAAGAAGAAGACCAGTTGAAGTTGAAGGTTCAGAATTTACACTAGATGTTGACATGGTTATCATGTCACTAGGAACTAGACCTAACCCACTAATTTCATCTACTACACCAGGTCTTGAAACAAACAAGAAAATGTGTATAGTAGCAGATGAAGAAGGACTTACTTCATTAGAAGGTATATATGCTGGTGGAGATACTGTTACAGGAGCTGCAACAGTTATATCTGCAATGGGTGCAGGTAGGACAGCGGCTGCGGCTATAGACAAGTATCTAAGAGAAAAATATTTAAATAAGTAAAAAGCTAAATGCCTTAAAAGAAGCAGATAAGCAAGCAAAAGTACAGCTTGAAAATGGAGAACTTGGTCAAAATAAGTATGATGCCCTTCAAAGAGAAATCATAGAAACAGAAAATAATCTGAAAGCCATTCAGGAAGAAGCAAAGAAAGTCCCATCTGCACTATCCGTTTCCATAAAAGAGGCAGGAGATAAAATTAAAGAAGTTGGAGATAAGACGTCAGAAGTTGGACAAGGTCTATCTACTCATGTTACAGCACTTATCGTAGCGATGGGTGCTGCTTCTTTATCTGCCTTTAATGAAGTAGATAAGGGAATAGATATCATCACGCAAAAGACTGGTACACTGGTTGCAACTGTTTTGGACATAAGGATGAGAAGAGCACTGCCCGCAATAACCGGAGTGATAATTGCCGATATATTGGTATCTGTCGTAATGTACGGATGCGTTGTGGTATTTTCATAATATCAAAAAGATTTACAAATGTCTGAAACCGTGGTACACTATTGTAGTTAACTGTTGTATAATATTATAGTTATAAGATAAAACAGAAAATTTTTAAAACACAGTTAATATAAAGAAATATGAGGAGAAGGAAAAAATGAATTTAAAAGAAAAATTTATGAATTTAATCAGGGAGAATGTTAATATCTCCAAGAAAATTTCAGTTGGGCTGCTTTCATTTATGATTATGTTGTCATCACTGACACCTGTCGTAAATGCAAATGACTTCACGGCTATTTCCGGAGCTGAATTGCATGGAGGTAGAGTTGCTGAAAAGAAAGTAGCTGAAGAAGTTAAAGCCCTTGGCGGTCTCGACCCGGTTGATATTAAAAAATGGGTCGGAGATGAAGTAGACTGGAAGAAAGGCGTCAAGGCAAAAGATTCTGCAAAAAATAAAGATAAAATTAAAAAATACCTTGACGTAGCAAAAACAACTTTCGCTGATGAAAACTTCAGAAAAACAACAGCTGAAGGTGATTTCACAGGTAAGATTAAAGTGATTTTTGAAGATGGTTCTTTTATAGAAGTAGATAAGCAAAATCTATATGTAAGCAACCATGTAACTAGCGTAGATAGAAAAGATAAGGTTCCAACAGATGCCTTAGATGTTCAATTTAAGCTAGGTGAAGGCGTAAAAGTCGACAATACAGATATGACTGCAATTTATGGTAATAAGGATAAGCCTGTAAGCTATCAAAAATATAAGGTTAAACCGAATACGGATTTAAAAATTTATGAAAACCCAACTTTGAAAGAAACTTATTACAATTTAATAAATTCAAAAGTAAAAGCTATAGATGAAAATACAGAACCAGTTTGGAATGGTGAAAATGGTTTTGTTACAGAAAACTTTACTATAACTGAATCAAATAAGGTTTTTACAGCAAAAGCAACGAAAACATTTAAAGTAACTGTTCAAGCAAATGGTGGAACTGGAGACGATATAGTTGAAATCAAGAAGAGTGGTGAAAGCTTTACTCTTCCTGATAAAAACACCTTCAGACCACCAAATGAAGACCAAGAATTTTCAGGTTGGAAAATTGGTGATGATAAAAACTTAAAACAACCTAATGAAACGACAACAATCACTGGCGACACAGTTATAAAAGCTATCTGGAAACCAATTGAATTTAAAGTAACATTCCAGAGAGAAACCGGTGCAAGTGGGAATATGGATCCTGTAACTGTTACAAAAGGCAGCGAATATCAACTTCCTCAACCAACGTTTAAACCGGATCAGGGCAAAGAGTTTGCAGGCTGGTCAGTAAACGGCGTAGCCAAAAAAGTTGGAGACAAGATTACAGTAAATGGAAACACAACAGTAACAGCAAAGTATAAAACAATAAGTAAACCAGGCTCAAAGGATAAAAAACCAGGCACTCCTGATGTCAACCCTAGTAAACCAGGATCAAATGGTAAAAAACCAGGCGCTTCTGGTGTCAACCCTAGTAAACCAGGCTCAAAGGATAAAAAACCAGACACTGGCAGGATAGCAGGTAACAATAGGTACGCAACATCAGCCAAAATCAGTCAGAAGTACTTCAAGTCTGCTGACACAGTAGTTCTAGCAAGTGGCAAAAATAATGCAGATGCCCTAGTATCAGCTTCCTTTGCTAACCTAAAAAAGGCTCCTATACTTCTTACTGACACATATTCTACTGATGATAGTGTGGTTAGGGAAATAGAGAGGCTAAAGGCTAAAAATGTGATAATAGTAGGAGGAGCATCTTCAGTTGGACACTCAGTAGAAACTAATATGAATTCGAAAGGCTACAATGTTAGAAGGCTGTCAGGAGCTACTAGGTATGAAACATCTGCAATGATAGCCCAAGAGGTCAAGGATGCTACTGGATCAAACAAAGCTATCTTGATCAACGGTTCAAAAGAAGCAGATGCACTTACTGTATCATCTCTAGCTACCAAGCAAGACCTGCCTGTCATAATGGCCAAGTCAAATGGTATAGACAGGTCTGTAAAGGACAAGTTGGATAGTTGGAACTTGAAGGAAATCTATGTGGTTGGAGGCGAAGGTTCATTACCAAACAGTGTAGTAGATAAGGCTAAGGCTTCAAATAAAAAGAGAATAGCTGGTAGGGATAGGTACCAGACAGCTATGAAGATAGCAGAGGAATCTTACCCTAATGCAGATAGGTATATGATTGCAAATGCATACAATCCTATCGACGCCTTATCTGCAGGAGCTGTGACTGCCAAGGCCAATATGCCTATATTATTGGTCAATAAGGCAAATATACCACAAGGAGTAAGGACTAAGTTGGATAAGAAAGCCAAGGGAGTAACCTTGCTAGGTGGAGAAAATACAATAACTACAAACATTTTGAATAATATAAGTCTAGTTGATTAGTTAAAACTTTATAGGCTTATAGGTAAGATAATAAGACAGGGCAAGTATAGTACTAGACTTGCCCTGTCTTGACTTATACAATTTATATGGAGTGTCTTTAAGGAAAAATTCATATTTGATGGCTCCTCAGCTACAAGAATTTTAATAAAAGGCGTAGGATCTAATAGGTCAAATATTTTAGGGAGTTAGTTGTAATAAAAAAGTCCATAAAAACTTGACACTGTCCTTAAATATTGATTTTGTAGACAGTAGACCTTGATTTGTGGTATAATTAACCTTGTTAAGTATCCTTTTATAGGAGGTGGATTATGAGGAAGAGATTGTTAACCATAGTAGTTTTGATCAGTATGATCTCATTGAGCGGTTGTGGTTTTAGCGAATCTGGTGAGTTGATGAGTGATGCCAGAAAGTTTATAGAAGAGGGACAATATGACAAGGCAATGTCTAATCTATCTAAGGTAATATCAGAAGATGAGTCTAACACAGAGGCTAGGGGAATGTATTATCAGGCCCTTAAGTTAAAGAAGGCAGTTATACATGATAGTAGAAAAAATTATGATTTGGAAATAAAGGAGCTAAATGACTTATTGAACGACGATAGTGGTTCAGCCAAGGTAAGAACACAGGCTGAGACTATGCTCGACAAGGCTCAAAAAGCATACGCCAACCAAAAAAAGGCGTCAATAACAAGAAAAGAAAACGCCAAGAAGTCTGCAGAAGAGAATAAAAATAGGTATGCGTCTAGTTCTGCGTATTCTAGTAAGTATGGCAATTATTTTAGAAATAAAACCAATACATCAACTAATGATGGAACAGCAAGCAGTGGTAATTATGGTACATCAAGCCAGTCGAGTCAATCAAATAATTATGGCACATCAAGTCAAAATAGGTATGGCACACAGTCAAACCTAAGCGGCAACAATAGTGGCTATGTAAATCAGTCTGGTAGGCATACTGGAACTACTCAGGGCAGTGGTTCAGCAGGGACTGGTTCTGGAACTGTTCAGTCAGGTAATGGATATTAAGTAATAAAATCTTAAATTGTTAAATTTAGGTTGGCTTTTAGCCAACCTTATTTTACGAAAATATAGAAGAGTAGCCGTCTGTAGCTTGTTAATTTAGAAAGTAAAGGTGGAATAATGAGGATAAATAAGTTTATTGCAGCGAGCGGTGTTGCATCAAGGAGAAAGGCTGAAGCCCTGATTTTGGAGGGCAGAATAAGGGTAAATAATAAAGTAATAAAAGAATTGTCTTACCAAGTAGATGAAGACCTTGACGAAGTTACTTTTGACAATAAGCCTATAAGCGTTAAGGATGAAAAGTTAGTATACATAATGCTCAACAAGCCTGAAGGATATATAACGTCTGTAAAGGACCAGTTTGATAGGCCTAGTGTAAGTGACCTTACAAGTGATATTAAAGAGAGGATATATCCTGTTGGTAGATTGGACTATGAGACAAGCGGTCTACTACTTATGACCAATGATGGAGACCTAACATACAAGATCACCCATCCAAAGCACGAGATGAATAAGACCTATATAGCATCTGTTAGGGGCATTGTTACTCAAGAAGAAAAGTATGCATTTGAGAATGGTCTAAAAATAGAAGACTATATAACAGCAAAGGCTAATTTGAAGATACTTAAGACAGACACAAATAAGAACTATTCTGTATGCAAGGTAACAATTCATGAAGGCAAAAATCGTCAGGTAAGAAAGATGTTTCAGGCCATAAATCACCCTACAATGAACCTTAAAAGAGTTCAAGTTGGAAAGATTAACATTGGTGATTTAGAGGTTGGAAAGTATAGAAAATTGACAAAAGAAGAGATTGAGTATTTGAAAAAAATATAGGTTTTAATTGCAATTCAATTGATTGAAAAATGCCTATTTATGTTGTATAATATTTAATGTAGATAATGAATTTTAATGGGGAGTGTAAACATGGATAACAGATATGATACATACACTGATGATGTTGAAAAAAAAGAAAACAGTTTAATGTCCTTGATGAAAGATAGATACAAGACAATGAGTAAGGGGCAAAAGTTACTGGCCCAATATACCCTTGATAACTACCAGAAGGTTGCATTTATGACAGCTTCAAAGCTGGGAGAAACAGTAGGTGTCAGCGAGTCTACCGTAGTTAGATTTGCGAATGCATTGGGCTTTAGCGGTTATCCTAAGTTTCAGGATGCACTCCAGGAACTAATTAAAACTAAGCTTACAACTGTTCAAAGAGTGGAAATGGCCAACAATGACTACTCAAATAATAGTATGATACTGGAGAACGTGTTGAAAGACGATATAGAGAATATAAAGCAGACTATGGATTCTCTTAGGCAGGAATCATATGAGGATGCTGTAGATACAATATTATCTGCGAGAGAGCTATATATTATGGGACTTAGGAGTTCTATCTATGTTGCCAAGTACCTAGGCTATTATTTAAATTATATCCTAGATAATGTAGTTATAATTAGGATGGATATGGGTGAGCCGGTTGAACAGATGATTAAACTTTCGTCTGAAGATGTATTGATTTCAATCAGTTTTCCTAGGTATTCAAAGAAGAACCAGCAAGTTGTAAGATTTGCTAAAGAAAGAGGGGCAAAGGTAATAGCCATTACCGATACAATAAATGCTCCAATTGCCAAGGTAGCAGACGTTGTTGTTACAGTTAAAAACAACATGGTATCCTTTATAGACTCATTGGTTCCAGCATTTTCTGTTGCAAACGCCATAGTAGTTGGTGTAGCAATGAAGGAAAAAGAAGATATAAAGGCTTATTTCAAAGAGTTGGAAAAAGTTTGGGAAAAATTTGAAATATATGAATAAGGATTCAATAACCCAATATGTAGTGTATTGGGTTATTTTATACTTAAAATTTTGATTAGTTAATTAGGTTATTAGGAGGATATAAATGAACACATATTATTTAGTTAGACATGGTCAGACTGAATGGAATACTCAGGGAAGGACTCAGGGGCATGGTAACTCACCACTTACTGATCTTGGAGTAAAGCAGGCTGAAAATCTTGCAAAGGCGATAAAGAAGTACCCAATCGACCTTATATATTGTAGTGATCTTGGTAGGGCTATTCAGACAGCAGAGATTGTAGGTCAAAATCTTGGGATAGAGGTTAAACCTACAAGCAAGTTAAGAGAGATGGGATTTGGTATATGGGAAGGCATGAAGTTAACAGATATTGAGGCAGAGTATGCGGATATGTTCGCCATATGGAGAAACCAACCAGACAAGTTGATTGTTCCAGGCGGGGAGATGCTTAAGGATATAAAGAAAAGACAGGATGAACTATTAGAAGAACTAAATACTAAGTACCAGAACAAGCATATACTACTAGTATCTCATTCTGTTACAGTTAGGGTGATGCTACTTAGTATGTTAGACTCAGATATATCTAATATATACAGGATCAAGCAGGATAACACAGCAATTAATATTGTAGAATATAAAGACTACGGTCCAGTAATCAAAAAAATAAACGATACATCCCACCTAGTGACAGGTGATGACGTAAACCAAGTAAAGTCTGCCTTGGAGTAATTTAAATGCAAGAGTTTAAGAAAGAAAAGAAGATATATGATATACTTATAGTAGGTGGTGGACCTAGTGGGATTATGGCCGCTTTGTCGGCTAGAAAAGTGTCCAAAGACCTGTCTATAGGTATTTTGGACTCAAATACAAGTTTGGGTAAAAAATTAAAGCTTACGGGTGGTGGTAGGTGTAACTTTACCAATAACGAATATATAGGAGACTTTTTTGATAAGATAGTTACAAATGATAAGTTCCTATATTCAGCCCTGTATTCATTCACCAATGAAGACCTAAAAGATCTTGTAATATCTTTAGGACTAGACTATATAGTTGAAGAGGATAACTACAATAAGGTCTATATTGGCTCAGGTAGGTCTGAGGATTTTATAGTTGCTTTGACCGACAAACTTATAGACTCAGATGTGGCTATTTACTATAACAAGAAGATATTGGATATCCAAAGAATAAAACTAGGAGACAAGACTCAAAATACATTGGTAGATAATCCAACAGATAAGTTGAAGGATATCAAAAGTGACTTTCAAAATACTTGCTACTCTTTGCAGGCATCTAATGGTCAGGTATTTTACTCTAGATCTGTAATACTTGCGAGTGGTGGCAAGTCCTTTAAAAACACAGGTTCTGATGGTTCCGTTCTAGATATTCTCTCAAATATGGGCTACAATATAATTGATCCAAGACCAGGTCTTGTTCCTATCAACCTAAGAGAGTCGTGGTTTACATCCATGGCTGGTATATCATTTAAGAATGCAGTACTGGAGTTTGACTTTGGATATTGTAAGGTCAAAAATAAATCCAAACACTCAAGGTCAAGAAGTATCTGTGGAGATATAATAATCACCCATAAGGGCATTGGGGGTCCGGCAAGTCTTAAGATGTCTTCTCTTATAAATAGACTAGATTTTAAAGATGAAAACATTATGAAGTTAGATTTGATGGGGGATATACATAGTCAGGACCTATACCAGAAGATCCTATCAAGTCCAAAGGTAGTGCTTGCTACAGTCCTTAGAAGATACTTGCCTAAAAGATATGTAGCTAAAGTTATAGATGAATTAGATGAAAAATATCCTGATCTTAAATTTAATTTCAAGAAGGATAAACTAGCCAATATGTCAAAAAAGGACTTTGAATATGTCCTTTTATATACAAAGAATATTCACCTAAGGGTAGACGGTATCATGGGAATTGAAGCTGCTACAATTACATCGGGTGGCGTGTCTGTAAAGAATGTAAATCCATCTACAATGGAGTCTAAAATAGACAAGGGTATATACTTTGCAGGAGAAATGCTAGATGTTGATGCCTTCACTGGTGGATATAATCTACAAATAGCCTTTTCTACAGGTTATTTAGCTGGTATTAGTGCAGCAGAGAATTTACAAAGCGATAAATAAGCAAAAATAAAGCTAGGGGGTATAATATTATGACTAACATCATAATTGCTATAGACGGACCTGCTGGAGCAGGCAAGAGCACCATTTCAAAATTGGTAGCGACTAAGTTGGGGATTAACTATATAGACACAGGTGCTATGTATAGGGGCCTAACTCTTAAGTGTATTGAAAATAATATAGATACAGAAAATGAGACAGATGTTGTTGCAATGTCAAATCAGTCTGATATTAACTTTGAAAATAACACAATCTATCTTGACGGAAAAGATGTATCAGCCTTGATTAGATCACAAATTATCAATAAAAATGTGTCTAATGTAGCCAAAATTAAAGATGTAAGACTTAAAATGGTTGAAATACAAAGGATGCTAGGTTCAGACAAGGATGTAATACTAGATGGAAGAGATGTAGGTACTCATATTTTCCCAAATACAAAATTCAAGTTTTTCTTGAATGCAAGTCCCGAGGAAAGGGGCAAAAGAAGGTATGAAGAAATGGTTTCAAAGGGAGAAAATGTGGTATTAGAAGATATTATAGAGGATGTAAAGAGAAGGGATAGCATAGATTCAAAAAGAGAATTTGCACCTCTAATAAAGGCTGATGATGCAATTGAGATAGACTCTACTAATATGTCTATACAAGAGGTTGTGGACTGTATTGTCAGTATAGTAAATAAGAACAGGCAGGTATAGGATGAGATTATATAATTTTGTATGTTCCCTATTAAGGTTTTTAGTAGCTATATTATTTAGGTTTGAAGTAGTAGGAGCTGATAATATACCAGATGAAGGTAAATATATAATAGTATGCAACCACAAGAGTTGGATTGATCCTATTTTTATGATGGCTGCAGTAAGAAACAGAAGGATAATACCAGTAGCAAAAAAGGAACTATTTGATGTTCCAGTACTTAAGAACCTTTTAAATAAGATGGAAGTTATACCTATAGATAGGGCAAATCCTAGTATGTCCACTGTTAAGGCCATACTTAGCCAGATAAAGCAAGAGAGAGTCTTAGGAATATTTCCAGAGGGTACAAGGGCAGCTAGAAATGAATTTTTGCCAGCCAAGCCTGGTGTTGCACTTTTTGCTATAAAGTCTAAGGCAGATATTATACCTATGTCTCTTGTCACAAGATATAGGGTATTTTCAAAGGTAAGAGTAGTTATAGGTGAACCTATAAGTATGGAAGAGTACAGAAATAGGAAGGTGACAAAGGAGGAATACCCTCAGATAGCGCAAGCTATGATGGACGTGGTTGAAGTTAACTACGATTTAAATAAGGAAGGAATAATGTAGATATAAGAATCTTGTATCTACACTTGAGGATTAGATATGAAGAAAATATTGATAGCGGACGATGCTGGTTTCTGCTTTGGTGTAAAGAGGGCTATTAACATAGCTTGGAATGAAGTGACGAGCACTGAAAATGAAAAGATATATGCCCTAGGTCCATTGATACACAACAAGCAGGCAGTAGCTAAGTACGAAGAAAAGGGTCTGGTTACAGTTGACGAGATAGGTCAAATTGAAGACCAGAGTTCAAAGATGATAATAAGGTCGCATGGTGTGGCTAAGAAGATATATGATGAGGCAGAAAATCATGGTTTGGAAGTTGTAGATACTACTTGCCCATTTGTCAAAAAGATACACATACTTGCCAACAAGGCTTATAATGAGGGCAAGCAGGTTATAATACTTGGTGATGCCTCTCACCCTGAAATAATCGGTATAAACGGTTGGTGTCAAAACTCTGCCATAATATTTAAGACACTAGAACAATTTAAAGAAATTGACCTAGACAAGTCCAAGGAATACCTAGTTGTTTCCCAGACTACTATGAACGAAAAAGAGTTTGAAAAAATCGTTGAATATATAGAAAAACTAGATATGAATATAAATATTGAGAATACTATTTGCTCTGCTACAAGAGTAAGACAGAATTCTGCAAGAAAGATTGCCAGTCAGGTAGATGCAATGGTAGTAATAGGTGGAAGACACAGTTCAAATACCCAAAAGTTAGTCAAGATATGTTCTGAGTCAGTTGATACCTATGCAGTTGAAACAAAGAAAGAGCTGGAAGGTGTAAGTTTTGACACTTATGAAATCATAGGCGTCACAGCAGGTGCATCTACTCCGGATTGGATAATTGAAGAGGTTATTGATTACCTATCTAGTTTATAGTTGGGAGGTATAAAATGGATAATAAAAAGAAACCAAATGCTAATTTCCTATGGTTCTATGGTGTTTTATTGGTTATGACACTACTTATGAACGGCCTATTAATACCTAATTTCGAAAAACAGAGAGTTACAGAGGTCGGATATGGTAGTTTCATAAGAATGCTTGAACAGAAGAAGGTTGAAGAAGTAAAGTTAGAGGACAACAAGATATCCTATATCACTAAGGGTGACAAGAAGAAATATGTAACTGGAAAGCTTGATGACCCTGAACTTGTTTCAAAATTACAAGAGTCAGGTGCCAAGTACGCACAGGATATACCTAGTGGAAACACTATGATTATAAACTTTTTCCTTATGTGGGTTGCACCTTTTATATTCTTGATGCTTATAGGAAGGTTCTTACTATATGGACTTGGTAAACGCATGGGACCAGGTGGCGGTATGATGTCGCTAGGAAAGTCTAACGCAAAACTATATGTCAAATCGACAGGAGTCATGTTTGATGATGTAGCAGGTCAGGATGAGGCCAAAGAAGCCCTAACAGAGATAGTAGACTTCTTGCATGAACCTGCTAAGTATACTGCTATTGGAGCCAAGATGCCTAAGGGAGCCCTTTTGGTAGGACCTCCTGGTACAGGTAAGACCTTGCTTGCCAAGGCTGTTGCAGGTGAAGCTGGAGTGCCATTCTTTTCTATATCAGGATCTGAATTCGTTGAGATGTTTGTTGGTATGGGAGCTTCAAGGGTAAGGGACCTCTTTAAGCAGGCCAAGGAAAAGGCACCTTGTATAGTATTTATAGATGAAATAGACGCTATAGGTAAGAAAAGAGACGGTGCTTTTGGTGGCGGAAATGATGAAAGAGAACAGACCTTAAACCAGTTATTGAGTGAGATGGACGGTTTTGAAAATGGCATAGGTATAGTTATGCTTGCTGCTACAAATAGGCCAGACTCATTAGACAAGGCCCTACTAAGACCAGGTAGGTTTGACAGAAGAATACCAGTTGAGCTACCAGACCTAAAGGGTAGGGAGTCTATACTTAAGGTCCATGCTAAGGATGTAAAAAAATCAGAAGAAATAGATTACAATCAAGTTGCAAGGGCTACATCAGGCGCATCAGGTGCAGAGCTTGCCAATATAGTCAATGAAGCAGCACTTAGGGCTGTTAGGATGAAGAGAGAGGGAATCAAGCAGGAAGACCTTGAGGAATCTGTTGAAACAGTCATAGCTGGATACCAGAGAAAGAATGCCGTAATAAGTGAGGAGGAAAAGAGGATTATAGCCTACCATGAAGTAGGACATGCCTTGGTAGCCGCTGCTGGAAAGCATTCAGCACCAGTTCATAAAATCACTATTATACCTAGAACGTCTGGAGCCTTGGGTTATACAATGCAGGTTGATGAAGTAGAGAAGTTCCTTATGACAAAGGATGAAGCTATAGACAAGATTACAACTTATACAGGTGGTAGAGCAGCTGAAGAGGTAATATTCAAGGTGAAAACTTCAGGTGCATCAAACGATATTGAAATGGCTACCAAGATAGCAAGAGCTATGGTAACTAGATTCGGTATGGATGAAGATTTTGGTATGGTTGCCTTAGAGACAGTTACAAACCAGTATCTAGGAGGAGACTCTTCACTTGCTTGCTCTCAGGATACATCTAAGAAGATAGACGATTCTGTTATAGCAATCGTAGGAGCTTGTCATGACAAGGCTATAAATATCCTAAAGGACAATATAGAAAAACTACATGAGATATCTGAATACCTTCTTAAAAATGAGACTATTACTGGAGAAGAGTTCATGGATATACTAGATAATAAGTATGAAATTACTCCGGATCCTAAGTTAAGTCATGATGAAGGCAAAGAAAATGACCATATAGATGAAGAACTAGGGAAAGATGAGAGTTTGGTAGATACAAATGAAAGTACTACAGATAAGGCGGATTAACAAATAAAATACAATTAAAACATTAGGGGGCAATATGAGATACGAAACTTTTGAAAAACCGATTGAAGAAAAGGACCTTGTAGGCAAAAACTACGAAGAATACTACAAGCCGATTTTTGACCAGTTTAGAAATGGAGAAAAGAAGTCTTTTAACCTATGGGCTATGCTTATTAGCCCTTACTGGTATATTTACAGGAGGATGGTATCTCATGGTGCCCTTGTAATTGGAATACAGATTATGCTACTTATGCTTGCCTATGTTACAAAGAAACCATTATTGATAGGACTATTCTGTCTTAGTTTTCTGGAGTATATTAGGTCAGGGTTTTACGGAAACTATGCCTACTACAAAAAAATACAGTCAAATGTAGAGTTTGGTAATACAGTAGAATCCAAGTATAAACAAAAGTATATAAATGACAAATCTGGTGTTGATTTGCAGATTGCAATCGCCTGGGTGTTTGGATCAATAGCAATAGGATATATTGCCTTGTTTATATAGGAGGAATTATGGCTAAATTATATTTTTACTATGGAGTGGTTGGGTCATCAAAGACAGCCAATGCCTTGATGGTGCACTATAACTATCATGAAAGAGGGAAAAAGGCCCTACTTGTTAAACCAGACTTAGACCAAAGAGATGGTGAATATATACTTAAATCTAGGATAGGTCTTAAGCATAAGAGTGAGCTGATGTCAAACTTCATCAAGTATAGCAATGAAGATATAAAGAAGTATGATTGCATAATAGTAGATGAGACTCAGTTCGCTACCAAAGAAGAAATCGACTTTTTGTCTGATATAGTGGACAAGCTTGGTATACCTGTGATGTGCTACGGACTTAGGACGGACTTTATGAATGAGTTATTCGAAGGTTCTAAGAGGCTGATTGCCATAGCGGATGAAATACACGAAGTAAAGACAGTATGTTGGTGTGGTTCAAAAGCTACTTGCAGTGCAAGATACAATGAAAATGGTATTGTGAGACAAGGAGAGCAGATAGAACTAGGAGCCAATGATAAGTACGTTGCCCTTTGTAGGAAACACTATAAAGAAGGAAACTTTGGACCTGAATAGAATTAAGATTAAAGTTAAAGAAGGCTAGAATATTATATGAATATTATAGCCTTATTTTTTTGTGTTATTTACTGATATCTCATTCAAAGGTATTAAAAAGTGGAAGGATATTATAGCTTGATAAAGTAACATTCCCATTGAATTACTATAATTTCAAGTTGAAAGTTAGGTAAAGAATTCCGACTAGCGATAGCGATTTAGGAATTCTCCTAACTAAAACTTAGAAATTATTAATTCAAGTGGGAGTTACAATCAAGCTAAAAATCCTTCCACTAACAGTATCTATTAAATCTCAGCAGATTCTATCAACTTATCCAACAACCCTGAATAATCTATTCCTCTAGCCTTAGCTGACTTAGGTATTAGGCTTGTCTCTGTCATACCTGGTAGAGTATTTATCTCTAGTAGGTAGACCTGATTGTCTTCTGTTATTATGTAGTCGGCTCTCACATAGCCCCTACAGTTGTATATGTCCCAACATGTTCTTGAAGTATCTTCAAGTGTTTTTGCAACTGATTCTTCAAGTTCTACAACTTCTTCTCTTGCTCCGTTTGATGTAGAGTATTTTGCTTCGTAGTCAAAGAACTCGTGGTCAGAAGTTATTCTGATTGTAGGGAATACTTCACCATTTAGTATAAATGAAGTATGTTCAACTCCCTTGATATATTCTTCAATCATTACTATATCATCGTACTTAAAGGCCTCAATAACTGCAGACTCAACCTGGTCCTTAGACTTTACAAGGTTAGTTGCAACACTTGATCCTCCTGAGTTTGGCTTTATAAATACCGGATAGCCTATTTCATCAATTTTGTCATAGTCTATGGCATCAACACTCTTAACTATTGCCCAATTTGCAGTCTTGACTCCATTTTCCCTTGCTATTATCTTTGTAAAGTTCTTGTCCATAAGGATACCACTTGTAAGTGGGTTACATCCTGAGTAATTTATGCCCATTGTTTCCAGGACAGCCTGTATTGAGCCGTCTTCTCCAAATTTTCCATGTAGTCCAATAAGGGCCAAGTCTATATCCTTGTCCAATTTGAAAATGTCATCCTTGCTATCAATTCTAAAGTCTATAACATCGTATTTATTCTTATCTAAGTTATCTATCATAGCCTTGCCAGAATTAAGAGATACTTCTCTTTCTGATGAGACTCCACCATATAATACTGCGATTTTTTTCATAAATTCAACTCCTTTTTTAATCCATATCTAATTATACACTTTCTTGAAAATGGGTGCAAGCTTTAAAAACTTGTATAAATTCCCTATTTTTGCTATTATATAATTATAGATTCTAGGGAGAAAATATAGATCAAACTAGAATAGGGAGGTAATTATGAATATTGATATAATTTCAGTTGGAACAGAATTATTGCTAGGTGATATAGTGAACACTAATGCACAGTACCTATCTAAGGAGCTAAGTGCACTAGGTATAAATGTATATAGACAGATGACCGTTGGAGACAATATGGATAGGCTCCTTAAGGCCTTTGAATATTCCTTCAAGGACGCCGATATAATCCTTACTACAGGTGGTCTTGGTCCTACTACAGATGATATCACTAAAGAGGGAGCTGCCAAGTATTTTGGTCAAGACCTAGTCCTACATGAACCTTCATGGAAAATAATAGAAGAAATGTGTTCTAAGTTTTCTGGTGGTAAGGACAAGATACCAGCAAACAACAAGAAACAGGCAATGTTTCCAGTAGAAGCCAAGGTAATTCCAAATAGAAAGGGGACAGCACCTGGGGCTATATTTGAAAAGGACGGCAAGAAAATAATTGTAATGCCTGGACCTCCTAGGGAAATGAAGGCTATGTTTAGAGAGAGTGTTCTGCCATACCTAATAGACCATACAGACCATCTGTTTAAGTCAAGATACATAAGACTCTTTGGAATAGGTGAATCAGCACTCGAACTTAAGATACTAGACATATTAAACGAACAGACAAATCCTACAGTTGCCCTTTACGCAAAAGAAGGAGAGGTACTTATACGCCTTACTGCTAGGGCTAAGGACGATGAGGAATGTGAAAGACTTTTAGATGAAAAATTTTGTGAGATAAACGATAGATGCTCTGACTACATATACTTAGTAGGTGATGATACTATATCTTCTACTCAAACAGAGCTTGATAGGGTTGTTGCAGACTTATTATTAAGGAAAGACCTTAGCCTAGCTGTTGCAGAGTCATGTACAGGTGGTATGGTTACATCATCTCTTATAGACCATAGTGGAATATCAAGATGTCTATTGGAAGGCTGTGTTACATATTCAAACCAGGCCAAGGTAAAAAGACTTGGTGTATCTCAAGATACTCTTGATAAATATGGAGCAGTAAGTGAACAAACAGCTATAGAGATGGCGAGAGGCGTTGCGACAAGTCTTGGAGCTGATATAGGTGTTTCCACTACAGGAATTGCAGGTCCAGATGGTGGAAGTGAAGAAAAACCGGTTGGACTAGTATACATTGGTATATATGTAAAAGGAAAAACATATGCCATTAAGAGGATATTTACTGGTGATAGGGCAAGAATTAGAAGAAGAGCTACAAATGAGGCCTTAAATCAGGTAAGAAAAGCATTAATAGATTAGGTGATATGGAGGAGTTTATGATAAAGAATATATTTTGTGACTTGGATGGGACCTTGTACAGGGATGGGATTTCTGACAAGGACAAACAGGCTATAAGGGATGCCAAAGAAGCGGGTATCAAGTTTAATATAGCCACTGGTAGAGTAATAGACCATTCATTGTCAATAATGGAGGACCTTAACTTAGATTCTTATTTAATAGTAGAAAATGGTTCTTATATATATGATAACAAGATGGAGTGTTTCTATAGGGGAGTTTTAAGTGACTTAAGTATAAACAAGGTTATAGAAACTTATAATAAATTTGACTTCATTGACCCAAAAGAAGAGGTAATATATTTTAAATATGATGGCAAGGTTATAATGCCTGAGGATGGTTCAAAGGCTGAATACTTAAGTAGGGGATTTTCTATTGACCCTACCATAGTAACTAGGCAAGTATATGAATCAAAGGTAGGAAATATAGGAGTTGTCTGTACTGACCCTGAAAAACTGGCCAAAATGATAGGTGAGTTTTCTCTTGCACTTGGACCAGACGTTGAGGTATATGCTTCAAGTGAAACAACATTAAATATTGTACCAAGAGGAATATCAAAGTTTGATGCTATCAAGTTGGTATGCAAAAGAGAGGGTATAAGTCTAGAGGAGATATCTACTATAGGCGATTCTGCCAATGATATCAGTATGTTGAAGAACGTCAGATACAGCTTTGCTATGGAAAACTCAAGCCCTGCTGTAAAGTCTTCTGCTAGCTTTGAAACTCCTTCAGTAGCAGATGCTATAAAAATGATAATTGATTTAAATGCTCAAGAATAGGGGTATAATATAAGTATACAATATTATTAGTGTTAGCTAAAGTCTTGGAGGAAGGAAAATATGAACTATATCTTTAATTTTAACTTAAATGATTTTTACAAGAACAAGGATGGAAAAAAGATTATAATACTTGGAGTGACACTACTTGCAGTTGGCATCTATTGTTCTACTAGAAAGTACATGGGTATTAATATATTCTCATGGGGTTTGTCACTAGTATTTTTCTATGGGGCGTGGTTGGCACTTAAGGAACTAAACCAGTTGACTAAGTATGCTGCAAAATCCGATATTAGAAAGCAAAGATACTACTTATATGGTTGCCTATTGATGGCTATATTACTTATTATTTGGCCTAAGTGGGTCAATATGGTAGCATCTATTGTATTGGGCATACTGCTATTGTCCATCCAGATAAAGAAATATCTAGATTATAAAAGACATATGTTGACTTACTATGGCTTGACTGACTTGGTGAAATTATTAGTTGGTTTGATGTTGATAATGTCACCGCTATTTTTGTCAAAGTTTATAGTGGGAATACTATCATTTATAGCAATTCTGGTAGGTGTGTATTTTATCAGTATCGGGATAAAGATAGAAAATGGAAGGTTTTAACAAATGGAAAAATTTAAGTACGCTATCGAAAATAAAAGGTACCATACTTGGAACTATTATTTGAGACAAAAGTATAATACAAAGGTATTTAAGGTATCTATCAATGCTGGTTTTACCTGTCCTAACATAGATGGAAGTATCAGCAGGGGTGGCTGTACATATTGTAGTAAAGAGGGATCAGGTGATTTTGCCGGAAATCCCAAAGATGATTTAGTAACTCAGTTTCAAGCTATGAGACTGATGATGGAAAAAAAGTGGCCTAAGGCAAAGTACATAGGGTATTTTCAAGCATTTACCAATACCTATGCCCCTCTAGAAGTACTAAGAGACAAGTATGAGGTGATACTTGAACAGGACAATGTAGTAGGCCTATCTATTTCTACTAGGCCAGACTGTATAGAGGATGATGTCCTTGAATACTTAGACGACCTAAACAAGAGGACTGATCTTTGGGTTGAGCTAGGTCTACAGACAATACATGATGATATATCAAAAAGGATAAACAGAGGGCATGACTATGCTATATTTCTAGAATGTGTAAATAGGTTGAGGTCTAAGAATATAAATGTTGTTGTACATATTATTGACGGACTTCCTGGTGAAGACCACGATATGATGCTTGAGACAGCCAAGGCTATATCCAAGCTAGATATACAAGGGGTAAAGATACACCTTCTTCATGTGATAAAGGACACTGTAATGGCTAGGCAATATGACAAGGGACAGTTTGACCTTATGACAAAGGAAGACTATGTCAAGATTGTATGCGACCAGCTAGAGATACTACCACAAGAAATGGTGATTCACAGGTTGACTGGTGATGGCAAAAAAGAAGACCTAGTAGGACCTATGTGGAGTCTAAAAAAATGGGAAGTTCTAAATGCTATAGATGATGAACTCAAGAGAAGGGATTCATGGCAGGGAAAATATTTCAATAGGAAGAGAGGTGATAGATATGATGATGAAAACACACATAATCCTATCAAAGTCTTTAATAGACAATACCGATAAGACTAAACAGTTTTTCCTTAGTGAAAATAATTTTATATATGGTAATATAAAACCTGACATAGTTTCAAAGTACAAGCTTAAGAAACATTACTTAGATGAGTCGTATACAATGATCAAGACAAAGATTGAAAAGATGAGCAGTCTTAACCTCGATAGTCTTGAAAAGCTATATAGCAAGTCTAGTTTCTCCCAGGAGATAGGTGTCATTTGTCACTTTTTGGCAGATTTTTTCTGTGTGGCCCATAGTGAAAGGTGGGAATTTAAGCACAGTATGTATATACACGTTCAGTATGAGAGGGGTCTAACAAAGGTGGCAGAGGATTACTACCTAAAGGATGATAGACTATCACATCTAGAAAATTTTGATACTTTCTTTGATATGCTATACCTTGAATACAAGTCAAATGGGAACTATGAAAAAAATGACTTAAAGTATGCAGCCTATATTTGTAATACTGTGACAAACTATATACTAGATAACATATTAAATAACACAGTCAAGGCCCATACAGTTGCTTAATAATTAAATCAAACACCATCTGGATAGGTATTATATATATTACTATTCTAAAACTATAAAGTTTGGATAGATGTATATAAGTATTTATTAGGTGGTGTTTTTTAGTATATAATTTTGAGACCGATAAAAATTGGGTAACTAATATATAAATATCAAATCAATCTAAGTTTAAATTTATTGAGATACTTAATTTAAGCATATATATTTTTTAAATTCAATCATATAGATTTTTCTTAGTTGATAGACTAGGTAAATGAAAAAAATAATAAACGGAGGTTTTATGGAGATATTACAAAATGTAGATAAATTATTATATATGGCCCAAGATAACATGGTTCTCTCAATTATAAGTGGATTTTTCTTGGCCTATATAGAAAGTTTTATACCAATGATACCTATTTTGGTAATAGGGGCTGCTAACGGAGCAATAAATGGTCTATTTTTAGGATTTGCTATCACTTGGTTGGGATCTTGTGCAGGTGCATTTTCGGTATTTTTAATATTAAAGCACTTGATGAATAGGTCATTTTTCACAAAATTAATGGACAAGAATAACAAATTTAATAAGATGATAGCCAAAGTGAAAAAGTCTGACTTTAAATTCTTGCTTTTATTTTATACACTACCATTTTTGCCCAGCTCATTGACAACACTAGCCGCTGCCTATTGTAAGATAGATGTTAAAAGATTTTTGCCACCTATGGTAGCAGGAAAATTTATGATTCTTAGTTGTCAAGACATATGTTACACTTACGAGAGAGTTTTTCAAAATACCTGC
>OHAD01001500.1_pt1 | contig 21689 bp, 16 predicted proteins | sample 1577011 | NCBI WGS metagenome assembly OHAD01 (sample SAMEA3541510, study PRJEB24748) | human gut metagenome | biome: human gut; feature: human-associated habitat; material: faeces | place: China | collected 2012 | reverse complement strand
GGTGGCATACTGTTGGGAAAATTAGAGACGAAAAAAGACAGGCGATAGAATTCGTGAATAATTACGCAGAGGTAAAGAAACATCTGCAGTTCGTGCTGCGAGATCCGGATTTTACTGAAATTCCGATGAATCAGATAAAAACGGAGCTGGGAAGTTATGTTGCGTTGTATGAGATCAATATGGACAAAAATGATGCGGAACATATATCTATACCAATAACCGATAAGTTAACCAAACGTTGGGGGATTACGGCAGATCAACTATATCAAGACACGATAAAGGTTCAGGCAGCATGGAATCAACCTTTATTGGCAGATCTGTTGGAAATGGGAGCTTATTTGAATGGGGGGACAAGACCGGATAATCTGCTATCAGCAGACAAAATTGATGATACCGGGCTGTACGTGCTGACAAATTATAAGCTGTATAATGGCGCAGCGATGATTGCACATGATGAAATGGCACAAAAAATAGGTAATCTGTTACAAATGGATTATTATATACTTCCGTCTACTGTACATGAATTGCTGGTGTATCCCGATAATGGAGTTATATCAATAACACAATTGCAAGAAATGGTAAAAAGTGTCAATGCTACAGACGTGTTGCCGAAGGATAGGTTGTCCGATAAGGTTTTATTTTACAATCAGCAGGAACGCAGATTAGAGCTTGCTACGGAAAGAGAAGAGTATTTTGAAGACAAAACAGAGGACACTCAAGAGAAAAAGGAATTAGCTGAAGGCAAAGATAAATCAGAATCAGAGAAAAAAGAAGATAAAAGTTTGAAATTTTCAATCCGATTGTAGAAAAATGTTTTTCTAGAAAGTTAATTCCTATATTTAGCACAAGAGTCGGAAAGCGAGGAAAAAATGATGTATGAAGAAAAAAATAAAAGAGAGAATACAACGTTCGACGATCTGACCAGAGATATTGATATGACAGAAGGAGAGATCTTTCTTTCTATCAGTTTAATGGAAGGAGTGGAAGAGGATGAAGAATAAAGAAGTACAAGAGTCGTTAAGACAGGTAGGTATCCGATTAATAGAAGAGCCACCATTGTTAAGTCCTGAACCTATGTCTTCACCAGAAGCTGCAGTGCGGGTCTTAGGAGAATGGCTTAGTGAGATGGACAGGGAGCTGTTTTGTGTTGTGAACTTGAATTCCAATCTTATACCAATCAATATGAATGTGGTCAGTATGGGAGCTTTAAATGTGGCGTATGTGCACCCAAGAGATGCAATGAAAAGTGCAATTCTTTCTAATGCGGCATATATGATGCTAATACATAATCATCCTTTTGGTTCAATGACACCATCAAAAGAAGATATCAAAATTACAGATCAAATCCAAAGTGCAGCATCCTTAATGGGAATTCCTGTTCTTGATCATATTATAGTTGGGAGACATCAGGAATTTTTTTCTATTCGGGAAAACAATGTATTTTCGTACCAAAACGATATGCAATATACTTCGGATATATCTAAGCTGAGATGGACACAGCAGTCAAGTGTAGCGGAGAGTGCTTCATATGGAGGTCAAAACAGCGATGTGAAAGAATCAAAGATGGACACAATTATGAACTCTCTGGAAAAAGGGGTTCACGAGATATTTACGTCAGAGAAATATCACATATATTTGAATACGATGTCTAAATTCCATAATTATTCTTTCAATAATACATTGCTGATTGCAATGCAGCGACCGGATGCAACACTTGTTGCGGGATATCAGACTTGGAAGAAAAAATTTAACCGGCAGGTACAGCGTGGGGAAAAAGGAATTAAAATCATAGCTCCAGCTCCAATCAAAGAAAAAAGAAGAGTAGAAAAAGTTGATGAAGAAACACAAGAGATTGTGATAGGAGATGATGGTCAACCGGAGACAGAGATTGTTGAACGTATAACTCCTCGATTTCGAGTAACAACTGTATTTGATGTGAGTCAGACTGAAGGAGAACCGTTGCCAACACTGGGAACAACAGAACTGGAAGGGAATGTGGTCATATATGAGGATTTTATGAAGGGACTGGAAGAATTATCGCCAGTCCCTTTCCGATTTGAAGATATTGGAAACGGTGCAAAGGGATATTATAGTAACAGCGAAAAATATATTGCGATACAGCGTGATATGAGCAATGCTCAAACAATGAAAACTGCCGTTCATGAAACTGCTCATGCGATATTACATGATAGAGATATTATGCAGGAAAATGGGGTTTCAAAAGACCGGACAACAAAAGAAGTAGAAGCAGAAAGTGTAGCATATGTTGTATGTAGTCATTTCGGTTTAGATACTTCCGAATATTCATTTTCTTATATTGCAGGCTGGTCCTCAAATAAAGAAATGTCAGAGCTTAGAAATTCCATGGATACGATCCGAGTGACTTCATCTAAACTAATTGAAGACATCACAGAGAAACTTATAGAATTACGAAAAGAAAAAGCGATGGAAGAGGAAGAAATTATGGAAAGTGTTTCGGAGAAAGAACGGGATGAAACTGAGCAGGAAGATCGAACAAATGAAAACAGTTTTTTTGAACGTACAGATGATTCTTATGCAATCTATCAATATGATAACACAGATGGAAATTGGGGATACAAATTCATGGGACTGAGCATCATAAGTAATATGGGATTATCTGTGGATGGGAAAGATTACCGTATGATATTCATGGAGCAATTGCATGAACATGATTCCCTGGATGAATTATATCATAGGTTCAATGCTGAACGACCAGAAGGGTTTGATGGACATTCATTGTCTGTTTCCGATATTGTTATAATGAAACGTAATGGAGAAATGAAAGCGTATTACGTGGATGATGTTGGATTTTCTGAACTTCCGGAATTCACGAAGCAAAGAGAGCAGATTATAGATAGGTCAAATGATTCTCCAGTTTATGCAGGAACACTGAAACAGGCGGTAAGACAGAAGGATGCGGATGCATATTTGGATTCAAGAAAATTAAATATTGATTGTAAAAAAGCGATAGAAGAAGCAATTCAAGAAAACTATGATGGAATACGTTTAAAGGATGATGCAGCGAAAGACGTTGTGAAACGTTTTGGAGAAGAACGTATGAATTTTGTGATGGCAAATACAATCCGGGAAAGCTTTTTAGAGGGACGATTTTCTAAGCAGAATAAAGAGTGGGCAGAACATATTAATATTCCAGAAAATATCAGTCATGGAAGGAACTTAAATCTTGATTATATAATTGAAAGCCATCCGGTTGTATTAGATGACTTTATTTCAATGGCAAGATTTGAAATTCGGATGCTGAAAATTGAGAGGGCAATTAAAGATGCAGAGGTACCGATTACTGCAGATACAAATGATTATGTAGCAGATGGACATGAGGGAGTCTGGCATACGATTGGGGAAAGGAAATATGCCGGAGAGAAGTTCTTTCTCATGGAACATAATGAGTTCGGCTCAAATGTAGCAGAAATTATTGTGACAGAAAATGGACAACTTGTGGCAGAGGATTTGTGGAATGGGTTTGATAAGGGGGCATTGGAAGCTATATCAGAATATCTGCAGGACAAGGGGATATCAGAAGAGGAAATATACAAAGAACCGGATGAATTGGCATATAAAATTCATGATGGATATTTTTCTATTCACCGCACAGACGGAGGTTATGACTACACTTTCTATACGAAAGATTATGAAGATATAGATGGCGGTATCTATGATAATCCTGACAGTCCTATAAAGCAGGTGGTAGAGGATATTCTGGAAGATGCAGGAATTTCGTTAGATGATGCAGAATGGATGGATTATGAAGAGTTGGATGCCGAAGTTGAGCATGCAGAAGAAATTAAACAACTTGCTGTGGATTTAGACAAATTCAGTTATGAATATGATACATACGAGTATAAAGATAGCATTGAAGACAGAGAAGAGCAGATTGATAAACTTACAGATGATATTTTGACGAGGAAAACAGATGATATAAAAAAATGGCTGATAGAGGTGTCGGAAAATTCAGAGATAGATAATGATGTCAGAACTGCACGCTCATTGTTTTCTCGTCTGGAAGAAGCGGAGAGAGTATTTATATCTGACGAAACTAATGTCAGTTTCTATGCGGCTGAATGTATGGAATTTCCAGATTTTGGAGAACTTCATGAAAATCTTACTTTGGATGAAGCGATAAAAAAATATGAAAGTATTCCAGAAGAACGGATGCATGGGGTGAAAGGAATTGGATTTGAACTAGAAGATGGAAGTGATTACGAGGGCAAATATGGGTTGATGTATCATGGTCGGGTAGATCGAGAAAATGTTGAGATGATTCAATATTATAAAGATAATCCAGTGATTCAGAAAGCATTAGATGCATTGGAACAGTATTGCGAGACTTCTGCAGATAAGTCAGTAGAAACACAACAAGAAACAAATAGAAAGAAAAAACAAAAGAGCATTTATCAAGGACTTCATAGATAGAAGTCTTTTTTGTTGTACCGAAATTCAGTACAGAGAGGATTTACTATGGCAACAACGTTATTGAAATTAAAAGAATTATCCCAACAAACAATTGAAGCGATTGTAAAAAGTCCGGATGCCTGGAAAAAATATTTAAATGCAGCACCAAATATTTTTCGATATTCTTTTGAGGATCAGCTTCTGATCTATGCGCAAGCACCAAAAGCAACAGCAGTTGCAACGTACGATGTCTGGAACAAAATTATGCACAGGGCAGTAAAGAAGGGAAGCTGTGGAATTGGTTTGATTCATACGAAAAGGCGGTATGAAAAGATTGATTATGTGTTTGACGTAACTCAGACAGCAGAAAAATATGATTCTCGATCCTTAAATATATGGAAAGTTACCGAAAAGAATGAAACTCTTGTTAGAACATATCTGCAGAATACGATTGATATTGAAGAAGGGATGGAATCTATCCCAGAGTTGGTACATGAACTAATCAAAGAAAGTGTCGATGATGTGATCGATGATCTGCAAGATGCGCTTAAAGAAGATGTTGAAGGCACATATCTGGAAGACCTGGAAGAAGATCAATTAAAACATGATTTTCAAGAACTGCTGGAAATAGTATATTTTATGTCTGTTTGTCAAAATGTGGATATGATCCGGAAATGTATCTTTCCTCAGATTCTTTTCAGTTTATTACAAACTTCAATGATATTTCAGTGCTTCGACATTTAGGCTATGCTACGACTGAAACGTGTAATTCAATTTTGCATGGTATTACCGTATTCTTGATCAGAAATCAGAAAAATATAGATCAGAAAATAACACAACCGGAGACAACACCAGAAGTTTTAACAAAAATATCTGCAGAAAAGCGTGTACCGAATTTCGGTACGCAGAAAGAAGAACATGCAGAAGAGGAAGAACCAGATAATCATGTTTTGCGAACAGTACCAAAAGCTCCAGTTCGAGTAGATGAAGTAATCGAAGCAGATGACGACTATACACAATTAGAGTTCATTCCATCAGAAGCGGAACAAAGCGAACAAATCCAACTTGAAATTGCTTCACGTAAGACAGAGAATGATACAGGGTATATCTTGGATTCAGAAATAGATGCGATATTGCGGCTTGGAGGAGGAGAGGAAAATTCACAGCATTCAATTGCTGCCCGTTTGATTAATGGTTTGGATAAGGAAGAATTTGCGGAATTCCTAAGCAGAGAATATGGTACTGGTGGTAAAGGGGTATACCTAAATAACCGAAAGATATCAGTATGGTATGAACAATCAGGACTACGGTTTGCAAGAGGTGAATCGGCACAGGATAGATATGATCAATTAATCCCTTGGCAAGAAGCGGCAGATAGAATTAAAAAATTATATGAAGATGGGAAATATCTGCCCAATTCGATTGTAGTAAATGCCTTGCAAGTGACAGAAAAAAAGTATGCTCAGAGGGTAGAATTATTATTTCGAGATGCGGGTGTGCTGCCGGAGGGGCTAAAGTATAAGGAAGAATGGGGCGATGTTATCCAACAAGAATTGTCCGAAAAAAATGGACAGGAAAAAATAAAAACAGTGTTTGACACAATAGATAAAATGATTCAAACTGATTCTTCTATGCCAAGTTGGATAAAAATAAGTAATGCCAAATATCAAAAAATATTTGAAGAATTAATATCGGAAGAAAAACATTATATTCTGCAATCTTCCGATATTTTTATGCCGGAAAAGCAATTTATTACGGAAGACGAAATCAATGCTATATTAGGGAGTGGTTCTGGGGTAGAGGGTGGAAAAAAACGCATCTATAACTTCCTGACAAAGGAACATAGTATAAAAGAAAAAATAGAGTTCCTAAAAAATGAATATGGGATAGGAGGACGTACGCCGGGAGTCATCGGAAGCTGGTTTTCATCTGAAAACCATGATGCAAAAGGGATTGTCATTGAAAAGGAATTTTGTGGAAAGGTCATATTAAAATGGAACATGGTTTTACGCCGTATCGAAACCATGATACAGAAGAACCAATATCTAACAGAAAAATCGGAATCTGAAACGGTGGTTACAGAACAAGAACAGAGTTCGCTAAAACCGGATACTGCAGATCAACAGGATAGTGTACCGAATTTCGGTACAGAACAAGTGGCATCTTCAGAAAATGAGCGCATACGAGTAGCAATCGAAAGCAGTGAGGATGTAGAAGAACGGGACATTGGATTTTTTACATATCATTATCCAGATGGAAGAGATGGAATACGTTTCCGTTTGGTACGCATTGCTGAGGATGGGAAGTTAGAGGTATATCCTTCAGCAAATCGATTCTTTATTAACCAGGCTGCGGTTGATGAGTATATAACAGAACATGCGGAGGTTCTTGAGGTGATAGAATATGATGCCATTGTACATGAAGCAATGGCAAGTGTGCTGGAAAACAGACCAACTACACCAGAGGAACAGAAGCAGATCCAGGAAGTATTACAGAAAGGAAGCAAAAACAATACGCAAACAATTCGTCCTGGTAATTTCTATATTACAGATAATCAGTTGGGAAATGGAACTGCAAAGGAAAAATATCAAAGAAATGTCGATGCAATTCGATTGTTAAAGCAATTGGAGCAGGAGCATCGGCAGGCTGATCGGTATGAACAGGAAGTTCTCTCGCAGTATGTTGGATGGGGAGGTCTTGCCTATGCATTTGACGAAGGAAAATCTAATTGGGCGGATGAATATAAAGAACTAAAAGAGCTGCTTACAGAGTCCGAATATAAATCTGCACGAGAATCTGTATTGAATGCACATTATACGCAACCTGTGATTATTAAAAGTATGTATAAGGCGTTGGAACAAATGGGATTTAAAAACGGAAATGTGCTAGAGCCTGCAATGGGAGTAGGAAATTTTTTTGGAGCAATGCCGGAATCCTTGCGTGATTCAAAGCTATATGGTGTGGAGTTAGACAGTATCAGTGGTAGAATTGCAAAACAACTGTATCCGGATGCAGACATCCGGATTACTGGTTATGAAACTTCCGGATATCCGGACGATTTTTTTGATGTTGCGATTGGAAATGTTCCGTTTGGTAATTATCAGGTGTATGACAGGCGATATGAACAACATCATTTTCTGATCCATGATTATTTCTTGGCGAAAACTTTAGATCAGTTAAGAAGTGGTGGAGTAGCAGCGTTTATCACATCCAAGGGAACAATGGATAAAAAAAATAATCTGGTTCGTTCCTACTTGTCACAGCGAGCAGAATTATTAGGAGCAATTCGCTTACCAAACACTGCATTTAAGGGCAATGCAGGAACAGAAGTAACATCGGATATTTTGTTTTTCCAGAAAAGAGAAGGAATTTCTTATGATTCTCCGGAGTGGCTGGACATTGGAGTAAATGAAGATGGTATTGAGTTAAATCAATATTTCTTAAACCATCCGGAAATGGTACTCGGACACATGGAAGAGGTAAGTGGACCATATGGAAAAGAAACCGCATGTATACCGCTTGAAGGGGCAGATCTGAAAGAACAACTAGATGTTGCAATCACGAAGGTTCAAGGACAGATTTTTGTGGAAAATCCGGAAGTTGTAATCGAGGAAGATCAAAGAGACATTCCTGCAAATCCAGATGTAAAAAATTACTCTTATACATTAGTTGATGAACAATTATATTTCCGGGAAAATTCCAGAATGTATCCGGTGAATCTTCCAACGGCTACAGAGGAACGTGTGCGTGGAATGATTGAAATCCGAGAATCAGTAAGGAGATTGATTTCTCTACAGATGGATGAAAATGGAACAGATGAAGCGATTAAAACGGAACAAGAAAAGCTGAATAGAGTCTATGATGAATTCTATAAAAAGTATGGTGTTATAAGTAGTACTGGAAATAAGAGGGCTTTTTCATCAGATGCATCCTATTGCTTATTGTGTTCATTGGAAATACTGGATGAAAATGGAAATCTGGAACGGAAAGCGGACATGTTTTCAAAGCGCACGATCAGTAAAGCGGTGCCGGTTACCAAGGTGGATACGGCGATTGAGTCACTGACGGTTTCAATGAGTGAATATGCAAGAGTAAATCTGCTATTTATGGCGCAACTGACGGGTAGAAGTGAAGAAACTGTAATAGAAGAACTGAAGGGGATAATCTTCTTTAATCCGGAAACCAATCGTTGGGAAAATAATGATGAATATTTATCCGGGAATGTCAGAGAAAAATTACAAGTCGCAAAAGAACATCTACAGACAGATTCCAGATACCAGGAAAATGTAGATGCCTTAGAAAAGATACAGCCCAAAGATCTTGATGCGTCTGAAATTGAAGTCAGGATCGGTGCCACCTGGATTGAACCGGAAATGTATGAACAGTTTATGGAAGAGGTCTTCCATACACCAAAATATCATCTGAATAACCGGAGAATTGCAATCGAATATTCCAAAACAACCGGAGAATGGCGGATTAAAGGGAAAAACCTGGATAGTATTGGAAATACAATCGCTTATAACACCTATGGAACGCAGAGAATTAACGCATATGAAATTCTTGAAGCAACATTAAATCTACGGGATGCCAGAGTGTATGATAGGGTAGAAACCGATGGAACTGTCAGATATGTCGTAAATAAGACAGAAACAATGTATGCAGCCCAGAAGCAGGACGCTATAAAAGAAGCTTTCCAGGAATGGATTTATGCCGATCTACAGAGAAGAGAAACGATCTGTAAAACATATAATGAAAGGTTTAACTCGATCCGTCCACGGGAATATGATGGAAGTTACCTGGTATTTCCAGGAATGAATACCGAAATTACATTAAAACCACATCAGAAAAATGCGGTTGCACATCAGTTGTATGGGAAAAATACTTTATTGGCTCATTGTGTTGGCGCTGGAAAAACATATGAAATGATTGCTGCAGCAATGGAGTCGAAAAGACTTGGGCTGTCGCAAAAATCACTGTTTGTTGTGCCAAATCATCTGACGGAGCAGTGGGGATCGGAATTTTTACAGCTATATCCTGGGGCAAATATCCTGGTTGCAACAAAAAAGGACTTTCAGCCAATGAACCGGAAAAAGTTCTGTGCCAGAATTGCACTTGGAAATTATGATGCGGTGATTATAGGTCATAGTCAATTTGAAAAGATTCCACTGAGTGATGAACGTCTGAAGAAAATGCTGAATGGACAGATTGATGATATTATTGCAGCAATTGAGCTGGCAAAAGAAAGCAATACAGAAAACTTTACCATCAAGCAGATGGAGAAAACCAAAAAACAATTAGCGGTAAGATTAGAAAAGCTAAACAAGAAAGAAAAAAAGGATAATACAATCACGTTCGAGGAGTTGGGCGTAGACAGGCTTTTTGTAGATGAGAGTCATTACTATAAGAATCTTTTTTTGTATACAAAGATGAGAAATGTTGCAGGAGTATCACAGACGGAAGCACAGAAATCAACGGACATGTTTAATAAGTGTCAATATATGAATGAAATTACAGAAGGAAGTGGTATTACATTTGCAACTGGAACGCCGATCAGCAATAGTATGACAGAATTGTTTACGATACAGCGTTACCTTCAGATGGAGGAACTGCAAAAGACTGGTCTCACACAATTTGATGCCTGGGCAGCCACGTTTGGCGAGACGGTTACAGCAATTGAATTAGCTCCGGAAGGAACGGGCTATCGAACCAAAACGAGATTTTCACGTTTCTTCAATGTTCCGGAACTTATGAGCATGTTTAAGGAAGTTGCAGATATCAAAACATCTGATCAATTAAATCTTCCTGTTCCGGAAGTGGAATATAAAACGATTGTTATCAAGCCAACAGAAGAACAAAAAGAATATGTGGCAGAATTAGGTGAGCGTGCAGAGCAAGTAAGAAATGGAGGGGTGGATTCCTCCATTGATAACATGCTGAAAATAACCAATGATGGTCGAAAACTTGCATTAGATCAGAGATTAGTAAGTGATGCGTTCCCAGATTCAGTGGATGGAAAGGTATCTGAATGTGCAAGACAGTGTTACGATATATGGGAAAATACCAAAGACACGAAATCAGCACAATTGGTGTTCTGTGATTTGTCGACACCGAAAAATGATGGAACATTTAATGTGTATGATGATTTGAAACAAAAATTAATGGATATGGGTGTTCCGGAAGAAGAAATTGCTTATATTCATCATGCAAATACAGATACAAGGAAAGCGGAGCTGTTCTCGAAAGTAAGAAGTGGACAGGTTCGCTTTTTGTTTGGCTCGACCGCTAAAATGGGAGCCGGCACGAATGTGCAGGACAGACTGATTGCTCTTCATCATTTGGATGTGCCTTGGAAACCTTCGGATATTGAACAACAGGAAGGACGTATCTTACGTCAGGGGAACCAGAATGAGAAAGTACAGATTTTCCGTTATGTTACAGAAGGAACGTTTGACAGTTATATGTGGCAGCTTTTGGAGAATAAGCAGAAGTTTGTTGGTCAAATCATGACAAGCAAATCACCAGTCAGAAGTTGTGAGGATGTGGATGAAGCAGTATTATCATTCGCTGAAATAAAAGCATTGGCTACCGGAAATCCATACATTAAGGAGAAGATGGAACTGGATATTGAGGTTGCAAAGCTGAAGGTGTTAAAAGCAAACCATAATGCCAATAGATACAGATTGGAAAATCAGATTGTACATGATTATCCTTTGAAAATCTCTAATGAAAAAGTAAGAATTCAGCAGCTGCAAGAGGATTTAAAATGCTACCAATCCTATCAGATAAAAAATCAAGATCGGTTTGAAATGATAATTGAAAACGTAACTTTTGATGATAAAGAGTTGGCAGGAAAGGCAATCCGAACAGCAGCCAAAAAAGAAAACAGGTTAGGTGAATCTGGTGAGATAGGAACTTACCAGGGATTTACTATGTTTGTCAGTTATAACCATATAAGCAATTCATATAATTTGAAATTACAGAATCAACGAAGTTATCTTATTGAGTTAGGTGAAAATGGTCTGGGAAATATTATACGAATTAATAATGCATTGGATAATATTCCAAAGCATATTGCAAGGGCAAAACAGAATCTGCAGACCTATGAATCACAGCTAGAGGATGCAAAAATCGAGGTAATGAAAGAGTTCCCCAAAGAAGCTGATTTAAAAGAAAAAACAGATCGTCTGTCGGAACTTAATGCACTTCTTAATATGGATCAATCCAATCATGAGATTGTTGCTGAAGAACAGATTGAAGAACAAGAAACAGCAGAAGTAACCAATAAAACGCAAAAAAATGAAGTTGTACCGAAATTCGGTACACGATAAAGGAGAAAAATTATGATTGAATCAAACAAAGAATTAGAACAGATTAAATCAGAGATGGAAGAAATCCGGAAGATGCTAGGAGAAATCAAAGAAAATACAGCATACTTTAAGGGCTTTATGGAAAAATATAATATTCCAATGCAGGAAGAAGAAAAGAAGGATATATCTGTATTACCAGAGGTGAAAACAGAATCAAAGCAGAGAAAACAGGTAAAAGCAGTTTCACCGAAATTATGATTGTACCGAATTTCGGTACAATCCATCAAATCTGAGTAGAAATCATGAAGAAAAATAATTGACAGGAGTGGAGAAATGAACGAAGAATACAGAGATGCGGAAGAAGTCTTGATGGTGATCAAAAAGGCTACCATGTTTGCAGATCCAATTATGAAAATAGCAACGAAAGGGCTTGCAAAAATTGTGCAGTTTCTTGCCAGAATGGTGAAGGAGAAAATCATTGACAAAAGGGAATTTAAAGACTTCCAAAATTTTGCCAAACGAACAGAAGGAAACTTTGATGTATTTAATATTCCGATAGATCAAACAGGAGATGATATTAAATTAGAGGATATCGAGGAATTTGCGGACCTAAAGAAAAAAGGAGTACGCTTCTATGAAATGCCGGATCTAAATAAGGCTGATAACTATATACAGATTGCAGTATGCAGAGATGATGAAAATATTTTTGATCTATGGTATAAGAGGTATTTAAACAAAAAAATGGTTGGAGGAGAAAGAACGGAAGAAAGTTTGAATGCATTTACAGAAGGAAAAACAAGTATATTTAGTGTACCATTTGAAGGGAAAGAGGAGGTGTATAAAGAAGATTTTGACAAATTAAAAATAAATTATAGTGTATTACCAGATTTAAAGATTGGGGATGGAAATATACAGATTATTGTAGCAAACAGTGATATCCCGAAAGTACAACACTGGTATCAATTGTATCAGAAAGATATGCTTCAACGAGGAGAAAAAGTTCCAGATCTAAATATAATTGATATGTCTACCTATCAGAATACGGGAAAAATGTCTACAGAGGAATACATCAATACCGGAGATGAAAAAGTGAAGGAAGCAAATCAAAAATATGAAAAAGAAAAGTCGTCTGCTCCTAAAATAGCTTTAGATGAAGGAAATATGACATATGAGGATTACGAAGAAAATCAAATGTATCAAAAATTTACAATTGATCCGGATACATTAGTAAACCAATTAGACAAGGAAGCAATTAAATCTTTCAGAGAAGAAAAGTATTTTGTTAGCAGAATACCGGGAACTTTTGGAGAAAATGTACAATATTTGGTGATTCCAGGAGATCAAGTATTCCATTCTGTCGATTCAAAATACTATACGGCATTTTTGGAGAAAGATAAAAAGCCATTGATGTATGATAAAGGCTTGAAGCTTCCTATTAAACTCGAACGACGTCCATTTGCGAGTGAATTATATGCGAAGCATTATAATCTGTCGGAAAGAGAGCAGAAAGCAACAGATCGATCACAGAATAAAGCAGGAAAAACAGTTGAAAATACAGCTCGTAAGAAACCTGTAAAATCTCCGAAACCGCCTTTGAAAGCAAGATAATCCGGAGGGAGAATAGATGATTGAAAAAAGAAAAACTCCATGGGGAATCTTCCTTATTATTCTTGTAATATTAATCATTGGAGCGTATTTTGGCTGTGGATTGATGAAATTAGATGGTGTCACCATGTCAAATTACCAGGAAAAATTATTGTATATTGTAATGCATCCGTTACGAAACTGGTGGACAGATAAAACGCCTGCGTTTATGGGCTGTGCATTTATAGCATGGATCATGTTTATCGCATATTATTTAGATCAGAATCGAAACTACCATTTTGGAGTGGAAAATGGCTCGGAACAGTGGGCAGATGTAAATAAATTGAGTAAAACATTAAGGGATAAAAATGAGCAGAATAATACCTATCTAAGTGAACGCATTGTAGTTTCTAATCATTCAGTGTCAAATATGAATATGTTGGTAATTGGAGGATCTGGTTCATATAAAACAACCTCTGTGGTTACTCCAAATCTGTTATTAGCTGGTATGACAAATGTAATATTGGATATTAAAGGAGATTTGTTGCGAAAACATGGAAAATATTTAAAAGCTCATGGAATAACTGTGAAGTCTTTCAATCTGATTAATCCGGAAGAGTCCGACAGATATAATCCAATGGCGTACCTTGAAAAAGAGACAGATGTAATCCGATTAATTACGAATATGCAGGCATCCGTAAAGCCACCAGACGCAATGAAGGGAGAGCAATTCTGGGATGATGGAGTTGCACTTTATCTGCAGGCAGTGTTCTTTCATGAATGGCTGACAGCAAAGGAAGAGGGACGAAAACCAACTTTAAACAATATCTTGAAACTCGTAAATATGGAATCGAAACATGTGGGAAATGAGGATGATGATATGACAGAATTACAGCTTGAGATGAACAGACTCGAAGATATCCACGGAGATGATTACCCACCAGTGCGAGACTACCGGAAATTGAAAAAAGGTGCGGCAGAAACAGTCCGTTCTATTATTATAATGGTGAATGCAATGTTGCGATTATGCGAAACATCTTCATTAAAACGTCTTTTTGAAGACGATGATATTGATATTCCATCTTTAGGGTTGGGAGTAGACGGAAATCCAAATAAAAAGACTGCATTATTTCTGGTTATGCCAGATAATGATCAGTCTTTTAATTTTTTGATTTCCATGTTTTACACACAGCTATTTGATATTTTGATCAGAATCGCAGATCATAAATGCAACGGAAGTCTTCCTATACATGTAAGACTATGGGCAGATGAATTCTATGCCGGTCCGAAACCGAATAATACAGAAGTATTAATGGGAACAATACGAAGCAGAAATATGTCGATGGTTCCAGTTTTGCAGTCCATCGCCCAGATTAAGGCAATCTTTCCACAGGAAAAATGGGAAGTGTTCTTGGATAACTGTGCAGTGATGATCTATCTTGGCTCTGGTCCAGCAGCACTTTCTACGCACGAATACATATCGAAATTATTAGGTGAAATGACCATTGATACCAGAAATGATGGAGTGACCACTGGTGTACATGGAAATTCAAGTTTGAATAATCAAAGAGCAGGAAGAGGATTAATGACTCCTGGAGAAGTAAAAAGAATGAGTCGTAAGGATTGCCTTATTTTCATGGAGGGACAGTATCCAATTAGAGATCGAAAAAACTTCCCATTTAACACACCTATATGGAAAGAATCTAAAAAACTTGCAGGGAAGAATGGCTATAAGCATCCGGTACGTGTTGTATATAATCCAAGAACGATGACTTACCGAACAATTCGTAATAAGCAGGATTTTCAGGTGATTGATAAAAAAGATGTGGCATTTTATAAGGAAGTAGAAAAGACGGATAAGAGTATCAAAGTATGTGAGATAAATGAGGAAGATTTCTTGTATCTAAATTTTGATGTCGATCCGAAGCCAACAGAAGAAGAACTTATTCAACTGTTCGAGAAAAGTAAGAAAGATACAGGATTGCAAGAAAGAGCAATAGAAATGGAAGAACAGTTAATGCAAGAGAATCGTTCCAATGTACCGAATTTCGGTACAGAAGAGGAAACGACGGAGGTGGATGAGGAAGTGCAGAAAGAAAAGAAAGAAGAAAAATGGGATTTGTCCGGAACAATCAACCAGTGCATTCAGCGGTATGCAGAGAGACTTACGGAAGATCAATTAAATGAAATCTTGCTTGGATTGGAAAATGGACTTACTGAAGAAGAAGTAAAATCCTACTTTACATTTCCAGTAGAAAAAATGAACCAATATCGCAGAGCATATCAGTTTATGCAATGATTGTGGGAGAGTAATAGGATTTCACCAATTATAGCCCCTGTTATCTTATGGGGCTACCGCAACAACTCCGCCCACTGGCTCTCCGTCAAAGCACCAGGAGAATGATTCTTTGTCACTCCAACTGATTGTAGGTATCACATCAATCCCATTCATCTGCATGTACGTACCAATCCAGTGCTTTCTAAAATGGTTGTACACCTGTAATGCTTTAGGAAAATCTGTATACGTGCTAAAGTCCGGACTCATTACACACTTGAAGTCCTGTAGCATGCTTACGTAAGATTCCATGATCTGCTCTATCCTTACAGCTTTTCGCATAGTTGAATGATAGGAATTCGCATGGGTTGTATGATGTAGGCTCTATCTGTGGGATTCCATATTCGCCAACACCATCAAACAGCATTTTCTGTTGATTCTCGTAGTTCTGTGTACTTCTATACATAGAAAAATCCTCACATTCTACATAGTCTTTATAATTATTGTAACTTGTGAGGATTTTTTCATTGTACCCATCTTTGATTATTTCTCTACATTTTCTCAGAATTAATTCTTTGTGGCTTTCGTAATTACTACTTTGTTTTCTTCGATTGTTAGCATCACTGCTCTATCTTCTGGTTTCACTCCAAGTGCCTTGATTGCATCCACCGGGAGTGAGATTCTGCAGGTGTATGCATTCTTACTTGCATTACCGCCAGCCTTTGCAAACATCACGTTTCTTTCGATTTCTTTCATTATGCTTCCTCCGCTTTTATTTTTGCTCTATATTTATTTCTTTCTTCTATCAGTTTTTCGATATTTGCGTTAATTCCACGCTTCATTTCTGCTCTGTACTCAATTATTTTCGTATTTTTCTTTCGGCAATAATTAGAACATGTGTTTGTCGCTGTATTAGAAGAAAAAACACGTCCGCAATATACGCAGATTTTCTTTTTCTCTTTCCGCCGTTCTACTTTTTTAATGTCTTGTCCGGATGCCTTATTATATCCCTTTTTGTGTTCTCGTTGCCATGCAAGTACCGCTTCTCTTTGGCACTCGTCCGAACAATATTTTTGCCTTCCGGAATTAACAACATATTCAGCTCCACACAATTTGCACTTGTCGATACTTCCGATTGGTCTAGTTGCACCTCCTCTTTTTCTTGCTCTTTCGTTTGCTTCTCTTTGCCTTATTCTGCGACAGTTCGGACAATAGGATGCACGTGGACCCCCCAAAAATTCAGCTCCGCACGATTTACACGTTCTTGTACGCATAACATTGCTTTTTATTGCTTTTGCACACTCATCACAATATGATTTGTCCGTTCCACCGTAAAATGGCTTTCCGCATTTTATACAAGCTCTTTTTGTCCTTTTCATTTTTTCTCCTTTATTGCAATACTGCAATCACTTCTGCGTTTCTAACAATGATTTCGTCTACATCATTTCCGTATTCCATTGAATTCCCACCGATTAAGTAGATTTTTTCTCCATAATTTTTCACAGCTTCAAGCATCTTTTCGATGTTGTTCTCAGATACCGAAAGCGCACATGTTCCGTTAAGTTCGCCGGCATCGTAGAATCCAGCATAAGGTCCTTCGTAAATATAAGGGTATAGCAATTCTGTATAATCATCATTGTACTGAGGATCCTGGAAAAGCTGATGTGAGTTATCCATTACGTCACCTATTTGATAATCTCTGCTGTCTGCCCTGATTCCGATGTAGCCATATTCTGCTTTACTGATTAAATTTCTGATTTCTTCGATTGTCATTTTGCTTCCTCCTTTTATTTGTTAATTGCAATGTCTTATTTTACAAACTCATAAATTTTATCGTTGTATTTGCTTGTCTTCTTTAACTGTCTTTATTATAACATATTGGACACCAATAGTCAATGCTTTTTATTTTTTTCAACAAAAACTCCGCAGTACGTCAATACTGCGGAGCAATCAATCGTTTTTCCCATCTCTTCTCCTTTCGCTTTTCGCAACATATGGAATAGACAAGACCTTCAGCCACACACCACAGTCCTAAGATATACCGCTTGAAGAACACACCTACATACATGCTCCGGTATAATTGAAAGATGTGTTGGTCGGATTGTTAATAGTTTTGATCATATGTTGTTGTTTCGCCACTCCAAGTAATCTTACATGGTCGGTCTGGTTGAGCTGTATTGATCATGTATATTCGTGTAGCCCAACTAGAAAGTTCTGCAGAAATAATTGCTGCTATGATTATTTTTTTTATTGTTCTTTTTCTCATTTTTTTACCTCTTTTATAAGCCAATCTTTTTCGTTTTCTGTGCAAATTCCAAAACGTTCGTCTGTTCTAGTGAAATGATAATTAATATGGAAAATCTGTCTAAACATGATCTGATATACTTCCCATTGAGCCTGGACCAATCTGCAAGAGGTTTTGTTTTAACTCCACCTCTTAAAGCCCAGTCCCATGATTCTATACATTCCAGCAAATTGCTGCCAAGTTCAGAATTTAAGAAATCTTCTTTGTTTAATTTCATAGGGTTACCTCCATAGCATGAATCAAATTAATACTTGTTTGCTTCTCTCTATAACTATATTATCACTAAAATTAGTGAATGTCAATGAAAAAATCACTATTTTTAAAGAAAGAGAATTGACTAATTTTTCTTTTGATAGTAAACTATATCTAGAGTTATATGGGAGAGGTGAAAATATGTTAGAGTATAAGATCGATGTTATAAAGGAACTTGATAGAATAGGTGTAAATACGACAATAGCAAAAAAAACAGGGATTTTTGGGCAAACAACAATGAAAAAATTCCGTGAAAAAGATACATCTATAACATTGGATAACTTGAATAGATTATGCGCAATATTGGAAATGCAACCAAGAGATATAATAAAATATGTAGAGACAGAAGATGACAGAGAGAAAATAATCTCTAAAATTAAAGAATAACGCATTGGAAATATTTTAGATAATACTTGGAAGATCAATAACTTACAAGTTATCAGTGGTGAACTGGAGAAAGGAAGAAAACGGATGTTAGATAAATATCAACTTACGCTGGAAGAAAATATTTTTCTTGCAAAGAGAAATATTGTTGACAGTATATATAAGGAATCTAAACTGGAAGGAATTGCAATTACATTTCCGGAAACTAATGAAATCTATGAAGGAAGAGCAGTGGCAGGTATGTCAGTTGATGATATTGTCAAAGTCAACAATTTAAAACATGCATGGGAGTTTGTACTTGAGACAGTGGAATATCCGATTGATCTGCGCTATATTCGCCAATTAAGCCAAATTATAGGAGATAAGATTGTTCCACTTGCAGGCGAACTAAGAAGTTCGGATGTAAATATTGGAGGAACTACGTGGAAACCAGAAATTCCTGATATGATCAGAATATCGGATGAAGTGCATAATATTATGAATCAAGATACTTCTATAACAGAAAAAGCAATTACATTAATGCTCTTTTTAATGAGAAGTCAAATTTTCTATGATGGAAATAAACGTGTTGCGCAACTTGCAGCAAATCAGGTGATGATTCAGAATGGAAAAGGAATCATTAGTATTCCAGTAGAACATCAAGAACAGTTTTTTGTGATGCTTGTAAAATATTATGAAACAAATCAAATGGATGAAATAAAACAATTTGTATATGAAAGTTCTGTTAGTGGAATAAATTTTCAAAAAAAGATGGATGCAAAACCTGTTTCAAAAGAAGAATTTTATCGGAAGAAAGTGAAACCGATAAGTCCCAAATTATAAAGAGAATTTCCAAAAGCAATTTCCAAAAGTAATTTCCAAAAGTGAATGGATGTACTTTTGGAAATCTTTTTTTATGAAAAATCACCAAAAAATAGTATTGGAATATGTGAAAAGCCAACTATTGAAAATGAAAGTATTACATAGTATTTTGTATACATGTATTCTTGTAGAAAAATGATTTTCATATAAAGGTTGGTTTGATATCACATGAAAAAATATAAACATATAACAAATTATGACCGTATACAGATTGAGGCTCTGATGAGAGCAGGACATAGCATTCGAGAAATAGCAGAGCAATTAGATAAGAACTATTCAACAATTTGGAGGGAATTACAAAAGGGGAAGTATGTACATAGAGATACCAATTGGATAGAAGAAGAACGTTACAGTTCTGATCTTGCACAAGAGATATGCGATAAAAATAAACTTGCCCATGGTAAGGGGTTGAAACTTGGAAAAGATTATAAATTTGTTGAATATATTGAACGGAAAATCTTGGAAGAAAAGAAATCTCTGCAGGTGGCTTTATATGATATCCGTCGTGAAAACTTGACTTTTGATACAGATGTGTGTCTGAGTACGCTGTATAATTATGTTCGATCGGGCATGTTCTACAATATAACAATGGCTGATATGCCAATGCCAAGAAGAAAGAAAAGAAAAAATCATAAGATAAAAAAGCAAAAACGGGCAAGTGTTGGAACGAGTATAGATCAACGTCCAGAAGAGATAAATAATAGGGAGACAATCGGACACTGGGAAATGGATAGTGTTGTAGGTCCTCAAGGAAAATCAAAAAAGACTTTCCTGGTTCTTACTGAAAGGAAAAGTCTGAAGGAAATTGTTGAGCCGTTAAAAGATCATACTTCAAATGAGGTGGTTCGTGCGTTGGATCGGCTGGAACGTGAGATGGGAGAGAAAAAGTTCAGAGAAACATTTAAGTCAATAACTGTGGATAATGGGGTGGAATTTAGTGATTTTGATGGGATAGAACGCTCAAGAAGAAATAAAAAGAAAAGAACTACAGTATATTATTGCCATGCATATCGTTCCTGTGAACGTGCCAGAAACGAAAATCAGAATCGTTTTATAAGACGCTTCTACCCGAAAGGAGTCAACTTTGACCATATAACCAGAAAAGAAGTGAAAGAAATCGAAACATGGATGAATGACTATGCCAGAAAAATGTTTGATGGAAAGACTGCAGGAGAAGTCTATAAAGCCTTTCGAGAAGAAGAAATGGAGGTTAGAATGGCATAAGATGAGAAACTGAATATTAGAAAGAGCCTTTAAACGAGCTGAAGTTTAAAGGCTTAGTTGACGTTGCAACAACTATGTAATTCAATACATTTTGAGATCTGGCACAGTAGAAAATCTGCATGATTTTAAAGGAAAATTGGATAAAATTAAAGAATTGAAAATTTTTTTAAAAATATATGCAGTAACACTTGACAAATGCGGACAGAACATATGAGCGAAAAAGAAGTTGAAAATCAGATGGTTAAATGATATCATATTTGTTGATTGACTGTATAGAACAGTTTGAGTTCGAGAAAGAAGGAGAAAGAGTAATGGCGGGAAATAATACATACGATGCAGGGAGTATCGCGGTATTGGAAGGTCTTCAGGCAGTACGGAAACGCCCGGGAATGTATATAGGAAGTGTTTCTACAAAAGGACTGAATCATCTGATCTATGAGATCGTGGACAATGCAGTAGATGAGCACCTGGCAGGATTCTGCAGTGAGATCCAGGTGACATTGGAAAAAGACGGATCTGCAACCGTTTCAGATAACGGTCGTGGAGTTCCGGTTGATATGCATCAGAAGGGTGTATCTGCGGCTCGTCTGGTTTATACGACACTCCATGCAGGTGGTAAGTTTGATGATTCTGCATATAAGACAAGTGGTGGACTTCACGGAGTAGGTTCCTCTGTTGTAAATGCTCTTTCTACTTATATGGATGTGAAGATCAGCAGGGATGGATTTGTTCATCATGACCGGTACGAGAGAGGAATCCCGGTGATCGAACTGGAAGATGGACTTCTTCCTAAGATCGGAAAGACGAGAAAGACGGGAACAACGGTAAATTTTCTGCCGGATGATACGATCTTTGAGAAGACGAAGTTCAAAGCGGAAGAGGTTAAGAGCCGTCTGCATGAGACTGCGTATCTGAATCCGAATCTGAAGATCGTGTTTGATGATAAGAGAGATGGAAGTGTTGAGCACATCGTTTATCACGAACCGGAAGGAATCATTGGATTTATCCAGGATCTGAACCGTAAGAAAGAAGTACTTCATGACCCGGTTTATTTTAAAGGGGAAGC
>OHAD01001497.1_pt1 | contig 21728 bp, 20 predicted proteins | sample 1577011 | NCBI WGS metagenome assembly OHAD01 (sample SAMEA3541510, study PRJEB24748) | human gut metagenome | biome: human gut; feature: human-associated habitat; material: faeces | place: China | collected 2012 | reverse complement strand
CTTCTGATTATGGAAGACCCTGGTACGGACAGCTGATGGCAGCTCCCCAGATGATGGCATATATGCTTCAGGTGGACTGCTGGCTGCGGGAATATGACATTAAAATCAGAGTGTAAGGGATGTTTAAAAAGAAAAACAATGCTGTAAAGAAAAAATACTTGACACCTGCTGAACTTTCATGTATGATAACCAAGGTGATGTTATGGAAAGCATTATAAAACAGAGTCTCTTGTATGATTTTTATGGAGAGCTTCTGACGGAACACCAGCGGACTGTTTACGAGGATGCAGTGTTTAACGATATGTCTCTCGGAGAGATTGCCGAATTAGCCGTCAGGGAGTTCATGATTTAATCAAGAGATGCGATAAGATTTTAAGCGGATATGAGGAAAAGCTTCATCTGGTGCAGAAGTTTCAGCAGACGAGACAGATGGTAGAGGATATCCAGGAAAGAACCAGAGCGTTTCATGAGACGAAAGATGAGTCTCTGATTGCGCAGATCGAACAGATTTCCAGCAACATCCTGGAACTGTAGGGCATGGATGCAGTGATGCTGCAGTGTCTGTGCAGATTTTCCACAGGAGGATGATTTATGGCTTTTGAAAGCTTATCTGAAAAGCTGCAGAACGTATTTAAAAATCTGCGGGGCAAGGGCCGTCTCAGCGAAGCGGATGTAAAGACCGCTTTGAAGGAAGTGAAGATGGCGCTTCTGGAAGCGGATGTTAGTTTTAAGGTAGTAAAGCAGTTTATCAGCTCTGTTCAGGAGCGGGCGGTAGGAGAAGAGGTATTAGGTTCTCTTCAGCCGGGACAGATGGTTATCAAGATTGTAAATGAAGAGATGATTCGTCTGATGGGCTCTGAAACAACAGAGATTGCGCTGAGGCCGGGCAATGAGATTTCGGTGATTATGATGGCAGGCCTGCAGGGTGCAGGTAAAACCACCACGACCGCAAAGATTGCCGGAAAGCTGAAGGCAAAGGGAAGAAAGCCCTTGCTGGCAGCCTGTGACGTATATCGTCCGGCAGCAATTCAGCAGCTTCAGATCAACGGTGAAAAACAGGGGGTTCCGGTATTTGCCATGGGTGAAAACCAGAATCCGGTTAATATTGCAAAGGCCGCAGTTGAGCATGCGGCAAAAAATGGCTACAATGTGGTGATTCTTGATACTGCCGGCCGTCTTCATGTAGATGAAAGCATGATGGAGGAGTTGGTAAATATCAAAGCCGCAGTATCCGTGGATCAGACAATTCTGGTGGTAGACGCCATGACTGGTCAGGATGCAGTAAATGTAGCTTCCAATTTCCAGGATAAAGTCGGCATTGACGGTGTGATTCTGACAAAGCTTGATGGTGACACCAGAGGTGGAGCGGCACTTTCAATCAGAGCCGTTACAGGAAAGCCGATACTTTACGCCGGTATGGGCGAGAAGCTTTCAGACCTTGAGCAGTTCTATCCGGAGCGTATGGCATCCAGGATTTTAGGCATGGGCGATGTGATGACGCTCATCGAGAAAGCACAGGCCAATATCGACGAAGACAAAGCCAGAGAAATGGAACAGAAACTGAAAAAAGCACAGTTTGGTTTCGATGATTATCTGGAGAGCATGGCTCAGGTTAAAAATATGGGAGGCATATCCAGTATCTTAAGTATGATGCCGGGTATTGGCAATAAAGCAGCAGATATCGAGGCTGCGGTGGATGAGTCCAAGATGGCACGCATCGAGGCGATCATCCTCTCCATGACACCGAAAGAGCGTTCCAATCCGGATCTGTTAAATCCGTCCAGAAAGAAACGTATCGCAAAAGGTGCAGGTGTGGACATCAGCGAAGTCAACAAACTGGTCAAACAGTTCGAACAGACACGCAAGATGATGAAACAGTTCCCTGGTATGATGGGAGGCAAGGGTGCAAAACGCGGCAGGTTCAAGCTTCCGTTTTAGCACGTAAAGAATGCAGAGAAGCTGCCAAAGGCAGGTTTTCATAGATATCAAAGATATAAAAATACTGAGGAGGTGAAAGTAATGGCAGTAAAGATCAGATTAAGAAGAATGGGAGAAAAGAAAAATCCTTTCTATAGAATCGTTGTAGCTGATTCTCGTTCCCCGAGAGATGGAAGATTCATCGAGGAGATCGGTACCTACAATCCGAACATCGAACCGAGTGAATTCAAGGTAGATGAGGAGCTGGCAAAGAAATGGCTGGCAAATGGTGCACAGCCGACAGAGGTAGTAGGAAAGCTCTTCAAAATCGCCGGTATTGAAAAATAAGAGGTGGCAGGATGAAAGAATTAGTAGAAGTAATCGCTAAGTCACTTGTAGAAAATCCGGAAGAAGTTACCGTTACGGAAAGGCAGTCTGGAAAGACAACGGTTGTTGAACTGAAAGTTGCCCCATCCGATATGGGAAAAGTAATCGGTAAACAGGGCAGAATCGCGAAAGCGATCCGTGCAGTCGTAAAGGCTGCAGCCTCAAAGGAAGACAAGAAAGTTGTAGTGGACATTCTGTAGCTGAAAAGCTGCAGGATGCTGCGTTGAAAACCTCGTGCAGACGAGGTTTTTGTTTTATTCAATTTTACCCGGAGGAGAAACATGGAAGAATTTTTACAGGTCGGAGTGATTACGGCAACACATGGTATTCACGGGGAAGTCAAAGTATTTCCGACAACCGACGATCCGAAACGTTTTAAAAAACTGAAAAAAGTGCTTCTGGATACCGGAAGAGAAAAACTGGAACTGGAAGTGGAAGGTGTCAAGTTTTTCAAAAATATGGTTATCCTGAAGTTTAAAGAATATAATGATATCAATCAGATTGAAAAATACAGAAAGTGTCCGCTGCTTGTGACACGCGAGCATGCAGTAAAACTTAAGAAAAATGAGTATTTTATCGCAGATCTGATCGGACTTAAGGTCTATACCGAGGATGATGCATTTCTTGGCACACTGGATGATGTGATCCAGACCGGAGCAAACGATGTCTATCAGGTAGTGACGGAAGAAGGAAAAGAGATCCTGATCCCGGCGATCCGTCAGTGTATTCTGGAAGTAGATGTGGAAGAAGGCCGCATGAAAGTGCATCTTCTGGAAGGGCTGGTGTAGCATGCATTTTCACGTACTGACACTGTTTCCGGAAATGATCGAGCAGGGAATGAATACCAGTATCATGGGTAGGGCGATCGAACGGGGATATATTTCTCTGAAAGCAACGGACATCCGCGACTATGCTGCGAATAAGCATAATAAGGTGGATGATACACCGTACGGAGGCGGAGCCGGCATGGTCATGCAGGCAGCACCGGTCTATGGAGCCTATGAGGCAGTAAAAGAACAGATCGGTTACCGGCCGAGAGTGATCTATCTGACACCGCAGGGAAGTACTTTTTCACAGCCCATGGCGGAAGAATTTGCAAAAGAGCAGGATCTGGTCTTTTTGTGCGGACATTATGAAGGGATCGATGAGCGTGTCCTGGAAGAGATCGTGACAGACTACGTCTCCATCGGGGACTATGTCCTGACCGGAGGAGAACTTCCGGCAATGGTGATGATGGATGCGATCTCCAGACTGGTTCCGGGTGTGCTTCACAATGAGGCATCTGCCGAATTTGAATCTTTCCAGGGAAATCTTCTGGAGCATCCGCATTACAGCAGACCGGAAGTCTGGCATGAAAAGCGGGTTCCGGAAGTGCTGTTATCCGGACATCATGCCAACATTGAAAAATGGAGAAGAGAACAGTCCGTCATCCGGACGGCAGAAAGAAGACCGGATCTGCTGGAAAAAGCGGATCTGTCAGCAAAAGAAAAAGCTCTGGCAGATCGCTGTCTGGCTGAAAAAAAGCTTGCTTTTACGCAAGAGGTATGATAAAATTATTCACGTTGTGAGAAGAGATGGTCCTCTGCTACCTGGGCGGTATTAAGAACATCTGAAAATATAAGGAGGAACAACAAGATGAACGAAATCATTAAGAACATTGAAGCAGCTGAACTGAAAGCGGAAGTACCTGTATTTAACGTAGGTGATACTGTAAAAGTTTACGCAAAGATCAAAGAGGGTAACCGCGAACGTATACAGATCTTCGAAGGAACTGTTCTGAAGAAACAGGGTGGAAGCAACAGAGCAACTTTCACAGTAAGAAAGAACTCCAACGGAATCGGCGTTGAAAAAACATGGCCGCTGCACTCCCCGAACGTAGAAAAGATCGAGGTTATCAGAAGAGGTAAAGTAAGAAGAGCGAAACTGAATTACCTGAGAGACCGTGTTGGTAAAAAAGCAAAAGTAAAAGAGTTGGTTAAATAATAGGACGCAGCAGCGTACCGAATGATTCCGCAACAAGCACTGCTTGTTCGGGTCAGCCAGACAGACCAGGGACAAGTACTTAGGTAATTGTCCCTGTTTCTGTATAACCGACTGTGAATTTCAAAAGGCAAAAGGGGAGGATACATGAGCCGCACAGGAAGAAATCGCAGAGAAAGGGATCGAAGAAACAAAGATCGGATTTCACAGGAACAGGCAATACAGGAAAAACACAGCAGAAGGGAAATGAGGAAACAGAAAAAAGAACGGGAAAAGGTCAGAAAGAATCCGATCAAAGCCGGTCTTGGATGGCTGTTTCAGATCATTGTGGTGATCCTGTTTGCATATATTGCTGTTTTCTTTTTCGGTCAGTCCAGAACGAACATCGGACAGGCGATGAACAGTACCTTGTCCGGCGGAGATGTTGTTCTGTTAAATGAGCTGTCCTATCGCTTTTCAGGACCATCCAGGGAGGATGTAATCTCGTTTAAACTGAATGGAAGCGAGGACACGCATTCTTATATAAGACGTGTGATCGGACTGCCGGGTGAGACGATCCAGATCATCGATGGTATGATCTATATTAATGGAAGTGTCTACCTGGAGACGCAGGGATTTCCACAGATGGAAAATGCCGGAATGGCAGCACAGGAGATCACACTTGGTGAAGATGAATATTTTGTGCTTGGTGATAACCGCAATCAGAGTGAAGACAGCCGTTTTGCAGATATGGGAAATGTAAAGCTGGAAGATATTGAAGGGAAAGTCTGGGCTGTTTTATCTCCTTCGGATCACCGGGGACTTGTTAAGTAGAAAGGTAAAAAATATGAATTATCAGTGGTATCCTGGTCATATGACCAAGGCAAGGCGTATGATGCAGGAAGACATCAAACTGATCGATCTTGTCATCGAACTGCTGGATGCACGTGTACCGTTTTCCAGCCGCAATCCGGATATCGATAAGATGGGCAGGGACAAAGCCCGCCTGATTCTTCTGAACAAATCGGATCTTGCGGATGAAAAGAGCAATGAAGCGTGGGTTGCTTTTTTCGAAGCGAAAGGGTATTGCGTCAGAAAGATCAATTCCAGAAGTGGAGCAGGACTTAAATCCATCAATGCAGCCGTTCTGGAAGCATGCCATGAAAAGATCGAGCGAGACAAACGCAAAGGAATCAAGAACCGTCCGGTGCGGGCAATGGTTGTCGGGATTCCGAATGTCGGAAAATCTACGTTTATCAATGCCTATGCCGGAAAAGCATGTGCAAAGACCGGAAATAAGCCGGGTGTTACGAAGGGAAAACAGTGGATCCGCTTAAATAAGGGTCTGGAACTGCTGGATACACCGGGTATTCTCTGGCCGAAATTTGAAGACCAGAGTGTCGGTATGCGACTGGCAATGATCGGTTCCATCAAAGACGAGATCCTCAATACGGATGAGCTTGCACTCAATCTGATCCGTTTCCTGATGGAATATTATCCGGGAAGATTAACGGAACGTTATGGCTGCGAAGAAACCGCTCAGGAAGCACTCACAGTTTACGAGGAGATCGCAAGACGGCGTGGCTGCATCAAAAAAGGTCAGGAACTGGATTATACCAAGACAGGTATGCTTCTGCTGGATGATTTCCGAAGCGGAAAACTTGGCAGGATCACGCTGGAACTTCCGAAGGGAGAGACGGAAGAGCAGTAGACAGTATTTTGTGGGAGGAGAGTATGAAAAAGGGACTTATCGAGGTGCTGTTTTATATCGTACTGGTGTTTGGTGTCAGCTTTTTGCTGACAACTTATGTCGGTCAGCGTACGCGGGTAAATGGAGAGTCGATGTATCCGACGCTGCATGACGATGACAATCTGATCGTTGATAAGGTCAGTTATCGTTTCTCTGATCCCAGACGTTATGATATCATTGTTTTTCCGTATCGCTATAAGGATATGTATTTTATTAAACGGATCATTGGTCTGCCGGGTGAGACGGTGCAGATCTTGGACGGGTATGTGTACATAGACGGTAAAAAACTGGACGAACATTTCTGTGATGAAAAAATCCAGAACGCAGCACTTGCATCCGACCCGATCACACTTGGAGACGATGAATATTTTGTGCTCGGAGACAATCGCAATGCCAGTGAAGACAGTCGTTTTCCGGATGTCGGGAATGTCAGACGCAAAGAGATCATCGGGCGTGCCTGGGTACGCATCTGGCCATTTGAACGGGCGGGATCTTTGTAGAAAAGGAGTTTTTGATGAAAGCAAAAGAGATTATTAACTGGGTTGTATATTTTGTATGCCTGTTAGCAGTTGTATTCGTGATCAATACATTTGTTGTACAGAGGACCATGGTCAGCGGAGATTCTATGTATCCGTATCTGCACAACAAGGATCAGCTGATGATGGATAAATTATCTTATCGTATCCATGATCCGGAGAGGTTTGATATTGTAGTCTTTCCGGTTGTGCGTGACGGAAAAGAAGAGTACTATATCAAACGTGTGATCGGTCTGCCGGGAGAAACCGTACAGATCATAGATGGCTATGTTTACATCAACGGTGAAAAACTGGATGAAAATTACGGTGCAGAAGTGATGAATGATGCCGGACGTGCGGCAGAGCTGATCACGCTTGGCGATGATGAGTACTTCGTGCTGGGAGATAACCGCAACCGAAGCGATGACAGCCGCTATGAGAATGTCGAAAATCTCAAAAGAGAAAAGATTGTCGGTCGTGCCTGGGTGCGTATCTGGCCGCTTGATCGTATCTGCGTAGTCAGACACCAGTAGACGAAAAAAGAAAAATGCGTTAGAATAAGAAGTGCCACTTTGTGTGGCACTTTTTTAAATACGAACGAAATGATCAGTCGGACTTTTTAGACAGGATATGCGTTCATGAGCAAGTAGCGAAGCGGATTGTGAATGTCCGCTTTACTGCAGAGAAGCATTCCCCCGCTAAAATATGATTACCGACTGTGGGTTGGAATAAAGGAGAAAATATATGAGCACAGACAGAAAAAGCATCGCACAGATCAAAAAAGAATTTGCAGAGGCAAAAGAAGGTTCCCTAGAAGAACTGTTTGCACAGTATGCTATGGATGAGAGAAGCGGTGTGAAGGCAGTTTTAAACAGTTACCGAAAAAAACAGGAAAAGCTGGCAAAAGAGCGGGTTCGCCTGGAAGAAATGAGAAGTTACGAACATCGGTACGAAAGATATGGCTATGTGTGTGGAATTGATGAGGCAGGACGCGGTCCGCTGGCAGGACCGGTTGTCGCCGGTGCCGTGATCTTGCCAGAAGACTGTGAGATCCTGTGGTTGAATGATTCCAAACAGCTTTCAGAAAAGAAGAGGGAAGCTCTGTACGATGAGATCATGGAAAAAGCACTGGCAGTGTCCGTTGGCATGGCATCACCGGCAAGGATCGATGAAATCAATATCCTGCAGGCAACTTATGAGGCGATGCGTGAGGCAATCGCCGGACTGAAGATCCGGCCGCAGGTTCTCTTAAATGATGCTGTGAAGATCCCACAGGTGGAGATTTCGCAGGTACCGATCATTAAAGGAGATGCAAAAAGCCTGTCGATCGCAGCGGCGAGTGTGATCGCAAAAGTGACCAGGGATCGCCTGATGAAAGATTATGACAAACTGATGCCGGAATATGGATTTGCGAAACACAAAGGCTATGGAAGTGCCGCACATATGGAGGAAATACGCAAATTCGGATAATCCCCGATCCACCGTCAGAGCTTTATCAAAAATATCATATGAGTCGGGGGGAGAAACAGGTCAAAACTGTTTGAAAGTGCGAAACATGAAAAATCGCATATAACTCATAATACAAAAGAGAATGGGGGTATCAATGACAAGAGGGGGAAACACACGCAAAACCGGGGCAAGATATGAATTACTGGCAGCCGTCCATCTGGAAAAATGTGGTTATCGTATCATAGAGAAAAATTATCGCTGCCGGATCGGGGAGATCGATCTGGTCGCCTGCGACGGGGCGTATCTGGTATTTGTGGAGGTCAAATACCGCAAAAACAACAAGAAGGGCGGTGCGGCAGCGGCCGTATCCACAGCAAAGCAGAAAACGATCAGCCGCGTGGCAGATTATTATATGAAAGTTCACGGGATCTGTGCAGACCAGAGTGTCCGGTTTGATGTCGTGGCATTTGACGGAGAAGAGATGGAACTGATCCGGGATGCGTTTGCCTATGCCGGAAATGTCCGGTTTTGATCGGTATTTAGCAGAGCAATTTGCAGGCCTCTATTGGGGGCAAAAGAACTTTTGACACTGGCATTTCAGGAGTTTACAGGAGGAAGATAGATGGGTACTTTTGAAAAAAAAGAAAAAAACGGTGTGACATGGCTTTCCGCTACGCCGTTTGAAAAGATGGAAGGGATCGTGCAGGGATTTTCAACGCGGCTTGGCGGAGTGAGCACAGAGCATCTGTCGAGCATGAACCTGAGTTTTTCGCGTGGCGATCAGGAAGAAAATGTGCGTGAAAATTTCAGAAGAATTGCAGATGCGATCGGTTTCACACCGGAAGATCTGGTCTTTTCAGATCAGACGCATACGACCAACATCCGTGTGGTGACAGAAGCAGACCGCGGCAAAGGATTTACAAAACCGCTGGATTATACGGATGTGGACGGACTGATCACAGACGTTCCGGGACTGGTACTGGCAACGTTTTATGCAGACTGTGTGCCGCTGTATTTTGTAGATCCCATCAGAAAAGCAGTCGGGCTTTCACATTCCGGCTGGCGTGGAACGGTTCATAAGATCGGCAAGATAACGGTTCAGGCGATGGCGGATCAATATGGAAGCAGACCGGAAGATATCGTAGCAATAATCGGGCCATCGATCTGTCAGGACTGTTATGAAGTCAGCGAGGATGTCATTCTGGAATTTCAGAAATATTATCGTGAAGACTGTCAGAGCGAATTGTATTACCAGAAAGAAAACGGAAAGTATCAGCTGAATTTATGGAGGGCAAATGAGATTGTGATGGAGGAGGCCGGAATCTTGCCGGAAAACATTCATACGACCCAGTGGTGTACCTGCTGCAATCCGGAACTTTTGTATTCACACCGTGCCTCAAAAGGCAAACGTGGCAATCTGGCAGCATTTCTCGGACTGAAGAGGAGCGAATGATTTTATGAAACAGATGATCAACACAACGGATTATGCGTTTGATGTGGAACGCTATCGGGATGAGGCAGATGCCATTTCGTTTGCAGGAAATCTTGGTATGGATGGATTTGAACTGCTGCCGTGTGAGGGAGGAAGAGATGATTTCTTTACAGAACGATCCGTGATTGGCGTACATCTGCGATATTTTGATTCCTGGCTGGATTTCTGGAATGGAAAACTGGAGATGTTGAGCAAAGAATACGGATCCTTTGAAAAAGTGAAAGAGATTTTCGGAGGGCTCGATCGCAGCTGTATCCTGAAACGTTTTCGGGAAGACCTGGAGCGTGCCAGAAAGCTGAAAGCCCGCTATGTGGTCTTTCATGTAAGCGATGTCAGTGCCAGGGAGCTGTTTACCTATCAGTGCCGGCACACAGACGAAGAAGTGATCGATGCGGCGGCAGAACTGATCAATCTTTTGTTGGATGGAGAAGATTACACGTTTGATTTCCTCATGGAAAATCTCTGGTGGCCGGGTCTTACCATGACAAGGCCGGAGATGACGAAGCGTCTGCTCTCGCAGGTCCATTATCAAAAGAAAGGCATTATGCTGGATACCGGGCATCTGATGCACATGAATCTGGAACTGAAAACGCAGGATGAGGCGGTCGATTACATCCTGGAAAAAGTTGCAGAGCATGGAAATCTGGCTTCTTATATCAAAGGCATGCATTTAAATCAGAGCATCACGGGTGCGTATGTGAAAACGCTGATCACCAAAAAGGATGCCATGCCATCGGATTACGAAGCATGTTCCAAAGCCTGCTATGAACACGTCTTCCAGATCGACCAGCATCTGCCTTTTACCACACCGAAAGTTCAGAAATTGGTAGAAACCATAAAACCGGAATATCTGACACATGAGCTGATGTCCTACGGAAGAAGCGAGCATGAGATCAAGCTGGTGATGCAGCGTGCAGCTTTGAAGGGGGAAAATCTATAATAACCATTCAGGCTTTGCCCGTGACAGCTTTTTAAAACGAGAAAAATTATCAAATACAAATCAGAAAAAAGCGAGACAACCGTGCTATAATGACCATAAGTTAGTTGATTCTAACATCAAATATAAAGTGACTACCGCCTTTGCAGACAGTGAGCGATAAGTTACAGACTATTTTTTGGGAGAGGAAAAATATGTTTTTAGAGATCAAAGACTTGAAAAAATCATTTGGCACAGCAGAAAACAGGACGGAAGTGCTGAAAGGAATTGACTTTTCTGTTGAAAAAGGACAGATCTGTGTGCTGCTTGGACCATCCGGTTCCGGAAAATCTACGCTTCTGAATATTATCGGCGGGATTGACCAGGCGGACGAAGGGTATGTCTCCATCAATGGTGAGAAAACGGCGGATATGAAAGAAAAAAGACTGACGCAATACCGCCGCCGACATCTGGGATATGTATTTCAGATGTACAATCTGATACCAAATCTCAGTGTCAGAGAAAATATTGAAGTGGGGGCTTATTTAAGCGACAGACCGCTGGAACTGGATGAGCTTCTGAAAACACTTGGGCTGTATGAACATCGCAACAAGCTGCCGAACCAGCTTTCCGGCGGACAGCAGCAGAGGACGGCAATCGGGCGTGCAATCATCAAAAATCCGGACATTCTTCTGTGTGATGAGCCGACGGGTGCACTGGATTACAAGACTTCCAAAGAAATCCTCTGCCTGATTGAGCAGATCAACCAGAAATACGGCAACACGGTGATCATGGTAACGCACAATGATGCCATCAAAAATATGGCAGACCGTGTCGTAAAGCTCAGGGACGGACAGATCCGGAAAAATTATGTCAATGAAACCAAGATCGCAGCAGCTGATCTGGAATGGTAAGGCGGTGAGAATATGAAAAATCCATTGCTCAAACGTCTTCCAAGAGAACTGATCGGTGACATTGGAAAATACCTTGCAGTTTTTCTTTTTATGACAGCGACGATCGGATTTGTCTCCGGTTTCCTGGTGGCAGATGACAGTATGCTGGCAGCTTATCAGGAAAGCTTTGAGAAATATCACATCGAAGATGGAAACTTTACATTGGAGAAAAAGGCAACGGACAGTCAGATCAAAAGACTGGAAAAAGAAGGCGTTCAGATTTATGAAAATTACTATATCGAAGAAGATGCGGATACTGATCTCGACGGGAAAAAGGACAGTACAGTCCGCGTTTACAAAAACCGCAGCCAGATCGATCTCGTATGCCTGATGAAAGGAGAGCTTCCCAAGAAGGAAGATGAGATTGCCATCGACCGTATGTATGCAGAAAATAACAAGATACAGATCAGTGACATCATAAAAGTCGGAAAAGAAGAAAAAACGGTGACAGGCTATGTGGCACTGTCTGATTACAGTGCACTGTTTTCCAATAATTCGGATATGATGTTTGATGCAGTTAAGTTCGGTGTTGCCATTGTTACAGATGAAGCCTTTGACAATCTGGAAGAAACGCACCTTAAATATCGTTATTCCTGGACATATGATGATCCGCCACAGGGAGAAAAAGCAGAGAAAGAACGTTCCGATGACTTTCTTGAGATACTGGCAGATTACACATCGGTGACAGGCTATATCCCACGCTATGCAAATCAGGCGATCCATTTCACCGGAGACGATATGGGCAGTGACCGTTCGATGATGATCGTGCTTTTGTATATCCTGATTGCAATCATGGCCTTTGTTTTTGCGGTGACAACAAACAATACGATTGTCAAAGAGGCTGCGGTGATCGGAACCCTGCGGGCTTCCGGTTATACAAGAAAAGAACTTCTGGTACATTACATGACACTGCCGCTTCTGGTCACGGTTATAGCAGCGGTGATCGGAAATGTTCTGGGTTATACCGTCTTTAAAAATATCTGTGCCGGTATGTATTATGGAAGTTACAGTCTTCCGACCTACGAAACGAGATGGAATATGGATGCATTCGTCCTGACGACCATTGTGCCGTTTGTGATCATGCTGCTGGTCAATCTGGTCCTGATCTCGAAAAGATTAAAACTCACTCCGCTGAAGTTTCTAAGAAGAGACTTAAGCACATCAAAAAAACAAAAAGCAGTGAAACTGCCGGATATTCGCTTTTTTGACCGGTTCCGTCTGCGTATCATCCTGCAGAACAAATCCAGTTACATCACGTTGTTTGTGGGAATCGTATTTGCCAATATTCTGCTGCTGTTCGGCATGATGATGGCACCGCTTCTGGATCATTACCAGGAACAGACCGTTGACAATATGATCGCAGATTATCAGTACATTCTGAACGTACCGGATGAGATTGATGAGGATGACACTTACACCCTGTATGGGGCACTGAGCCGCTTCCTGACTCCGTCACTGGAAACAGAAAACAAAAAGGCAGAAAAATTTTGCATGGAATCACTGGAAACCGTTCCGGGCAAACGGGACAGTGAGAGCGTCACCGTCTACGGAACACAGCAGGGAAGTCATTACATGAAGACGGATTTTCCGGATGAGGGCGTGTATGTTTCGGATGGATATGCGGAAAAATACAATATAAAAACAGGAGATACCATTTGGCTGAAAGAGACTTACGGGGATAAAACATACTCTTTTGCGGTAAAAGGAATCTATGTCTATCCGTCCGGACTTTCCGTATTTATGTCAATGCCGCAGTTCTGCCGTGTGTTTGAGAAATCCGACACGTATTTTAATGGCTATTTCTCAAACGAAAAGATCACCGATATCGAAGAAGCGTACATTGCTTCCACGATCACACAGGACGACCTGACCAAGATTTCCAGACAGCTGGATGTCTCTATGGGAAATATGTTTCAGCTGATCAATGTATTTGCGGTTCTTCTGTTTGCCCTTCTGATCTATCTTCTGACAAAACTGATCATTGAAAAGAATGAACATTCTATTTCCATGGTTAAGATTCTTGGCTATGAAAATGATGAGATCGTCCGCCTGTATCTGGTTTCCACAAGTTGGGTGGTTGCCGTTTCCGTATTGCTGAGTCTGTGGATCGCCACCTGGACGATCAAGGTGATCTATGTCTATATGATGGCGGAGTTTTCAGGCTGGCTTTCTCTGTATATTGAGCCTGCAATATACTGGAAGATGTTTCTGATGGGCATGGCAGTTTATGCATTGGTTGCTTTGCTACAGTTCTTTAGAATCAGCAAAATACCGATGGAAACGGCACTGAAAAATATCGAATGATGTGAGTGTCAAAAGTCCCCAACTATGATGCCTACGGATTGTTCCGTGCGTTGCACTCCCACAATCCTGGCATCATAAAAATACAGAAGATTATGAAATTTCGTTTTCATAATCTCCTGCATCTTCTCTTTATACTTCTATTCGAATTTGATTATAATGTGCAGCCTACCGGATCTTAATCGTTACAGATTTCTTCTTTCCGCTTCCATCCGTTGCCATTGCGGTGATCTTCACTTTCTTTCCTTTTGCATTTTTCTTTGCCTTTACTTTTCCGTTTTTCACCGTAGCAAATTTTTGATTGCTGCTTTTCCAAAAAAGTCTGGTATTGGCCTTCTTTGTGGCTTTTACTTTCGCTTTCAGCTTAATGCTCTTTCCTGCTTTGACGGTTTTCTTTCCGGAAATCGTAACTTTTTTCACAACACCTTTCATACCGGTGATTGTATAAACTGCCTTTTTGCCGCTTCCATCTGCTGCCTTCGCAGTGATCGTTACTTTCTTTCCGCCGCTGCCTTTTTTCATTGTGACAATACCATTTGCATTTACGGTGGCAGTTTTCGGATTGCTGGAAGTCCATACCAGTGTTTTGTTTGTCGCATTTGCCGGCGAAATGTTTGCCTTCAATGCGATTTTCTTTCCTGCTGCAATCTTATTTGAAATTCCGCTGATCTTAATGCTGCCAATCAGTATACTCTTTGAAGAATCTGTACCCGGTCTTGGATTTGGACTCGGATCTGGTTCTGGATCTTGGCTGCCCGGATTTACAATATAAAATGTACTACTCAATAATCCTTCATAATCACCAATTCCATGAACACCGGCCCAGGCTTCGCCAATTTCTACATTATCATCCAGAAAAACTTCGTAATCCACACCTTCTTTCAGGATTTTTCCATCTGCATCTTCTACCGAAACTCTCGGAATCACCGCATTTCCAGTATAACGAAGATCGCCGAATACATACATTCTTCCATCTTCGATATTTTTCTTTGTGTTCTTCTTTTTGTAGATAAATGTCCAGGAATCTTCGTCACTTGCCGTTACCGTCATCTGTGCTTTTTCCGGTGTATAACCGCTCACATCCGGTGCATCCAGTGTCTGGGAACTTCCAAACAAAGCACGGACTGTTGATGCTTCTGCCAGATCATCTCCTGCTTCATCTTTGTAATATACTGTATAGTCTTTTTCTTCCGGTGTGATTCCTGCTTCATAGGTTGTTTCTACAGAGTCATACTGTACTGCAACCGTCGCACTTTCAGTTGTTTTTTCTTTAAAATAAGCATAATAGCCAGATGTAACTTCTTCACTTGTTCCATCATCCCAGGTAACATTCAGCGTAAGTCCGGTCGTATCGATTTCTTTCTCTGAAGAGCCATACTGCTGTTTATCTGCCGGTGCTGTCACTTCCACAGAAACTGCCCTGCGGATACGTTCTTCTGCCATGATGCCATTTGTCTCTGCATACTGCCATGCTGTACCGTTTTCACTGCACCATAATGTCAGATTTGCATTATCTCCAAATGCGGAATCTCCAATCTCTGTAACACTGTCCGGCACCTCTACACCTGTCAGAGAATCACAGCCTGCAAATGCATCTGAACCGATCGTTTTCAGCCCATTTCCTGATACAATCATATCAAGTGAACTGCAGTTTTCAAATGCCTGACTGCCGATTTCCGTCACCGTATCCGGCAGGAATACAGCGTGGATTTTATCCTCATTCCGGAATGCCTGCGGATCGATACCCACAACGGTACGTCCATTGATCGTCTCTGGAATGCAGAGCAGATCCTGTGTATCACTCAGTGCCCTTGTCATACGTCTGGAAGCATCTTTTGTCTTTTTGCCATTTAAGCTCACGATCCATACGTGATTGTTTTCATCGGTGCGATACTCGAAATTCGCCGCTTCTGTTCGGTTCATATTTCTTCTGCAGGTTGCGATAAAATTGTCATACCGCATTTTCTGTGAATACAGACTGATACATTGATCCAGCCATTTTTTCTTATATTTTACAGCTGCATTTTCCCCTGATTTTTCCGCAAGCTCACTGCATTTATTTGCCATCAGAAGCAGCGAAGCTTCATAGGCTTCATATGCAAACTGATATTCTTTTCGAAGTTTTTTACCTGCTGTTTTTCCGGTCTTCTGATAATTTTGTGCAATCTCAGCGTATTTATTGTTCAGTCCGACACTCAGTGAATTGCAAAGCGACATACTGTAAGCAATCCGCACCAGCTCATCATAGTCTGCAAGCTTTATTTGTTTGCTGATACGTGAATAGAACAGTTTTCCGACTGTAAGTGCACCGCCGACATCAATGCCGGAAAGCGGATCAAACAGCTTTGCCATGTCTGTAACTCCCTTTTTCACAAGGGCTTCCGCAATTTCTTCAAAGTACTTATCTACAATAAATTCCTGAATCGCTACTTCCGATGATGCCCAGTATTTCTGCAGTTTTCCCTTTAATTTCTTCAGTCCCTTATAGGCTGTAGAATCCGGTGCTACACTGTTCAAAAGCTGATTGACCGTTTCCATTTCCAGATTCGCCATAATGCAGATCGTTGTTCCAACCTGGACTGCCGAAGTTGCAATTCCAACCTTTTTAAAGATGCCGTCAATCTTTGACCAGTTTCCTTTTACCTGTTCAAAAATAGTTTTTGCCTGTTCGGTGGTAAGTGCATCTCCCTTTTCCAGTTTAGCAAGTTCCCACTGTACGCTGGTATCCATTGGCTTCTTTGCCGCTGTAACAAGCTTATAAAATTTAGAAACATTCTTTACTTTATCGCAAACGTTATCCACTACATTTTTTAATGTATCATCCTGTTCATCAATCTGACGGATCAGTTCAATCGCCACTTCCTCTTCTAACTTATCCTCTTCCCATCGTTTTCCGGTAATTGCTTCCAGAATCTGTTTCGTCGGACGCACGATCACATCACCGGACAATGTCTTAATAACAGAAAACAGCTCATCATTATCCGTACGTGCCGCCAGAACATCCGCAGCCGCATCATACAGCGTTCTGTGCATCGTTTTGTATGCCTGGTTATCTCTCAGATAGTGGTGATATTTTCCAAACAGATCATCCAGACTATACGGATTTTGTGCTATGTCCTCAGCAAAACCCGTGAAATCATACAGATAGCAGCCACCGTCCTGTTTCATCATTGCAAAACCAGCTTCTACATACGTCCATTCAAAATCATAATTTCCCGACAGCAGTTCTTTCCCTGTCTGGTCGATAATTTTACAATCATCATACCACTCTCCCACTTTTGCAATTCCATTATGCATATTTCCGGCAAGATTAAACTGCTCCGCAATCTGCAAGTTTCCATCCTCGTCACAGTAACCCCACTCTCTTGTTCCTTCTGTTCGAACACGAATCAATGTATCCGCATTATAATTCGAACCATCTATATATTTTTTCAGTAATACGCCTTTATGATCATAAACTTGATATTGTCCGTAGTCCACAGAATCCCCGATACTGAAAACAAAATTTCCATTTTTCGTAACGGACACATCACTGTCTCGATAATAAAGATCTTCCTCAAGATCCAACTGTGCAATCTTTTGAAAGGATGCGTTATAAAAAGCATTTTTATTCCTTATAAAAAAGACAAGTTCAGAACCAACCAGACTTTCTTTCACCGAACCGAAACTTTCTTCATCCAAATCAATTCCAAGCATATCCCAACCGGAAAAAGTCCGATCCAACGTATTAAACAATGCCGCTTTGTTCCCTTTTTGCAAGCTCACCACATGACTGCTATGATCCTTTGGGATGCTCCAGGAATCTATGTTCATCTCGTTTAAAACTATTTTTTTGCTGATTGTATCATAAATCAGCACATTCGTATCTTCTTTCCCATAAGTTCCATATCTGAGATAAAGCAGATCATCCCTTACTTCCAGACCATAAACCACCTTATTATCTCCAAGTTCATACACCGGATCCGAGTTTGCATCAATCAGAGTGCATTTTACCGTATGGTCCTCCATCACCGGATTATAGGTTGGATCCACATCTGCACATTCTCTTTCCACTGCATATCCGCCCTTCATGATAATCGGTTCTACATCTTTTCCAAATCCTGTATTATCATTTGTCCCGATCATTCCCCCGTCATACGAAATACGCTTACCATTGTACTGTAAATAGTTGTCCAAATACTTAACAAAATGCTTTTTTCCATTTCCATCAAATCCTACCAAATAACAGCCATCTTCTGAAAAATTTTCGATAATATCCCAGAAAACGTTAATATAAACTGTACAGTTCGGATTATTACAATAATCATTATTATAAATCTGGTTCTTATCTATAACCTGACCATTTTTCATAAGAATCTGCTTACCCTCATCGTACATTCCTAAACCATTTGATTTGAGAAAACATCCATCCCCCAATGAATATATCCTGCTTCCTGTAAAACCTGTCAGCAGTTCACCGGTATTTATATCCATGACTGCTGTTTCCTCATCCACATTTTTTACGCATATCCTTGAACCACTGGTATTGCTTGTAATACTTCTGTATTTACATACTCCATCCCAAAGTCCTTTTGAATCCACAATACCATATAAATTTTTGTCAGAATTTTCATCCCGCTTCATCGCCTGGAAAAACTTATCATCCGACTCGCGTATCGATTCATCCGAAAAATCCGTATTAAACGCATTTCTATCAATATCGTCATACTCCGCTTCGTACAGGATTGTTGCATCACTCTTAAGCATTCCCACTTTTCCGTCTTTTACAAATCGATAAACATCTGTCACAGCTCCCTCGCCATCTCTATAAGGTTCCGGCTGCTCATCCAGATCATATTCAAAATATTTCCCGGTTGTCGCATTGTAGATGTCATATTTTGGAGTCTGCGTCTGTGGTTTCTTAATATAATACAGGCGATCACCCTTATACGAAAGTCTCCAGATTGCATCCACAGAACTATACGACGTCGTTCTCTCCCAGTCGTCATAAATATGCTCATTTTCATCCCAGTCTGTATCCGTACCCGAAACTACAAAAGTCTGGACTATTCCACTCTTTCCAATCAGATAAACATTGTCATCGTACTGTGTCTTCTTTGCACGCACAACAACCAGTCCCGGATAATCTGCAACAACCTTTGCATTTTCCGTGTCCGTGATCTGAACATGCCAGCCTTTTACACTTTCATCTTTAATATCATTGTTTGCCTCCTTAATCGTAAACGGAAGCGTCTCCTTCGTCTGCTGCTCCTTCACAGGCTGCGTCTCCGCCGCAAAAACAACCGGCGAACTCGTAAGCAGCATTGCTGCACTCAGCAGCGTACATAAAATTCTTTTTTTCATGTGAACCTCCTTTTTTACTTTTCATTTCCTGTGAAATCAAAACAATTTCACAAGTTTCCCTTTTTCCTATCATCACACTCAGTATAACAAAATTACCATTCTTCGATACTGCAAGTATGATGCTTTTCACTATCATAACTAATCCCGACTAAGAGAATCTTACTTTCATATCCCGATAACGCACCCTGGTATCGTTTCTCTTTTATCTGCCTGATCACAGTATCTGCTGATTGATTATATTTTAATTCCACAATCATTGCTGGGCGATTCCCGGCATTTGCCCTTGGCAGAAAAACAAAATCAGCAAATCCTTTTCCGGCCGGCATTTCTCGAATAATAGTATAATATGCCGGTGCAGTAAAATACGCCATTGTAAGCACACAGCTTAAAGAGTTCTCATCGTTGTACTTTAATATAGAAGTATACGTATCATGTGCAAGCTCGATAAGTTCAGCTACTTTCTCAGTGTTACCACTAATCGTTGCCATAAGTAATGTATCACATTTGGAAATTGACGCAGCAACATCTTTCCATTCTCCTGTTTTTAACGCGGATTGAAACGCCTTAGCCACTTCATAATTTGGAATATAGGCACTTAACATATCCGCATCATATCCAAGATATCCAAGATGAATGAGAGCAGTTAACGCATCATCTTTTGAATGAATTTCTGCCAGATCATTTTGGAAACATTCCGTATCCACCATGACTTTTCCACCGGATAGCATTGTAAGGACATCCTCTTTCAATCCTGAATAATTCATCATAATAAAGTTATTAATCGTGCCAAAAGCAGAGGTATTTCGCCAATAGGAATCAAAATCATGATATTTCATCGCCTGTGATACGGAATTTGGATTATACATGTGCATTCCATCGATTAGATATCCATTGTACCATTCTTTTGTAGTTTCAAAATCCATATCATATCTTTTACATAAAGCCTTAACTTCTTCTTCGGTAAAGCCATAGTATTTCGTAATCAGTCTGGATTTTAACATAGTATATTCTTCAAAGTTGTTTAAAGCCGATTCATCCTTTATTTTCTTAATTGGCATGATACCTGTGATATATCCAAGTGCTAAAAAGGATTTTGATTCTTCTGACTTAAACAAAGAATGGAGAAACTGTAAATATTGATGGATCAAATCCTGATCTGTACTGTTTCGTACCACACAATCCCATTCATCAATGATAATCACAAAAGGAATCCCTGTTTTTTCGTATATTTTTATGAGTACATAACTGATACGATCCCGTTCATTAAATTCCTCCGGGTAATCCATTTTCAATTCTTTAAAAATATCTTCTATTATCTTTTCTACAATATCCTTTTTATGAAAATCCCAAAAGGACGAAATATCCAAATGGATTACATTGTACTTATTTCTGTATTTTTCATAATCTGGATCTGATGCAATCTTTGTACCTTTAAACAATTTTGCAGAATCACTACCAAGACTATAATAAGCATCAATCATCCCCGCAGCATGTGACTTTCCAAAGCGTCTGGCATGGCTGACAGCAATACAATTTCCAGGTGTTCCAATGGCTCTGTTCAAGTATTTTAGTAATTCTGTTTTATCCACATATATTTCATAATTTCTATCTTTGGTAAAACTCCCATTTCCCGGATTAAAAAAAATACCCATCGTACCCCTCCTTTTACCTTACCTTTCCCTTTAAAACTAAAATCCTTTCACAGGTTTCATTTTCCTATTACTACATTTAGTATAATGAGAATTTACAGACCGCACAAGCTTTCTTTTTCGCACATTTTGCAAAAAACAAAATCGATCATCTGATTTAACAGTTGCTTGCCTTTGTTTTATTGTGAAAAACATTTTATCAGATTTACATTCTGCTTTTTATTCAGAATGATCCTCTATAAATTTTTCTAAACTCGTAATTGCTTCGATATCCTTTAATACCTTCTCTACTTCTGATTTTTCCTGTTCCAGATCACTTATTTCTCATTTTTCAATAAAGAGAGACCTTTTAATCTAAGATGTGATTATATTTTTCACTTGCATAATTGGTATTTTTCTGATAGAATAGCAAATCGAAATAAAAACGGTTATTTATATTGGAAACGCACATCCTCCGGATGATAACGAACAACACGTAGCTCATTATCAAAAGGAGGATATTTTTATGCCAAAAACTAAATTTGAAGACGCAATTTACACAATTATTATGGCTACCATTATGGTCTACGGAATGATCGTATACAATGTAGCCCTGAATACCGGTGGTGTATCCGGTCAGACCTTTCTGCTGGCTACCCATGAAATGATCATTATGGTTCCGGTTGCCTTCGTTCTGGAATTTTTCATTGTCGGAAAAATTGCTCAGAAACTCGCATTCACCGTAATGAAACCTACCGATCGTCCACAGTTCATCACCTATGCCATTTCTATCTGCATCTGCTGCATTATGTGTCCGATCATGAGCCTGGTTGCCACTATTCTCTTTAAAGACCAGCACACATTCGGCACCTGGATCCAGACCTGGGCCATGAACTTCCCGATGGCAATCTGCTGGCAGATGTTCTACTGCGGACCGCTGGTGAGATTGATCTTCAGAACGATTTTTCGCAAGAAATAAAAATTTACCGTTGGTTTCCTGGCAGGTGTAAAGAACTGAAATGCCGCACATTTTAAAATAGTGTTTGCAAAAGAATAGTATTGCATGTGCAAATGAACGAATTCCCCGAAGGGCACGTAAAAGTGCCTTCTTGGGAATT
>OHAD01001496.1_pt1 | contig 21750 bp, 15 predicted proteins | sample 1577011 | NCBI WGS metagenome assembly OHAD01 (sample SAMEA3541510, study PRJEB24748) | human gut metagenome | biome: human gut; feature: human-associated habitat; material: faeces | place: China | collected 2012 | reverse complement strand
AACAGCTTGATGTGGTCATTAATGACGGACGTTTGCCGTGAGATGGGGGTGCGTACAGATGTACCGTTCCGTGACTTGACGGAACAGGAAAAAGATATTGTCTATCACGGTCCGGCGGTTAAAAAACACCTTTTTTACAAATCCAAAAATACGGAAAATGCAGGCGAGTTGGATTTTACATATTTTAATGCCGTTTACACGGTGGAGAATGCTCTTGCAAAAGTCAAAGATGAAAAAGGCATGAAGCGAGTAGAGAAATTTTTAAAAGAGGATATTTGTCCCGAATGTCACGGAACACGTCTTTCTGCCGCCGCCCGTGCACCGAAATTAAGAGGAATATCGCTTGATGAAGTTTGCAATATGACACTTTCCGAACTTGTGGATTGGGTGCGTGGTGTTCCGACAAGCCTGCCTGATGAGATGAAACCTATGGCTGAAAGTATCTGTGAAACTTTTGAAAGTATGGCGAAGAGGTTAATTGATTTAGGTCTTGGCTATCTGACTCTTGACCGTTCGGCAGCCACACTTTCGACAGGCGAACGTCAGCGTATGCAGCTTGCCCGTGCTGTGCGTAACCGCACCACAGGTGTTCTTTATGTGTTGGATGAGCCGTCAATCGGTCTGCACCCATCTAATATTGTCGGACTTACAGGTGTTATGCACGATCTTGTATCGGACGGCAATTCGGTTATTTTGGTGGATCACGACACGCAGATTTTGAAAGAAGCAGACTGGATTGTGGAGATGGGACCTGAAGCCGGTGCAAAAGGCGGTCATGTGATTGCACAAGGTACAATCGCAGATGTGGAAGCAAACCCCGCTTCTCAAATAGGACCTTTTATATCCGGTAAAGCCGAAACAAAACTAAGGTCATGTGCCGCAAAGGAAGAAATGTTCGTAAACGGAAATATTCATTTGTCCACATCTCAAATACATACGGTCAAGCCGTTGGAAGTTGATATTCCCAAAGGCAGACTTACCGTTGTTACAGGAGTGTCGGGTTCGGGCAAGACGACTTTGGTGTTGGAAAGTTTAATTCCCGCACTTGACGCGAATATCAGCGGTCATACGTTGCCGGAGCATATCAGAGATGCTAGCGCTGAGGGTATACGACGTAGCAAGCTGATTGACGCAACACCTATCGGAATTAATGTTCGTTCTACGGTGGCTACCTATGCAGGTGTTCACGATGAATTGCGAAAACTTTACGCAAAATCCGAGGACGCAAAAAATAAAGGCTATAAGGCAAGGGATTTTTCGTACAATACAGGCTCATTACGTTGTTCGGGTTGTGACGGTACAGGTGTTGTCAGTCTTGACGTACAATTTCTTCCGGATGTAAATATTCAATGTCCTGATTGTCACGGCTCACGTTACTCAAGAATTGCTTATGATGTGAAGCTTACAAATAAAGCGGGTGAAAGTGTTTCTCTTCCTGAACTTATGGATATGGATATAAACACAGCTGTTGAATTTTGCAAGGATATGAAAACCGTCAGCCAAAAGCTGAATACGCTAAAACAGTTGGGACTTGGTTATCTGACATTGGGCGAAGAAACACCGAGCTTATCCGGCGGTGAAGCACAACGTTTGAAACTGGCAAGTGAGATTGGAAAGATACAGAGTGATTCTGTTTTCATATTTGATGAGCCGTCAATCGGTTTGCATCCGTTAGATGTACAGGTATTGCTCAAAGTTTTTCAGGCACTTTTGGATAACGGTGCAACCGTAATTGTCATTGAACACGACCTTGACGTAATTCGCAATGCCGATTATGTTATAGATATGGGACCGGGAGGCGGTGAAAATGGCGGCAAAATCATTGCAAGCGGAACACCGCAGGAAATAAAATTGAATAAAAAAAGTATAACAGGCAGATATTTATAAAATTAAGCACCTATTTTCATAATCGAAAATAGGTGCTTTTTATTATATATTCCATACTACTTCACAAGTGCCGTCTTCGCATATGAATATTTTATGTATAAGTACATTGCAAACGGCTTTGCGTTCGTCTGCGTTTGCGTTTTTCCACTTTTGTGATAGGTTTATAACACTGATTATTTCATTTTCTTCACTTTCAAGATCTTCGATTTTTTCTGTAATCGCCTTACTTTCTTCGGATAACTTTTTTGCTTTTTCGTTCAGAAGTGATTTCATATCCGATTTAAAACTGTCGTCCAGAAGCATATTAACAATCTTTTCTTGTGACTGTTTAATTTCGCTAAGCTGATTTTTCAGCAGATTAATCTTGTTTGAATTATCGGTTGAAATCTTTTTGCGAGAGCCTTTCAGTGACTGGAGTTTTTCGGCGATAAGGTTATATACCATATCTTCCAAACTGTCGGCATACAGCGTCACTTTAGGTCCGTTACATATGCGATTATGCGACTTGCCTGTGCAACTAAAATAACGTGTTTGTGTGCCGTCTTTTCTCTTACCGCCTTTTGTTACGGTCATTGTTCTGCCGCATTGCTTACAAGCAATTTTACCGCCGAGCCAACTTGTAGAGTTGTTGACGGAATTGCCGAGCTTTTTATTTTTCTCAATTTTCTTCTGACATTTTAGCCATAGGTCAGAATTTATAATACCCTCATGCGGCATAACAACTATTTTAATATCCGACATATCATCCGCAGTATGCTTTGATTTGCCGTAGGTTTGTATTCCGTGCAAGCCGTCAAATTGATTGATGTCGCTCATGATGTTGGCATTGCGTTTTGAGTAGTATTCGTATATGGCGTTATCAGCCTTTACGTAGATTGGATTTTTTATGATATTTGACAGCTTTGCAGTAGACCAGCTTCCTGTGGTGGCTGAAATGTTGTTGTCAATCAAATTATCCATAAGCCGCCGCAGTGTTACATTCGGTACTGAATAATTTTCAAAAATATATTTTATCTGCTCAATTTCGTTTGTAACAGGCTCAAACATTTTTGTTTTGACGTTGTTTATAACAGTATCTTTTAAATTAAAACCGTACGGACGGCGACCGCCCATATACAGTCCCATTTCACTTCTGTAAGCATATGCGTGTTTGACGCGTTCAATAATGCTTTTGCGTTCAAATTCGGCGAATACCATAAGTATTTTCACGATCATTTCACCGTACGGACTTGACGTGTCAAAGGATTCTTGAGAGGAAACAAACTGAACATTATGCTTTTTGAGTGTTTCCAAAATACCCACAAAATCCGAAAGACTTCTGCTGATACGGTCAAGACGGTACACAATAACTTTGCTTATTTTACCGCGTTCAATTTGACGCATCATTTTTTGAAAACCGTCACGGTCAATATTGCCGCCCGAATATCCGTTGTCAATAAATTCAATGGTTTTCTCATTGCGTTCGTCGGGTTTAATTACCGATTTGCAGTATTCTAGCTGTGTTTCGCATGAAATACTGTTTTCACGTTCTATTGATTTTCTTGCGTATAACGCAATCGCCATCTTTGCTTCCTCCTTTCAGATTTTATTGATATTATTTCTTATCAAAGATACGATATAATTCTTCTATTATTTCTTGCTTTTGTTGCTCCGCTTGAGAAGTATTCACAAGCGAACGCTGATGTATTTGATATGTATTGTTTCTTATATCCGTGTATTCCGACATTATGATTACCTCCATTTTTAGTTTATTTTATGCGGTGTATAGTTTGTCTAAATACTCCCGCAAATCGGTAGGGGAGAATCGTTAAAGCCAAAACTGTCCTGCGTGATGATAACATCGGTAAAATCACAATTAAGCTCAGAATTGACTATTTTTAATATGCTGTAAAGACTAAAATCAAAAGTAATACTTGTCAGTCCTGACGGTGTTATGTATGCGTTGTTTCGCTTGTATGTTCTGTCGCTGTAGTGACAATCGGTAATTGTTCCTTTGTTTCCACTGCGAACGATTTCAAGCAAAATCGACCTGTGAATACGATTTTTTAGTCTTGTTTTATATGTATTATTATCGTTTACAAGAATTAAAAATTTATATTTTGTTTTGACTTGTGTTTTTAATTTGATATATTCTTCTGTTGACAACTTGTTTTCGGTATCGGAAAATTCAATTCCGAAAAATGTTTTGTCAAGCTCATTTTTGAACACATCAATTAAACTGTCACAAGTACAGTGTGAAGTATGAAATTTGCAGGGAACGGCATTATGTCCGTTCCTTGCAGGTCTGTCAGTGTAAAAACAATCTGAAATGAAAATTTCATTATTATTAATTTGTAGTTGTATGTATAACCGCCTCCCATGATTATTTTTGAATATGGCTTGATATGTCTGCCCTTGTTTTTTGTCTAAATATAAAATATTTTTTTGCATTGTGTTTTCCTCCTACATGAAAATAATACATAAATGAAACAAGGGCAGTTACATATCGGTTTCAGCAATTACAAGTTATAAACTTGTTTGTGACTGCCATTCTCAAAGAAACTATACAAATTAGCATATAGCCTTTCGGAATTTCTTGATAATGAATCGCAACGAAGTTCTTCGCAATACTTATTTGGAATATCAGATAGGTATTCGTCAAATTTATCATAGTCCGGATGTTGTTTCTTAAAAGCTTGAACCATGATATATAGCAATGCTTTTGCACATTGTGAATATGCTTGTTCTTTCTTTGTTTTTACTGTTTTAAATGCACTGAGTGCTTGTTCTGAGCATAATATACAGTTGCTTTTGAGTATTTCTCGAATAGATTTAGCATTGTACCCATCGAAACTGAAAACGACTGCATAATGGCTGATGATTCTTAATTTCTTGTCGGTGTATGTTGTGATATGACCATGGTTTTTTAGCAGTATCCAAATATATGGATAAAATGCAGCTACACCTTGACTTATAAGATAAAATAAATCTTGACAAATCTTCATTATTGCGTTATCATCAAGTAAATAAGCTTGATTTACCAGTTGTATAAAATGATTATTAATTATTTTAAACGACTCGTTATTGTCTAAAATATTAATATTATTTAATACTGTTTTGATGAGCAAAGAATGAAATCTTTCATCCTTTTCACCTAATAGTCCAAGAATTTTTACCTGTTCTGTTGGTGAGATATGGTTGGGATTTAGAAGAAGCGAAATTGCTTCTTCTGATTTATTCTCTCCCGAAAGGTTATCATAAATTTGTGCCATTAGTTGATCATTCTTTGTGTATAGATTTTCGCTTTCAGTACTCATAGTTTAATGTCCTCCTTATCATCAGCAGAATAACGGTTGAGATTATTTCTTGGCAAACATATAACGGATTGCCTAAATTGTCCTTTTCGATATTCGTATGAACGATGGTTGTTCTTTGTTATAAGTAATTTCTCACTTTCTAATTTTTGGTAAAGTTCTTGCCGAGATAAATCAAACGAAATGCCTTCATTTTGGCATGCAAGTTTGATTTTAGCAAAAACATTAACGCTTTCAAGCCAAATGTAATTATCGTCATATAAAATATCTGTTTTTGGTGTGTCATTGGTGATTTTTGATGTATTTATTTTATGTAGCTTGTTTTCGACACGTAATGAGTCAAGTATCTTGAAAAATATGAAGATACTGTCGTTTTCAAGATAACGCTTGCTTTGCTCGGCGATGTAGTGACGAATGTTTGATGGAAAATCACTGATGTTGGTGAAAAATATATTTTTTGCAGTGCAATATTCGCAAAACATATCGTAAATTGCCAAAAACCAACAACACATTGATGTATAACGCGGGTGCCATTTCGGAGCTGCGTGATGGGAAATGCTATCTCGATGATCCAAGAATTTTTGCCTCAATTTAATACAAAAGTCAATATCTAATGTGTATTGAATAAAATCAGCCAATGCACCTCTGAACTCAGCTTGTGAGGCCTGTAACTCCGTTAATGCCTGCAAATTGACTGCCTCTTGGAAGTCGATAATGAACATACGCGGGATCGACGAAAATCGCACTTTTGGAATCTGTTCACCGGTGACAACCGTGATTGTATCAGACGATTCGGATACGATTTTTTTACCGCTCATTTTCTTAGCAACTGATGATTTGTCACCGTTAAGGCGTATAATTTTTTCAAGCTTGGCAGTTATTTCTCTGTCAGTATTTGTATAAAAATCATCAACAATTGTGATCATATCACGCGACTGTTTTAAGGTTGCTACAATACTGGCAACTGTGTCTTCAAAAGAACAAACACTAAAATTTTCATTATTATATGGATTGAGTGTAGCTTGAACCGTAGAAGTTTTATAGCTACCTGTGCGACCTATAACAGCCAAAATAAATGACGGTCGATCAGTGCCTAAGTTACCCAATCGTGATATACAAGTGCTTAAAAGCAGGGTAAACAAAAAGATGAGACCCTCTGTCTGACTTTTGAAGCATGGAAGATACTTTTCAAAAAAGAAGTTTGCACTCGCATGTTCGATTGTACAAGGACTTCTAAAAAATACATTTTTAATAGTGTTTGTTGAAGTTGGCGAGATGATGTTATCACCAAAAATGTATTTGTTATCAAATTCACCAACAAAACCGTAAACACATTCCTCGTCAATATTCTCCGATAGCTTATGGTAAATTTTCTTGCAAATGTCCCATTCATCTTCTGATAGGCGACTTACACCTTTTGTACCAAACTTGTAAACAAGATTAGGATTTTCAATTTCAGCCGGCTGAATTGAAATTTTTTTAAATATTCTCTTTCTTGTCATCAGCTTTACATCAATTTCAAATGTATCATTTGCATTAAGGTTGACGGTTCTGTGTTGTTTCAATGGTATAATTACAGCTGAAGGAACGGTCAAATTGGTCTGCTCCTCAATATTATCAATAATATCCTGGATATTGTTAGTTTGTGAATAATTTGATAAATTCATTTGTTTCCTCCTATATTTCTAGATTGTTTATCTCGTTTCAAAAAGCGCTTTGTCATGCCGTTTGTGCCTGCGAAATTACGCCTAAAAAGTTTCGCAAAAGCTTCGCATATTAATGATTTTTTAGATTAATCTTTCAAGCTATCAGCTGATGTATATAATAATACACTTAAATAATCTGCGAATAAATAATAAAATACGCAATATAAAAAAATTTTATAAAAAAATATTGCATAATCTGTGCCGAAATGATATAATTTTATAAAATAAGTTTGGAATGAATGAGGATATTGTAAGTTAAAACATTAATTAGCAAAAAGGTGGATTGTGATGTGGAAGAAATTTTGTGAGCAGGATACAAATGAAGAAAACAAACTGCGTATGAAATATGAACGTAGATTTCGTTATCTACTGAGATGGAATATAACGAATGAAGAAGGATTGTTTAAAAAAGAGTTGTTTGACAAACAACACGCAATAAGTTTAACCCGATTAGGAAAATATTTATTTGGCTATATGTGTGCAACTTCGAATATACCATATAAGTATATTGGAGATTATTTATATGCGATAGAAAAAGAAAAGCCAATATCAAAGTGGAGAACTAAGGGGGAAACTTTGTTTAATTATTTGGTGGAGAATCCTGTTAAATTTAAGTTGGATAAAGAACCTATGACTGATATATCTGAAGAGTCGATTAAAGAAAATAATTCGATTATAGTATTTATAACTAAATTTGAAGCGGTTGATAGCGTGTGGGATAAGATGCTAAATGAGAACGATGAAGATAATTCCACTGAAACAATGAACGACACAGAATATAATCCCATAAATGATATGAAACAATACTTTGAAGGGATAATAGAAGGCATAGATGATAATTATTTAGGTAAGTATTATCGTAAGGAAAATATAAAGGGCGGATATATAAAGAAATATAAATTTAAAGACAGATATACAATATTTTCAATAATACTTCTATATTTTCTAAACATTATATTTTGTTTTTACATTGGTGAACAAGGATGGTTATTTGGAAGATTTACAAAAAAAGAAGACAGCGTTCGAATTGAAGATTTAAAAGACATTATGTTCATAATAAATAAAGACATGTATGGAGCATGGGGTACAGGTGAAGAAAATATGAATAATAAAAAAAATATACATGTTGAAAATCCACAAAAAGACATAGAACAACAAATGCGTAAATATATTATTGAAAAGTTTTTTCAACCAAATAAAAAATGCAATATTTCATTCAACAGACTTCCGTATATGAAATTCTTAATAATAAATAATAAATTTTCTGATTTTGTTGATGAACTAATCAAGGATATTGCTGTTTGGGTATATGAGAAAAATCATTGCGAAACGAAATACATAAACTGTGCGAAGATTATTATTGATGATATGAAAAATGCTTTTAGTAAAATCGTTCGAAACGTTTGCTATGGGGAAAATTATAACTATAAAAATGAAGAAAACCTTATAGATCCCGAATTCTTTTGGGAAGATGAGGATGAAGAAGAGTCTGAAAAGATCATGCTTGATATATTATCTATATTCAGTATATTAACGAAAGAAGCAAATAATTACGGTATAAAATGCAAAGTACCGAAAACGGAGCGTACAGCAGCAACCAAAGTTGACGGTGGCAAAGGGGAGCAAATAAGCAAATTACGATTGTTTGTTGATAATATGTTGACCGATAAATGTTCTCAGTTCAGTAACAATGAGGGCTATAACAACATGATCAATAGTATTGGCGGATATGAATTTGAAAGAATATTTCAACCTATCAACTTTATATTGGATTCGATGATTAGTATTAAGATGGATGAAGATAAGAATTTGAAAAATAGGATTAAAAATATACGCCACTACGATAATGTGAAGGACAAATATAAGTATATAGTTAATGTAACAAATTACAGTACATATCCTGTATTTTTGGGGACGTATTTGAAACGTATGTATCTTGAGACTGAGATAAACGTTGATAAATGGGTATTTTATTATATAAAGAATTATCGAGAGTGTTTTTGTGACATTTATGATTCCTATGAAGATGAAGAAGATGAACAGACTTCGGAATTTTCTTATGAAGGTGGACATACACTGGAATATTCTTGTAAATATGAAAAAAATATAAAGAAAAAAGTAGAACTTCTTCTAAAATATGGAGAAATGAAAGAAGAACAAATAGCGGAATCTTCCTATAAAGATGAACAGACACAGGAATTTTCTTATAAAGATGAAGAAACAGAAGAGGAACAAGCACTGGAATTAGATGTACTTGCTGATGAAATAAAAGATATATTTCATCAAAATAGTTACGGCATGATGAATATAGAGAATAATTATATAGAAGCTATGTTATCAGAAACGTTTAGATATAAAGACATAGATAAAAATATGAGATTATCCGTAAGAGTGAAGGATGTATTTATAAAATACAATAGCGATAAGTGGTTAGAGAAGTTCAAGGATGTAAATACTGAATGGATAAACGAGTGTATTTGCTTGGGTGAATTTTTCGAAAATATAATGAAAGAAATGTCTGAATATTTGGAACAGATTTGCGAAAAAGAAGATATTATTGCTTGGAGCAGAAATGTTGTTGAGGAATGTAAAAAAGAAGATGATATAAATAAGCTTTCCGAACATCTGTATGGTATTTGGAATAGCGTCTATAATTATGCCATAGAAAATAAAATTGCAATAACCAAAGTGCGTAATGAATATTTTGAAAAATATTTCTCTTCGTTGAAAAATGAAAGAAGACAAGAGGAAGAAGAATTGATATAAGATTTAGTGAAATAGTTTTTATACAAATATTATTGGAATGTAGCAAGATATGTGATATAATAAAATATATAATTGAATCATCAGTTGAATTGTTCAGAATACGGAGGGGTGAAAATGGCACTTGAAAATAGATTAGGTATAACAGATTCTGCTGAACTTGCACGGACAGAAGAAAAAATAAGCAAGCAAAAGGCACTGAAACTGTTTGAAATAGGTATTCTTGATACATTGACACCCGGTACGTCTGAAACGCTTTGTGCTATTCATAAATATTTATTTGAAGATATTTACGACTTTGCGGGAAAAATCAGAGAAGTAAATATTGCAAAGGGGAACTTTCGTTTTGCTCCGTTGATGTATTTGTGTTCGGCACTTGAGAATATTGATAAAATGCCTCAATCCTCATTTGATGAAATTATCGAAAAATATGTTGAAATGAACATCGCTCATCCGTTCCGTGAGGGCAACGGCAGAGCAACTCGTATTTGGTTGAATTTGATTTTGAAAAAAGAAATCGGAAAGGTTGTTGACTGGAGCAAGGTTGACAAGGAAGATTACCTGCTTGCGATGGAGCGTAGTCCTATTCGTGATATTGAGATTAAATATGTTCTCAAAAATGCTTTGACAAACAAAATCAATGACCGTGAAGTGTATATGAAAGGCATTGACACGAGTTATTATTATGAGGGTTACACAACTTTTAAAACGGAAGATTTAAAGTAGGTGCAGAGTATGGATATATTTAATTATATTATTGCAAACTCTGATTTGCATGATGATAATTATGGACTTCTGTACGATAGTGAAAAATTTGAATTTAAGTCTGTATCACCGTGTTACGATCACAATGTTGCATTTCAAGAAGGATTTTTAGGGTTGTCAAGAACAACAATGGGTAATTCTGCATCTATCCCGTTAGATGACCTTTGCGAACATTTTATAGTCAATCATAAGGACATTGCTCAAAAACTTAAATCAATAGATTTAGACAAGGTTAAAGCATATCTTTCCGGAAGGCAGTTCAATGAGCTTAATGAATGAATTTCCAATGTAATTAACTAGAACAAATGACAAAATATTCTAAATCATATGTAAAATAAAAGTATAGTCTTGGACTAGTTTTAAAGGTAATCCAAGACTATACTTTTTACTCTCACACTTTTTTAGCATCAGCAAATTTATAAATTAACTCCGACAAATTGAACGGCTCAGGTAATGAACTTCTGCAAGGCAGAGGCTTTACCGATATACCAAGCTTGTGAAATTTCTTTAGTAATTTTTTATTTACAATGCTTTTGCTGCATGTATCGATTACTCGTTTTAATGATTTATGACTTGAAACCCATTCGACGAGCAGTAGCATGTCCAACTTGGTTTTAGCTTTAAAAGTTCCATTTTTTATAATACTTTCAATGGATTTTGACGAACGAAACATAACATCAAGTTTTAATTTCTTTAGCTGATATGCTATGACGTAGTTCCCAATTTCGATAGACTTTTCAAAAAAATCAGTGATGTTGTCTATATCAAATTTCTTATATAAGTCGTTAAGATAAGACTTGAAACATCTGAATTCGGCTCTAAGTATATCTTCATGCCATTCGTCGTTCAAATTCTCTTGTTGCAGTTGCAGTCTTTTATTGTAGAAACTGATTTCAACTCTTTTGGATTTGAAAAAGGTCGCTTCTGTTTTTGGGTATTTTGGTTTGTATGATTTCGTATGAAACATCATTTTCTGCGTATAACCTGAAGTTGGATCAAATGCTTGATTTATTAGTTTTATCGAATCCGTCACCTGTTGTTGACTTTCAAGTTTTATGTTGACGCAATAGTCAAAGCGAGATAGAGAGCATGTCTCAATATTAGGCAAATTCGGCGATATTTTATTTAAAAGTCGATTAGCCATTTGTGGAATATCTAACGCATTGTTGCAATGAAATACGTCCACATAATTGTCTTTGTTTCCCTCAATCATTCGTGTAGGATTTATTCTATAAATTAGCATGGGTACAAATGTTGATGGTGTTGTTTCTCTTAATATGATGTAAATTATAATCCCATATTGTGATAATGCAGTACAGACATATTTTTTTATTTTATCTGCCATCTTAGGCTTACTTTCAAAATAGGAACTGCCTAATTTTTTTAATTCCCTATGTAAGGTAGCAAAATCACTACCACTTAATGGATACTCACATTCAAATGTATGAAATGTCATAATAAGTATCTCCTCTCTAAAAATTATTTGCGAAAAATCGTATACGAATAGAAATCTTTGAATTCTTTTATCTATACGTTTATTCTCCGCTTAATTTAATGTTTTAAAGGAAAATAAAATTCTACATTTATTCTATTTTATATGACTATATAGACAGATTTGGAGTGATTTACACTGTGATAAACGGAGATGTGAATTTTCGTTAAAATAGTTTATAACCATTTATTTTGAGCTAACATTTATTTAAGAATTTTAATGAGAGGATGATTTTAATGTACTATAATGAGAATGAGCTTCCGGCAATATTAACATTTGCGGAAGCGGTTGAGTATTTATATATCGGTCGCAATACATTATTGAAGTTATTGCATAACGGAACTATAAAGGGATTCAAAGTGGGGAATCGTTGGAGAATAAAAAAAGAAGACTTGTTGGAATTTATGAATACAGATAGGGCTTGACAAAACAAGCCCTATAACGTTATTCTTTTTTGCCGAAAAGATACATCAAAGCAGTAATCGGCAACAGAGAAATCAGTATCCATTTACCCATTAAAAACACCTCCTCACCAAAGCATAAGCAATACTTTTTTAATTCCTTTTAGTATCGTTCGTATCATACAGAAAACCTCCTTTCGATTATTCAAGTAGATAATGTATAAATGGAATTTGATAATATACGATAAAAACCGTATTATGAAAGTTATGATTTATATAATATCTCTGTGTAATAAAATACACGGAGGTGAAATTTATATGTTCCAAAACGAACGATTTTGTACTTGCGGAGTAAACAAGGAAGTTCCTATTGTATTACAATGTATGATGTGGAATATGGTTGATACAATGGAAGTTGAATCAAAGGATTACTTTCAAGTATTTGAACTGTCAGAGTATGACGGTATGCAGAAAATCGTGCATTCACAAGAAATGCCGGAGTATAAAATGGAGTATCTTGTTAAATTACAAGGTGCTCCTATTTTTGTGGGTAAAGTTTATGTGATTGACGATAAAACACATTCGACAATGCTGAAAGCAGAGGAGTATTAAGAGGAGGACGAAAAATGAAAGAGGAAAAACATACTTGTGACATATGTCACGAAGAACGTGATTTATCAGAACTAACATATTTTGATGAGTCGTATTTGTGTGAAGATTGTTTAAGACGTGAAACATTCATTTGTCGTGATTGTGGTGACAGACATTGGAATGATGATTCGGCAGACGGTGATTTGTGCCAAACTTGTTATGATGAAGATTATGTCAGATGTGAAAGATGTGATGCGGTTATACACTATGATGATGCTTGTTATCATGAAGATGAAGAATATCATGACCATCCATATTGCAGAGATTGTTTTGACATGGACGAGATAATCCACGACTATTACTACAAGCCTGAACCGATATTCTACGGTGACGGTCCGAGATATTTGGGTGTGGAACTTGAACTTGATGACGGCGGTGAAAATGAGTTTTGTGCGAGCAAGCTGCTTGAAATAGCTAACAATGGATGTGAGCGTATGTACATCAAACATGACGGCTCACTTGATGATGGCTTTGAATGTGTAACACATCCGATGACGCTTGACTATCACATAAATCAAATGCCTTGGAGAGCGATTCTTAACAAAGCGGTAGCAAAAGGATACTTAAGTCACCAAGCCGGAACTTGCGGACTTCATGTACATATAAGCCGAAATGCACTTGGAGTGAATTACGAAGAACAAGAGGCAACAATAGCAAAGATTCTCTACTTCTACGAGAAGTTCTGGAATGAAATCTTAACATTTAGCAGAAGAACGGAATCACAAGCAGAACATTGGGCAAGACGTTACGGCGGCGGAATTATCAATCCGAAAGAAACACTAAAGCACGCTAAGAATTCACATATGGGACGATACGCGGCGGTCAATCTTGAAAATGAAGCGACAATAGAAATGCGAATATTCAGAGGTACTTTAAAGTACAACACATTTATAGCAACCTTACAGATGGTAGATGAAATCTGTAAGGTTGCTATTTCTTTGTCCGATGAATTTATGCAGAGTTTGACTTGGTTTGATTTCGTAAAAGGAATAGCAGATGACAAACAAGAGCTGATTAATTATCTGAAAGAAAAAAGACTTTACGTCAATGAACCGATAAGAAATGAGGTGGAAATATAATGTGCGGAATATATGGAGTATTAAGTTACAAGGATAAGTTAAAAGATATGAATGAACTTGTGGATTTGCTTGGTATGGAAAGTGCGGAACGTGGCACGGACGCAACGGGTGTTGCATATTCGATTTTGGGTAATATGAAGATAAACAAAAGTGCGGTAAGTGCATATAAGTTTAATCCGAATATACCAAAATTCGTAAATGCAGTAATCGGTCACACAAGACACAGTACACAAGGGGACAAGAATAAAAACTACAACAATCACCCTTGGAGTGAAATGGTGAAGAACTGTCAATTTGCACTTGCTCATAACGGTGTACTGTTCAATGATAAAGAACTTCAAAAGAAGTATAACTTAAAGAGCAAAATCGAAACAGATTCGTTTGTTGCGGTGCAGCTGCTAAAGTACAAGAATGCACTTAATTTCAAGACAATCAAATTTATGGCTGAAAGTATAGAGGGAAGCTTCAGCTTTAATATACTTGATAATCAAAATAATCTTTACCTTGTAAAAGGTGACAGTCCGATTTCATTAATTCATTTTAAAGATAAGGGCGTTTATGTGTTCGCATCAACAAAACAGATACTTTGGAAAGCATTGGTTGATTCGGAATTGTTTCAAGATTTGGAGAATGGCAAGTATGAACATATCGTTCTTAATGAGGGCGATATTTTGAAAATCAAAAGTAACGGTAAACGAGAGACGGCTCATTTCAACTATACCGAGTCATACGGTAGACATTGGTACGATTACGGTTGCGATTGCTATATCGATACAGGGTATGACGATTATTATGCAGAAGAATATCTTGAAGATATAAAGACAGTAGCCGCAATGCATGGCGAGGATCCGGAAGTGATACAGGAATTGTACAATGACGGATACACACTCGAAGAATTGGAAGAAATAATTTACACTTGATACTAAAACAGTGCCGTTGGGGTGGGTAAAACTTTTGGGACGCTCCAAAAGCCGAAAACCAACTCTAATGGCACTGTTTTTTTTAATAGGGTATAGAAATTGCAAAAGAACAAGGCAAGTATAAAGGCGGAAAAAAGGTGTACACCGATTTTGATACAGGCATTCAAAAATGGCGTGACAAAAATTACCGCCGCACAGGCGATGAAAGAATGGGGTATGAGTAAAAGTACATTTTACAGGCAAGTGAAACAGAAGTCGGTATTTTTCATTTACAATATGAGAGAATAGTGGTATAATTATACTGTAAACAAAAAATATATTTATACAAATTGATGGGAGGAAAACAAATGAAGAAAAAAGTTGTTAGTTTAACGTTGGTGTTGTGTATGCTGTTATCATTTATGCCGGTTATTGCAAGCGCGGCAACAAGCGGCACTTTTGGCGATAATTTGACATGGACTTTTGATTATAACGGCACACTGACAATCAGCGGTACTGGTGAGATGGATAATTGGGATGATAATTCTGATGTGCCATGGTATTCAAATCGTAAAAATATTAAAAATGTAATCATAGAGAATGGTGTAACAAGTATAGGCAGATGTGCGTTTGAGCATTGTGAAAGCCTGATAAGTATAACAATTCCTGACAGTGTAACAATCATAGGTGATTTTGCATTTGCTTGGTGTGGAAGTCTGACGAGTATAACAATCCCAAACGACATAACAAGCATAGGTAATTATACTTTTTATTGTTGTGGAAGTCTGACAAGTATAACAATCCCCAATAGCGTAATGAGTATAGGCGATAGTGCATTTAGTTATTGCGGAAGCTTAACGAGCATAACAATCCCGAATAGTGTAGTAAGTATAGGCGATAGTGCATTTTATAGTTGTAGAAGTTTAGAAAATATATCTGTGGATAAAAATAATCAACATTATAGTTCTGAAAACGGAATTTTATTCAATAAAGATAAATCGGCATTAATTCAATATCCAATAAAAAAATTTGATACACAATACACAATACCCAATATCGTAACAAACATAGGCAAACGTGCATTTTGGGGTTGTGGTAACTTAATAAACATAATAATACCCAACAGCGTAACGAACATAGGTAAGTATGCGTTTAGTAATTGTAGCAGTTTAAAAAATATTAAAGTTGATGTTCAAAATAGATACTATTCTTCAATAGATGGAACTTTATATAATTACGATAAAACAGAACTGATACAATATGCAATCGGAAAAAATAATAAAACAGTTGATATTTTGAATGGTGTAATAAATATAGATTATGGTGCGTTTTATAGTTGCAGCAATCTGACAAGTATAGCAATCCCGAACAGTGTAACAAGTATAGGAGAGTGTGCATTTGATTATTGTAGCGGATTAAAAGATGTATATTACGGCGGTAGTGAGGAACAATGGAACAGCATATATATGGTCACTGGCAATACATATCTTACAAAAGCTACAATCCATTACAACAGCAGTGGAATCCCAATGGGTACAAAGGGAAATACAAATTCTACCTCAAAAGGTGCACCGATTATAACATCGGCGAAGGCGAGTTTAAGCGGAAAGACATATGATTTACTATCTGACAAGCTGAATGTAGAAAAAGACAGCGATAATACATACAGTGTTGAGGGTGCGGTTGATGCAAACGGCGGAAGTGACATACATTTATACCTTACACAAGGGGCAAAGAAAGCTATTGAAATTCCGCTTAATGCGTGCAAGGATATTCAAATAGGAAAAGAATTTTCTGCGGGACAGCCTATATACATTACGGCGATAGACAAAAAAACGGGTAAGTCAACATCAAAGCGTACAAAATTAAGCGTTGTCGGAAACAGTATGTTTGACGGCAGTTTGTCAGACGGGGCTATAGATATTCTTGATGATTTCTTCGTTGATATTCCGGAGGAAGTACCGGTTATCGGTAAAGAAAAAATAGGACTTAGTCTTGGCTCAATAAAATCAAATGTGGAAATAGACGGTAACAGCTTTAAGGTTGCACTCGGTTCAGACGTTATGGCAGGCAAAAGAAAGGACGGCAAATGGGAGAAAAGCGATTGGAACGGATTTAAAGATGCAAAAAAGAACGCTGTTCTGAACAGTGCAAAGTATGTTGGTAAATATGGCAGTTTAACAAATATGAAAATTAAAAGCGGTACTTCTGGAAGTGCAAGTGCGACCGGTTATTTGGAGGGATATATTGACGACAGCGGAATGCACATTTCAGAAGGCGGAATAATCTTAAGCGGTGAGATCAAGTACAAATATCAGGGAATGACAGTCGTTGTCGTTGTACCGGTGTATTACGAAATAGGTGCAGGTGGTGAAGTGACGGCAGTTTTAGGCGTTAAAGATTTAGTTCCGGGAAATGGATTGCAAGGAGCGTTTACCGGTTCGATAACTCCTGCCGTATTCTTTGAAGTTGGCGGAGGCATTGGTATACCGGTAGTTTTCACGGCAGGTGTTTCGGGTAAGGTTAAAGCAGAACTTGAAGTCGCACTGAACAAGGTTTATCAAAAACTTGATGTGACGGGTACAGCAAAATTTAAGCTGGAAGGTCCGTTTGGTATACCGACTTATGAAAAGCCGTTTGCCGAAGGCAAATTCCATGTTTATGAAACAGGAAACAAAAACACGTTACTCGGTAAAAAACTTAATCTATATTCAGCAGATGACTATAACAGCAATGACCCATATTCACTTATAGATATTGACGCACCGATAACAATTACGGAACATGGTGACAGTACACAACAATGGGTCGGTGACAGTGATGATATAGAACTTGAAGCTGTTGATTATACTAATCAGGAAGTAAAAGTCCTTGAGGAAAATTCATATGAGAGTACCGCACCGATTTTAGCGAATATGGACGGCAAAAATGTTATTGCGTGGGTTACGGACAACAAGGAAAGAGCAGACGGTGACAAGAATATGCTTGTTTATTCTGTTGAGGAAAACGGTAAGTGGTCTAAGCCGGAGGCTGTATATGACGACGGCTTTGCAGACAGCACTCCGCAGATGAAAGACGGATATATTGTATGGCAAAAGGCGACAAAGAATGTTACAGAAGATATGTCGTTAAGAGATTTGGGCGAGGTATGTGAGATTTATATGGCGAAGTGGAACGGAAACGGATTTGATACTCCGATTCGCGTTACTCAAAACGCTTTGCTTGACCAAACTCCTCAGATTAGTGTAAATGACGGTAATGCGACTGTCGTATGGGTACAGAACAGCGATAACAACCTTATGGGTACAACCGGTGAAAACAGTATTATGTCTTATACAAACGGTACTGTTAAAACTGAAAAGATTGTTACAAAAGCAATTACAAATATGAGCACAGAATTTATAGACGGTATCTTGAATATTGCATATGAAGCAGATTGGGATAACAATTTATCAACTATTGACGACAGAGAAATATATAACATTGCAGACGGAAAAGTAAAAATAATTACCGATAATTCGATTGCCGATACGCATCCGTTATACGGTGAGTTGAACGGAGCTATTGTTCTGTTCTATTATTCCGACGGTAAGATAGTTTATTTGAAAGACGGAACTGAAAATACAGTGGTTAGCGGTATTGCAACAGACCAATTTACAATCGTTTCAAACGGAAACAGTACAGCTGTTTTGTGGACAGCCGTAAATGACGGAAATGCCGAACTTCACGGTGCGTTATATGACGGAAGTGTATGGAGCGAGGATGTACAAGTTTCTGATTTGGGTAAAAGAATTAAGTTCCCGTCAGCTGTTATGCAGTCGGACGGAAATATATTTGCGGCATTTAACAGAACCGAAAAAGTCCCGAATGAATATTATTATGATGACGGACAGTCGGATTTATGCACAATTAAAATTACACCGTCATATGATTTGGAATTAAGTGACGCATATTTTGATGAAAAAGATATGAAAGCATATGCTAAAGTAAAAAATATCGGTGAATTAAATGTTGACAGCTATACTGTATCATTAAACGATAATGGGGTTACTACGAGAAAAGTTATATCAGAACCGCTTAAAGCAGGTGAAAGTGCCGATATAGAAATGGCATATAATAAACCGTCTGATTTATCGGCAAGAAAACTTACGTTGTCGGTATCGCTTGCAACAGGTGAAGAATATAATAAAGATAATAATTCGGCTGAATTTACTGTGGGTAATGCAGATGTTGAAGTAAGTAATGTTGCAATTAATGAGGGTGAAACAAAGGTTACTGCCGATGTTTCAAATATCGGATACAGTAATGCAAATAATGTGACTGTAAGCTTGCGTGAAGGAAGTGCAGAGGGAACGGTCATAGAAAAACAAACTGTAAACCTTGCGGCAAATGCAAATGAAATTGTAGAATTTGATATAAATAAAAATGATATACATTTCTATGATTCATCAACAGCGCTTTATGTGACAGCAGAATATAACGGTGATGAAGCGTCACTTGGTAATAATGACGGATATGTAATTATAACAAGTGACAGCGGTTCGGCTGATTATGAAATTCAAGTGCTGGATTATTCTGCTATTGACGGAAAGTATGTTGTCAATTCGGTGGCAAGAAATAATACAACCGAAAAAATAGGATGTGTTCTGTATTCGGCTGTATATTCATCAGACGGAATTCTTAAGGGTATCGGTAAAGTTAATGCCGATATTGACGCGGACGACGATACCGGTGTTGATATTACTGTAGATTGTACAATCGAAACGGGCGATACTATTAAGACATTTATGTGGGATAAGGATATGTTGCCGCTTGCGAAGAATGCAGAATTGGTTGTTGAATAAGAATGGACAGATTTAAAGTGTATGATAAATTAATACAATAACTTATTATCCGAACAAATAAATATTTTGAATGAATATATTATTCCTAAGTATGAGATTTTACACACGACACACGCAGAGTAAAGATTATTGAAAATATAGCAAAATATGATATAATATAATTAAAAAATATGGGAGGTACAAAATATATGAAGAAACGAATAGTGAGTTTATTGGTAGCGGCGGCAATGTTGACGATGATGTTGCCGAGTGCATTTGCGGCGAGTACGGTTACGCGTGCGGAGTGGATAGAACAGCTTGTTGACGCACTTTCCATGACGGTAGAGAGTGACGACAATATGCCGGACAATTACTTTAGCGACATATCCGAAGATGATAGCTATTATCGTGACATACTTGTGGCGGTGGAATTTGGTGTAATAGACCTTGAGGAGGGCGAGGATTTCGAACCGACCAAATCTGCAACAAGAGAATTTGCGGCACAAACGCTTAACAGTGCATTGCAATTCCAGCTTGATGAAGATTCGTCTTACACATTCAGCGAAAGCGGCGACGTTACATATCCCGATGATATACAAGTCGCTATAAATCGCGGTTGGTTTGCGTTGTCGGGCGGAAAAGCGTTACCGTACACAGCGATAACATCGGCAGAAGCAACGGCAATGCTTGATGACGCAAAAGCGGTTATTGCAGATGAAGCTGTTGATGAAAATTATAACAGCACATATACATTTGCAAACGGTGTTAAAGAAATACCGAAAGATACAGATGTGACAATCGGAAGTGATAACACTGTAACTATAACCGATTATGAAAACACAATCAGCGGCGGCGATATATTTGTTGTATATAACAGCGGTTATCCTGTTCCGTTCAAGGCGGTAAGCGTTGAAAAGAACGATAATCAAACAATAATAAAATATCTGCCATCCCTTCCCGATATCTTTCAAAATATGTAGTATAGCATCTGACCGGATAAAATAATAATTATCTTTCACATAGACAACAGAATCATTCCCATTCGTTACAATTCCCAATCTCTTCATCAGGCATTTACCTGTTTCCGATTGCAAGGGAATAAAACAAAATCGCACAGAAGAGGATTTCCGGAGAATAAACTTCACCGTTGAGCTACATAAATTACAATATCCATCAAATAACACGATCTGCATACAAAAAATTTAAACAGTCCCCCGAAAAATTCTCCCGTAATCTATTCTCCACGGGGAACCACTCGTAATATTATACAAATTCTTTTTTCAATTGTCCGGTCCATGCCTTGACACGTTTATCCGTCTTATCTGGTTGGTTTTCCAGATCAATAGCAAGCCCTAACAAACGATCGTTCTTTAACGCTCGCGATTGATTGAATTGATAACCCTCCGATGATGTATAGCCTACTATCATAGCACCTGCCTGTTCGAGTACTTCAGCAAGGATTCCGATACCATCAACGAAGTTATCGGGATAATTCACCTGATCTCCCAAACCGAATATCGCTATTTTCTTGTTTTTCAGATTCAAAGTTTTCAATTCGGGAATCAATTCATCCCAATAAGTCGGTAACTCTCCATCGAACCAAGTTGAAGAACCTATAATAATATTATCATAGGACTCAAATTCTTTTTTCCAGACATTGTCAACGGGAATAACATCAACATCATTCATGAATTCATGTTTGATTTTTTCCGCCACCAGAGCTGTATTGAAAGAATCTGTCTTATAAAATAATCCTATCTTTTTCATCATGCCATTTCTATATATAATTAATACTCCAGTAACTCCTTGGCTGCTTTAAAAATTTTATCTTCACCGGGAAGAATTGCCCGCTCCAGCACCAAGTTAAAACCCACGGGGGTAAAAATCGAACCCACGCGTTGCACCGGGGCATCTAAATAACGGAACATCTCAGTCCCGATAGTTGCAGCCAACTCTGCCCCGAAACCAGAAAATACCTTATCCTCATGCAC
>OHAD01001494.1_pt1 | contig 21777 bp, 26 predicted proteins | sample 1577011 | NCBI WGS metagenome assembly OHAD01 (sample SAMEA3541510, study PRJEB24748) | human gut metagenome | biome: human gut; feature: human-associated habitat; material: faeces | place: China | collected 2012 | reverse complement strand
GAATTTTGGCATACAGCGATACGCTGTTTCCGTGTTCTCCGCACCGCTGGCAGAAGAACCTGTTTTTTTCGGTGTTCAGATAAAGATGCGGATTCTTCGTCCGTCCCAGGCAGAAAGGGCAGAATGCCTTACTGCTTTTCTGGGAGAGCTGATCCAGTACGGCGCCTTTGGCCGTGATCTCTTTTCTCAGTTCGGAAAGCCGTTCTTCTTCATCCGGCATCAGATTTCCACATGAGAGCAATACGTCAATCGTCTGGCGGCGCGAACTGATTTCTTCCAGCTCCGCCGTATAGTCCGCCTGCTCCTGCGCGCTCTTCTGCGCTGCTTTTTCTTCTTTGTAAAGCTGCTCAATCTCTTTTTGAATCTCGGCTATATCGCTGTTTTTCCAATCCGTATCCTTGGCGATGATCTCCCCATGGACATAAGGGTTCCCGTCGTAGGTCTTATCAGATGTTGCTTTGCAAAAAGAATGAGAAAACTTTTCAGAAAGAATGAGAAAAGCGTGTTGCGATTTTGCAACAAAAGTTCAAAAACAAAAAGGGCGTTTACAAAGGTTTTAATGCCTTGTAAACGCCCTTTTTAATGCCTAAAAATTAGGCTTTTTGTGCCTGTTGCCGTGCTCTTCGACAATCAGGTCTGCACCCGTTTTGCGCTGTGGATTTGGGACATACTCTAAAACATCCGAAACGCTACACTCGAGCACCTCACAAATACGGTCAAGATGCTCCAAGTTTACCCGGTCCGTTAGTTCATTATAAAGTTCATTGATTGTGGCTCTTCGTATGCCCGTCTTTCTAGCAAGATCCGCTTGTGTCCACCGACGCTCACCGAGCAATTTTGACAGATGGTTTTTGATCATCTGATCGCCCCGCGTATTATAATACGCGATTTCGTTCTTATTATCCGATATACGGTCTAAAAGTACGAATATCGTACAAGGCGATGTTAATAGTTACGTATGATTATTTCCTTGAATGAACTTTGATTTTTCCCAGCGCCGGACAGTGTTTCCCTTCGTGCAGTGGATTTTATATCACACCAGTCATATAACTCCCGAATACGCGGATCATCATTGTACGACAGCACAAATCGTCCCTTGAGCTCTTTAAGATTTGCGGCCAGGCGTAAGTGGTCTTCCCACCCGAACATACCTTCGTAGTGTTTCTCAGTTCCAAGATATGGAGGATCGAGATAGCATAAGGCATCCGGCCGATCATACGTTTTCAAAATGGGTTCGAAATCGCGGTTTTCGATTACAACCCCATTCAATCTCTTTTGAACTTGTTCCAGATAATCAATGGAATTTACGACACTTTTGCCTGATGTAGCAAAAGTCTTTTTATCGCATCCAAACGAGGTTTTGAGCAAGTAGAAAAAACGTGCTGCGCGTTGGATATCTGTGAGCCCATCAGTATGCAACTGATCCATGGCAGTGAAGAATATCTCACGCGCGGAAACAAGCCACTCCAGCTCTTCCTGAAGGGCGGCTCTGTGGTACTTGATACAGCGGAATAAATTGACGATCTGACCATCTCTGTCATTAATCACTTCGAGCTGTCCGGGCTGTTTCTCTCTGCTGAAAAACACCCATCCAGCGCCGAAAAACACTTCGATATAGCGGCCAACACCGTCCTGCGGGAAGAGTGCAATGATCTCTTTACGCAGGGCGCGTTTGCCGCCAATCCAACCGATTGGACTATTCATATAGCAATCCACCTTATATAATTGTAGGCGATCAGATGAATCACTACATTATTATTTGTATCCTCTGTCACGCATTAGGGGGCACGCCGCTGGTTTGTATCTCAGCTTTGCCGCCCGCGTCCGCGACGCCGATCACGTCCTCCAAAACAATTTCCCCGATGTCGGGGTTCTGCAGGCGCTTAATGAAGTCGCTGGTATAATTGGAACCTCGGGAGACGACGATGCCGGTGAGCAGCGTGCCCAACCACGGAACCACAAAGGAGACACCCCCAAGGAGGTACAGATCGACCCCCGCAGCAAAGCAGATAAAGACCGAAGTCAGAATCGCCGCCAACTGCGTGGCGAAAGTTTTATACTGCTTTTTCTCCAGCATTTCAATGATGGTTTTGCTGTACTGAATAAGTGCTTCGACCGTGATGGCAAGCACCAGAATCAAAACAATAGTCTGCATATGTATACCTCCACATGAAAAATATACAAAGAACCGTTATGCAACTACGCGAACATACTCTGCGGAGATCCATCCGTCCAAGCCGTCGGTCTCGACAAAATACCAGCCGTCACACTCGTCAATGACCTCGAACTTTTGCCCAGCCTTAACGCTGTCAACCTGTTTGAAATCATCGGTGCCCGGACCGCTGCGCACGCGGAGGCTGTCCGCAGTGACCGCAATGATTTTGCGCCGGATGGCCTGAGCCGCAGGAAGCATGAGCTTGTCCGCCATGGTGAGGACGGCTACCTGGTCGCCGGGCGTCATGGGCCCAATAGAGAGCACATTGTCTGCCACAGTGCAGCCAAGCTGCAGGGACGCAGCCAGGTTCTGCAGCATCTTCACATCTCCCGTGCTTGCAGGCCCAATATTGATGATGCACGCTTCGCTGGAAAGAGGTTTGATGCTTACAGGACCGTATGTTCCGACGCGGTTTTCACAGCCGCAGTAGGGTGCTGGATTGATGGCTGCCGCCGCTCTCCGCGCCGTCCGTACCTCAAAGTGACAGTGTTTGTAGCCTCCGGCAGCATTGCCCGTATTGCCCATGATCCCAATCGCAGCGCCGGCATTGACGCTTTGTCCGGTCCTCACCACCGGGGCTTGTGCCATGTGACAGTAGTAATAGAAGCGGCCGTCATTGCCCTGAATACAGACGTAGTAGCCCCACTCCCACGTCCTGTCCGTCTTGTTTGTAACAATGCCGGAGAAGACCACGATCCCTGGGACTACCGCCCGGATCATGCTGCTGTCAACTCCCACAACATCAATACCGCCGTGCCATGTTTTGCCGCTGTTCCGGGTGTATCCGAAGCGCCCGTAACTATAAGCAATTTGGTTTTTTCCTTCAAAAATTGTCATGCTGCACCTCCAGATATAATAGGGCTTCGGCGCTGCATCCAGCGCAGCGCCTTGCGTAATTCGTTTAATTCATTGTGTACATAGATGCGGGCTGTGACTTCCACGTCCTTATGCCCGAGAATTTTTGCGATACTGTAAATATCCACGCCATGGCGGCGCAGATAGGTTCCATGTGTGTGCCGCAGCTCGTGGGCTGTAAGGCGCGGCATGTCTTTATGCCTTTGCGCCATCCGGTCCATTTCCGTCTTGAGCCTGCGGCTCCAGGTGTCCGGGCGCATCAGCCCGCCATCCGGGCCCGGAATCAGATATGGACTGTCTGGATATCGCTGCCGCAGCAGTTCCACAGCTTGCAGAGCGCGGTCCGTCAGAGGATTTGTGCGATAACTCAAAGACTTCGGCGCGGCTGTCTCCGGGGCTTGTCCGCGTGGTTTTCGCACGGTGCGGGCGACGCTGTAAACATGCCGCCTGGTGTCGAAATCCGACTTGAAAAAACCCAGTAGTTCGCCCCGGCGCACGCCGGTTTCCAAAGCCAGGACCACCTCCGGCATGGTCTGAAGGAACCAAGCGGAGGCGATCTCGATTTCTGCATTTGAAAACACCTCCTTGACGCGCGGTGTAGCTGTGCTCTCGATTTTTACCTTGTGGGCCGGATTATGCTCGCACAGGCCATTCTCGACCGCTGTCTCCAATATCCCGTTGAGGCACATTTTAATCTTGCTGCAGACGGACTTTGACAGGTGGGATACACTGTTATAAAACGCCTTGATGTCCATGGGGGTCAGGTCCATCATGACGCAGCTGCCCAGCGCCGGGAGAATATGCCGCCGCACTGTTATTTCATACGTGGTCGTATAAGCGGTGGGCGTGACGTCCGGCTTCTTGTACACGTTCAGCCAGCGGGCGGCCCAACCACCCAGGGTGAGTATGTCGGCCTGCTTCTCCGGTGTGCCATGGCTTTCCAGCCATCGCTCTGCGCGGCTTTTTGCCTGGGCCGTTGAACGGCCATAAAATGCCTTTTTAATAGGGGTATTATCGGCTTTAAAACCGATGGTTACAGCAATCTTTTTTAGCTTTTTGGCACTCATAGCTTCGTCCTCCATAACATTTTTTCATAATTATAGAGAACGTTTTTTTGCACGTCTGGATTTTGGAATTTAGCTTGCTTACGGTGCTAATTTTCTGCTGCGCAGCTGGGGTGGCAGCGCAATACACAATCACGGCGGTAATACTGGCGGAACAGGACTTACCAGCTCACAAAATGGTCCGCATGTGCACTACTATGCAACAAACCCGAACAGCCAAGGCAGTTCTTACTTCGGACCCGGTATTGCAGGCTCAAGTGAACATGGGCCTAATGCGAGTACAGATTCATCTGGCGAGGGAGATCCGCATCACCATGCTATAAGCGCTGCCGATCATATGCCGCCATATCTTGTGCAAAACATCATCGTGCGGGCTTTGTAAGGCCCGTATGCTTACGGTGCTAATTTTCAGTGCGGGGTTGTGGGCGGTGCACAAACCCATGCATTAACCGCAGAGCAACTCCCAAAGCTGACGGGCAGCATCGCACTTCATTCGAGTTCCACGGGCACACCCGTCTATTATTGCACCGGTGTTTTTTCTGCCGGGCAGGAAAATAGCAGTGGTTATAAAGATGGAGGCACTTATAATACGGGAGCGAGATCAGTTGGAGAAGTTCGGTTCAGCGTGGGCGGTGGCGCGGCACACAATAATATGCCGCCATACCTTGCACAAAACATCATCGTGCGAGCATTGTGAGCCCCACATGCTTACGGTGCTAATTTTCTGCGCGGAGCTACAGGTGGCAGCACCACGCATACACAGGCAGAAAACGAGGTGGCAGCGCATGGCCATGAGTGGGTAGGCTGGGCTGGCTCAAGTAGTTCGGGCGGTACGTATGCGGGGCTTGGAGGGTTTAAAGGCGACGGCTGGGATACAGTCAGCGGGAGTTGGCCGACTTATGATGGCGGAACCGGAATCAAGCGTACTTCTGCGGCCAAGCCTATGGACATTATGAACCCGTACATAGGTCAAAACATCATCGTGCGCGCACTATGATATTCTGTGCGAGATACGGAGGCAGTATTGATATTGCCTGCCCATGTGGAGAACCATCCTGCTGATCCAACGATACTCCACCGTAGCCCGCACCGTGGGAATTCCAAACCCCAATAGACCATTGCTCAGCGGTGCGGGATACAAACGTAATTGCGCTTGCTGGCAGATTGCGAGTTTCTATTTTTGCCTGCGCAGCACCGCCCACAACCCCGCACTGAAAATTAGCACCGTAAGCTAACGGGAAGCGTTCAGCCAATTTTTTGCAGTTGAAAAAGCCATCTGCCGCGCCGGAGCTGAGTGAATCACCGATTTTAGCATAGAGCACTGCGTATACGGTTTTACTGAGATCGTCATTAAAATTGACGCGGGCGAAGGCTTTGCTGTTGACTCCGCCCGTGTAGGTGATAACATTCGGAGAGTACCACCACTCACCGATGCCCGGCATGCTTTCTTCCAGCGCCGCAAGCCGATTTCGCATGCTGGCCAGCATAGTCATGAGAGACTCCAGCGTTGCTGGCGAAGACGGCAGTGCAGGGAGTGACGCCGGAGCAGTAAAGGGAACCGTTACCGCCGCACCATCGCCGTCAATCTGCAGAAATCGTCCATCGGCTTGTTCCTTTGTGTAATAGTCGGAAAGATCTGTAGTCTTATGACTGTTAATCCAATTGGAGGAATCCGCATCCCATACCCAGATACTGTCCGTACTGCCAAGGATCGCCCATTCGCCGTCTGTGCCGGTGGGGTAAGCTGCACGCAGAGCCGCCACATTTACAAACCAGCCTTTGCACCCCTGGGCAAGCTGTTCCGCCTTTGCGGCACTAGCCGCTGCAGCCGTAGCACTGGCGGCCGCAGCCTCAGCATCGCCTTCAATCTGCTGTACCAATGCCTGATTCTGTACAACAGATTGCGCAGTGTCCTCCTGAGCTTGCTGCGCTGTCTGGGCGCTTTGCCCGGCAGCCTCTTGAGCATTTTCCGCCCGCGATGCGTCCGCAGCACTCTGTGCGGCGGCATTTTCAGCGTTGTCGAGAAGCCCCTGCATTTGTTCCAGCGTATTCTCAAACATGTTCTTGGGCGGAGCCGCCGTACCCTCGACGCTGGCAGCAAACTGCAAGCCGTTGGACTGCAGTTTGACAATCTCTTCACCCGTGGAGGACTTGGCCACAAACTGCACATCCAGCTGTCCGGCATACGCGGTAAAATCCGCATCCACAGGCCAGGTAATGACGACCTGTTCCTCATTGCTTGGGTCCACAGAAGCCCTCAACTGCTTGTTAATGATCGTCATATAGTCCGGATGGGAAGCGCGCACATGCCAGGTCATCGCGGACAGATCATGCCCGTCGTGATAGCGTGGGCCGGTAACGTCGTAGACCTCCGCGCGTGCCTCGCCCTGGGTATGCAGGCCAGCCTCTGGCCCAAAGTACACATATTTGTCTTTGAATTCAATCGAAATAGCCATAAGAACCTCCAAGAAATTGATTAGACAACGGAGCCGGTGAGTTTGGTCCATTGGCTGTCCCTTGTAGTCCGGACAAGCAAAGTCCCCTGGGTGCTGTAGGAGAACACAAGGTCTGCATAGTTTCCCGCAAGATTGTCCACCTGTCCGGCCCGTGTTGCAAAATCTGCGTTTTTAGCCGTTTCAGCTGCGGCTGCATTCTCAGCTTGAGCCGCAGTCTCTGCGCTCTCCGCGCTCTTTGCAGTTTCGGCAGTCTCAGCGCTTTTCGCCGTATCCGCTGAGCCTGCACTGGCGGCAGTGTCTGCCTTTGTGGCCGTCACAGCCTTGCCAGCGGTCTCCGCGTGTCCGGCCTCGGATGCATAGGCAGCACGGGCGGCGCTGTCCGCATAGATGCTCTGCGCAGGCGCGCCCACCGGGTATTCCACTACATAGGTGCCGCTGTCCTCAATGATCCGCACGCGCTGCCCGGCGGTGAACCGCACGGCCGCGTTGCACTTGTAATGCTTCAGGCTTTCTGCTTCCGCCCCGTTGAAGATGAGCGCGATGCCGTCCTCGTAAACAGTACCTACCGTGGCAAAGGACTGGCCGGGCGGGTCCGGCTGCACGATGGCCTGCTGCTCCTGATACGTCTCCAGGATCATAGATACACCACTCTCTTTCCCGTATGGGCCATTTTGTACGGCTGTTCCAGCTCCAGCCGCCAGCCTGTCTCTTCGTACAGCGTGCTCCCACCATCCCGCACCAGCTCCACCAGGTCAAAAACGGCGTGCCGGCCGCTGGGACCGGTGTAAAAGGTGCGTGTCTCCGTGGACTGCAGGCTTTTAAACCGCTTGTTGTCCGCATACGCCTGCAGTTCCGCCTGAGATGCAATGTTGTCCAGCTTCTCATAGGACACGACCCGCCGTCCCAGGTTCACGATGGAAAAAACGCTGTCCGGTCTGTCGTTGACCGATATGGCCCGCATGGACGAATCAAGGTCCGGGTTGTCCACCTCCACGATGAATACATTCGGATGATCGAACATGTCCACGGTTTCACTCCATTCGGGATATTGGATGGAATACTCTCCATCCCGGTACGTCACGGATATCGCATCCGCGGACGGCATGCGGAACGCACTGCAGTGTACTGTGCCGCCGCCGTCCATCCAGATGCTGTTGTAGTTGATCTCCGCCGCCAAGGCGTTGATGATCGTGAGCCGGTCTGTGCCCGGCTCCCAGTCCTCCCGGTCCGCCTGCAGCGTGGCGGTGTTTTCCTCCACAAAAAAATCCGTGATGCCGGATTCAACCAGCAGCGCCTGGATGGCTGCCGTGTACAGCGTCCCTTTTGCCAGATGCAGCCGTGTCTCTATCTTCGAGGACATGGCAAGATAGGTCAGGTCATAGGCTGTAAGGCTCACCACAGGCCGCATGCCGTCGTGTTCCGTGTATGCATCGGTAGGGATATACTTGCCGATCGGCTGGCGCACGCCGTCAATGGTAAGCACCGGCTGGATCACGTCCGTGAGGTAGTTGACGGCACGGTTTTGTGCAAACTTCCCGCTGAGCGCCCATTTTACGGCGGCGTCCGCCGTCACCGAAATGGCCGCACCGCCCCCTTTGAATGCGGTAAGCCGTGAATATTCCACGTTATCCCGCAGCACAAGGTATTCCACCGATACATTACTCATAGCTGATCTCCTGCCTGTGATCTGTCTCGACAACAGTGAACTGCACATCCCGCGCACGGCCATGGGCCGCCTGAATATTTCCAAGCACCCCGATCACCACATCGCCCCAGCAGTCTTTGTAAACTACGGCAGAGCCCAGCAGGCCGCGCAGGGCGTCCATCTGTGCGGCGTCCCGGAGCGTGAAAGCGAAGTCGTGGCTGGCGTCTTGCATACCACAAGTATATGGCTCGGGTTTTGTGCGGCCGTAGTAGTGTACATAGTCCACCTGTGCGCTGTAGCTTCCGTCATGTGCGGGCCTCTCACCGGCCCGCAGACGCAGTTTCAGCCAGGGCGCGCCATCCTCAACGGACCCCAATACGGCGTTTTCGAGCGCCAGGAATGCGTGAACGGGCGAGCTGTCGCCGTAGTATCCCTCCGGCGTGACGCCGCGCACAGTATACACATGCTTTCCGGCACACAGACGGTCCGTGATCCCGCTGCCCGTTGAGCGCGTAATGGGAACACCGTCACGCAGCACGAAGTATTCGGCGTATGCGGCGTCCGTTTCCCAGGATATTTCAATGGCATTTAAACGGGCATTGAAAGCGGCTTCAATAGTTGGTCCGGGAACGTTCAGAACAGTAATGGAGCCAACGGCCGGAGCGGATTCCACGCCGAACACTGTCTTAATCGCCAGCCGCACAGGGTACGTCCCATCCTGCAGGAAATACGGCATGCGGAACTCCTTGGCCGTGCTGTGCATCCAGCCTGTATCATAGTCCCCAATCTGGATGCGCACGCCCTGCTGGTCCGCAGACTGCCAGCGGATGGTGGGGCGCGGTTTTGAGTCCGTGTATACGATGACGGGCACAGCCGGAGCCCGGCGGATGATGATGGTCGCCGCGGCACTGTAGGAACCCCACACGCCATCGCCGTTTTTGGTGCGCACCCGCCACATGAGGGCGCCCTGGGCAAACTGTCCGGCGGGGGTGGCGAAGCTGGAGGCGTCGGTTTCCGCTGTGCTGAGTGTCGTGTACTGTCCGCCCATATTGGAGCTGGTCTGCAGCTCGTAGGCGGTCTGCGCCGTGCCGGTGGATATCTCATGCCGCCACACGAAGGTGACACCCTGTGTGTCTTCCACAATAGCGCCCACAGGGGAGACACACACGGGCGTGCTCAGCGCGTCCTGGGTGTTGACATGTATCCACTCGCTGACTCCTGTAGCGCCGGTGTTGGCTGTCACCTCTACCTGCCACTCAATATCGTCCGCAGTGAATGTATTTGCCGGGAAGTCGTGCCAGGTCTGTGCACCGCTGATGGAGACACTTTTGACGTCCTGGTGTCCCTGTGTGCGCCAGCGCAGCACGGCCGAAGTCTGGACGATCTCGCCGGGCGCATCCTCGGCTCCCTCCGCTGTGACAGACCAGCCGAAGCGGTTGACCTGGTGCTTCAGCACGCGGCCGCCGTCCGCCGGATACAAGTCTGTGGGCGTGACCGGCAGTTCCTTGTTGTTGAAGGTGGTCCAGCTGCTTGCAGTGGTCCCGCCGCCTGTGTCCGTTACCTCGACCTGCCAGTCGATGTCCCCGGCAGGGAGCACGCCCGCGGGGATCGTGTAGCCTTGTGTGGCGTTGTTGACGATATATTCTGTGTACGCCGGAGCACCGTTTTTCCGCCAGCGCAGCTTTGCCGATACTTGCCGGATGGAGCCGGACAGGTCGTCCGGCTTCGTGTAGCTCAGGCCCCATGAAAAATTGACGGCAAAGCCCTTGTAGGTCGTGGCCCGGCTGGAAGGAGTCAGATCTGTCAGCCGGACAGCCGTGCTTTGGAACTGCACCGTAGCATACCCGCCGCTCGCCTGTGCGCCGGAACTGGACGTGACCACGACCTCCCATTCCATGCCGGGGTCGGCAGCATTGGGAACGAGCCCTGTGTCGAAGTCAATGTATGTGTTGGGTCCGGGTACGCGGACAGACGTCCATGCACTGGCACCTTTGGCCCGGTACTTGAAGTCCGAATACGCTATGGTGAGCGCGCCGTTGATGGGCTTCTCCGCCGTGACATTCCAGAAAAAACGGTGGTAAAACCCTTTTTTGATCGTCGTGTTGGCTGGGGAATAGCCGGATGGCGTTATCTTGCCCGCATGGGTCTGGATCGTCGCATAGGGCAAATGGTCCGAGCCGTTCACCCAAAATCGGGCGGAGCCTGTCTGGTTCTCGGTCGTAATGCCGATCTGGCACGAGAGATTGCCAGCGCCCCTTACCCCGCCGGAGGTAATCTTCCATTCGGGGCCGTTCCAGCTCGGGCCTGCAATTTGCCCAAGGATCAGGCTGAGGGGGTACGGCGCATGGCAGTACACCGCAAGTACGGATGCGGAATCAAGGACCTCGCCGGAAGGCACCGGAGACTTATCAAAAAACAGCCAGCCCCAGTCCGCCTTGTCTGCACCCAGGTTGTCGATGCGCAGCTCACCCACACCGCCGGACAGATTCTTCAGATTTTGCGAACCGTTGCAGTATACGGTATACTGTCCCATGTATCAACGCCTTCTTTCTACCGCCGTGCCAGTCCCATGCGGACGGTCATTTTCTCGTTTTCAAGCATGCGCTTAATGGCCACATACGTTTCAATGTCATCCACCTTGAAGATGTTCTGGCTGTTGTCCACGAAAGTGGCACCGCCGCCCTGCGCGGATATTAAGGCGCGGGATTGTTCGGCGGTATAGACCGCCTCGCCGCCTGTAAAGCGCATCAGCTCCGGCCCGTTTTCTCCCACCCAGCGCCAGCCGGGTGTGGCAGAACGGGTTCCGCGGGCGTAGCCTGCACCGCCGACCTGCGCCTGCAGCTCGCCCATGCTGGGCACCTGTATCGTACCGGTGTTGATCATGGGCACGCCGCGGATCGCGCTGATCAGCATGGCGATGCCGGATGTCACCAAAAACACCGCAGCGCCCACCATCAGCAGGTCCGCCGCCAGCATAACGAACTGGGAACCGGCCGCGGCTGCTGTTGGCCCCGCAGCGGCCAGCGCTTTTGTTGCAGAAGCGGTGCCCGTGGCCACGATACGCATGCCCAGGGCCGTGCCCGCCGCCTTTACGGCGATCAGCGCAAGCCCGCCGCTGACGAGCACCACTGCCGGATTCAGCTCCGACAGGAACCCGATGACGTCCGCGCCTACGCCGATGATGTCGCCTGCCGCGTCCACGATGGCCAGTATCTGGTCTTCGTGGTCCAGCAGCACCTGAGCGAACGTCGTCTTAATTTTCGTCTCGATGGGCTCGATGCTTTTTGCCAGCTCCACATACCGCAGCTGCAGGTTGTAGTTGGCCTTCTCGGCCTCGATCATATCGGAGTTCCCGGTCTTGTAGCTTTCCCACAGTTCGTCCAGCCCTTCCTTGCGCAGCGTCTGCAAAGCAAGGTTCTGGCGGCTGGCCTCGGATCGTGTCCGGCCCAGGCGTTCGTTGAACTTATCCACATCCACGCCCAGGCGGCCCAGCAGCTCGGAGAACTGGCCCGTGGCCTCGCCAGTGGCGATGGTCTCCTGCAGGCTGTCCGCGAGGCTCTCGATTTTCATCGTTTCCGGGAATTTGACGACCGCGCCCGCCAGCAGGTCGATGGCCTCATACGCCTTGTCCGCGTCATTGAACCCGGTGGCAAGGATGTTGGACAGCGCCTCCACCACTTCATTGGTGTCGCCCGTGACGGCATAGAGCTCGCCGGCCTTGTCGTGCAGCTGTTCCATGCCCATGCCGGCGTCCCTGGCATTTTGCTCCAGGAAAGAAAGGTCGCGCCGCAGCTCCTTGGTCTGCTCCATCAGTTCGCCGCACTTGCTGATTACCGCGCTCAGCGCATTGCCGGCCAGCGTGCCAAGGGCTACATCGAATGTCTTTGCGCCCTTGCCGCCGTCCTCCATGCCCTTGCCCGCGCCTTTGGATTTTTTCTCAAGGTCTTCAGCGGAACCGGATGCAGCATCCATAACGTCCTGTGCGTCCGCCAAAGCCGCACCGAAATCATCGGATTTTTTTGTGTTTTTCTCGATCGAGGCCTGAAGGCTCAGCATGCGTTTTTCCAGCTTCAGAGCCTGGCCGCTGGTCTCGCCGTATTTATCGGCCAGGCGCTCGTGTTCCCGCTCACAGTTGGAAAGCTCATTCTGCTGGTTCACGATCGTGGCGTTGAGGATATCCAGCTCTTTCTGCGCAGCCTCGATGCCCTTTGTGGTCGGTTCGATCTTCCACTTTTCAGCATTTTTCCGCGCTTTTTCCAGTACGTCATCTGTTTTGGCCACGGCTTTCGCGGAATCTTCAGCCATGCCCTGCACCATGTTTTTGACCTGATCCAGCGTCTGCTTCACACGGCTGATGTCAAACTTCAGGCCGAGGACGACGCCATCATCCGAAGCTGCTGTCGGCACACATATCCCTCCTTGCCATGGCCGCGTCGTATTCGGCCTCATAATCTACCGGGTCCAGCGCCACAGCGCGCTTGATGTCCGCATACCGCTCCCGCTCTTTGGGGTCGGATATCCTGCGCATATCCACGCTGCGGTAATAGATCGCATTCTTGATCTGGCTCTCAGGCGGCAAGCTGCGGAAAATGGACATGAACTGCCACCAGTGCATCCGCGCTGTGAAAAGGTCGATGCCCGCGTATACGCGGAAATCCCCCCAGATGCGCAGCGCGTCTTTTTTCCAGTCCAGGAGCCGTTCCGGCGGGGCCGGTTCATCCCCGCGGGGCGGATCGCCGCAAAAATAGAAGTCGAGCACTCCCTGGAAGTGCCCAGCTTCGTTCTGCGGTATTTCACGGAATGTATTGAGCAGGATAACGTCGAACTGTTCTTCCGGCGTCAGGTCAGACGCCAGCACCGTTCCCACATACTTCATCCACCAGGCCCAGTCCGTCGGCACCTTTCGGCCCAGGATCTGGTCCGGCAGCTCCAGAATTGCCGGATACATTCGCAACCGCCTCCTTCAGCTCCGGGATCAGGAACTGCTCCACGACCTCCCGGCGTCCTCCCATGACCTCGCCGTAAATGTACGCACAGAGGCTGATGTGTTCGTTGACGTTCTCCGGGCGGCCGCCGAAGATCTCCCGGTATTCTTCAACGCCCAGCGTACCCTCGATGAAGGCGCGGCACATGGCTACGGCGTCCGAAAATTTTTTCAGCGCCTCCTGTGCCATGGTGTCCGCGCTCCGTCCGTCCTGCCCGCCGGGCTTCAGTTTGGCGTCCATCGCACAGAATGCCTGCGCGGCCTGAATCACGCGGGGAAAATCCCGCGTGACGCCCTCCAGCATCCGTTTGTCCGAGATATCGCACGGGTATGCACGGCCGCAAATGGTGATCTCGTGCTTTTTGGCAAACTCAAACCCCGCGCTCATTTCGACGCCGCCTTTGCCTCTGCGGCCTGCGGCGAAAACGTGGGCGTGCCGTCCTCACCGATGGTGACAGTTCCCTTTTGGGGAGTGCCCAGGATCTTGAGGCCGAAGCTGATGTTTTCGCGGTTTTGGGCGTCGCCGGACCCATCGTCCGTGATGGACAGCACGCCCTCTCCCTGACGGCCGTTGGGCTTGCCGCTGCCCAAATTGTCGTAGCACTCAATGAACTTGACTTTCCGGTTGTCGAGGTCGTACAGGCGGTCCATGATGGCGTCCTGCGCAGCGTCGCCAAACCTGCGGAAACCGGTGAAGGTACGGGACACGCTCACGCCCGTGACCTCGCTTTCGGCCACGCCCCGGCCCGCCATGTCGTAGTATTCCTGGCTTTGTTCGTTGATGCTGTTGCCGCGGGATGTGATGCCGACGGAAACCTCCGCCCATTGGGGCGAATCGTTTGCGCTGAGGTCGATCCACCAGCGGCGGTTCCATGTCATGGGGGTAATATATGTTCCAGGCATGCTTCGTCACTCCTTTTCATAGATCAGGGTGCCCTGAATTTTGTAGACACCATATTGGAAATTTTCGTCCCAGTCTGTAAAGGCGCCGTTTGAGGCGGAAATTGAGACAAAAGAAAGGCCGTCCCCGGAAAGAGGGACGCCCTTGCGGTTTTGCTGCTGGACCCAGTCCTGTAACTCTTCTGTGAAGTTGCAGTTATCCAGCCGCATGATGTCATCAGCCGTCATACGGGTGGCGGCAATGATGAAGTTGTATTGCCAGGTGGCCGCTCCGCACATATCCTGTTCGATGATGGCAGAACCGGCCGGGAAGATCCCGTACCCCTCGGCGTCCGTCTCCAGCTGGTCGGTGCGTGCCTCCAGATCTTTCAGCGCGGGGCACTGTGCGAACAGGGCGCGGATATCGTTTAAAATAGCCATTATGGGCCTCCTAAAATGTTCCGGCGTTCATCCTCAATGATCCGGTCCTTTTCGGCGGCCATGAGGCGCTCAAGCCAGAAAGGACCGGCAAGACGGTTGAACGTGGTAGTGTACCGGATATCTTTGTTTGTAACGTGTTTCGGCTTGCGCCCGGCCATGACTTTCCCGAAATACAGATACTTGACCTGTGGGCCGCGGATGACGATGCGGCCGTTGGCTGGCTCCTGGCCCTGGGCGATGGCGTTCTCAATGCTGCTGTATGTGCGCTTGGGCACATACTTGGTGATGCGCCGTGCAACATTTTTCACAAGATGCTGCTGGGCGCGTCCGCCTTCTTCAAGCCCCAGGTCTTTCACGAGGCCGTCCAGTTCCGGCAGCTTGACGTCAAGCTCCAGCATGCTCATTCCGTCGTCACCTCACAATGAGGCAGGCCGCCGAATGCACAGTGCACAAGGTTTTTGACAGTCAGGGGCTTGTCTGCGATCAACTCACGCTTGCTCTGTGTGTCCGTGACCTCGCCCATACGCTCGCCTTGCACCACGTAGTCCTTTTCCCGTTTTTCACCCTTGTACTGCTCCGGCAGTTCACCGGGGATGACGATGCTCACGCCGTCCTCTCCGTCCTGCCAGAAGCAGGCGGGGACATACACCCGCGTGTATGCCCCCGGCCCCGTCTGCAGATACAACGTGCAGCTTGCATTCGGCGTCAGCATCCGCTCACCCCCCGGTACAGCAGCCCGCTGCGGATGGGGATATATTGGGCGGCGATACGCAGGCAGCGGCGCTCGAAGCTGCCCGTCTGTGCATCATCCTGCTGTACGCTGCGGCTCCAGTTTCCCACGCTTTCGCTGGTCACTTTTCCGCCCGCCAGCACGGCCGTGTCCTGGGCGTGCTGGGCGTCCGCCAGCGCACAGTGCGCCATGCGCACGCATTTCGCCAGCGTTTCGTCCTGTTCCCAGGCTCCGTCCTGCAGGCGGTCCTGCGTCAGGCTGTGCAGCATGTACTCCGCACGGGCCAGGCAGCCCTCCACGTCCGCCTCCGAAAGTTTTCCGTGGTATGTGGAATAGTAGAACTCCTTGTCCGCTACCATGCGTATCCCTCCCGTGTATTACTCTGCGGCCGTCTCCGGCTGCTCACCGGGCACAGCCTCAGCCGGTGCGGCAGAAGGCTCTACCGCCGTCTGCACGGCCAGAAGCAGGTCCTGCTTTTTAGCCGCGCCCGTCACGTCGATGCCGTGCGCCGCAGCGAAGCTGCGCAGTTCCGTCACCGTCATATCCTCCAGCGCCTTTTCCGGTGCCGGGGCGGGGGTTTGTGCTCCCGCTTCCGGTGCGGCCGTCCCGGCCTCCGGCAGGGAGGCCCCGGCCTCAACAGCCGGGGCGGCCTGTGTATCCTCATGAAAGGTCAAACCAACTGTCCTCATCGTTCTCAGCCTCCTGCTTCCGCCGCGTTATGCATGTAGATGCCCGCCAGCTTGTTGGCGTACACGTCCGCGATGCCCACGGTGCGGTAGCCGAACATGTGGCGATCGCCGTCCAGGTCGTCCTCCGGCCCTTTGATTTTGGGCACTATATGTTTCTGGAACTGGATCAGTGCCGAGGGGTGGATCACCATGAAGTTGATATTCTTCGCGCCGTCGGCCTTTTTGAAGCCGCCCGCCTCTTCGCCGCCGGTCTTGCCGTCCAGCAGGTCGATGGCCGTGTAGAACCGGGTCTGCGGCACCAGCGTCTTTGTAGCAAAGCGCGTCAGGATCTCACGGCTCTTCGTGGTGTCCAGGTCTGCGATCATGCCGTCCAGCGTCGGCGTGATGAACAGGTGGCGGTTTTCCGTGGGCACCTCATCTTCGTCCATCTTCGTGATGGCCACACGCAGCGCCGCCAGCACCGATGCGCCGTCCGGCAGATCGGCTGCGGTGGCTTTTGAAATACCGCTCTTGCCCGCGTAGGATGCGAAGCGGAAAGCGTCCAGTTCCGGCACCACCTTTGTGCGGATGAACTCGCCGGACAGACGGCTGAAGGCCAGCTTCGCGGTCTCCTCATTGTCCAGCGCGTCCACATAGAACTTGCGGCCGCGGTCGTAGTTGCATTTTACGGTCTCATTGGTCATGGTCACGTCGCCCTTGACGTACCCGTCGTTGCGGCTGTAGTCGCCCAGCCCCTGCATGCTCAGCATGGGCACGATCAGCTCGTTGGCGTTCGCGCCCTGCCGCGCCAGCTCCGCAGCGCCGTCCAGCTTGCTGGTCAGCGATGCCAGCTTGTAGATTTCGTCCAGGATGGGGACGAAGGTTTTTGCCAGTGCAATGTTGTTTGCCATATTGGTTTACCTTGCCTTTCTGTGTAGTGTGTGTGATACGGTCAGTCCACGGGCAGATCCGCAGCCTTGCGCATGGCGATCTCGTCGGCAGTATATTTCGCCGTGCCCGGCACAGCAGAGGTCCCGGTGCCGGATGCGGGCGCGGGTTCCGCTGCCGCCGTGCCGAACAGGTATGAGTCGCTTTTCTGCACGGCTGCGATGGCTGCCGCGATGTCCGCGTCCTGATTTTTACTGGACCGCAGAGCGTCAAGATCCAGAGCGCCGCGCGCCAGTTTCGGGTTGTGCGCTTTTGCGTCTGCCAGCGCCTTGTCGATCTTCGCATCGAATGCAGCGGCCGCCAGTTTTTCGTCCCGGTCCTTTTCCGCCGCCTCCGCGCGCTGCTTGTAGTCCGCGATCTGCGCCTTTACCTGCTCCGCGTCCAGCCCTTCAAACTTACCGATGGCTTCGTTTGCAGCGTTCAGCTGCTCCTGCAGGCCGTCGGCACGCGCCGAAGCTGCGTCCAGGTCCGCCTTTGGAGCGTACAGCTCGTTGATCTTCGCCTCCAGCTTTTCTTCCAGCTCCCCGGTGTAGGCGTCGCCAAGAAGCTCTTTGGCAAATTCCAATGCCATGTCGTCAGTCTCCTTCCTTTTAGATACAATATATATATTGGGGCATAACAAAAGGACCCCCGTGAAGGGGTCCTTGCCGTGCGCTCCACAGCCTCCACGTCCGACAATATACCGCGTTTCAGGCCGATGATATTCTCACACGCCTTTAAATAGCTCTGCTTGCGCCGTTCAAAGCTCTCATCCCGCAGCGTGGGGGAGAAGATGGTCATGCCCACGCTGGCGTCGCCGTCCAGCCCGACGAACACGTCGTCCTTCAGCCGCATCACGCCGCCCTCCGGGCCCGGCGTCATAAGCATATCCGAGCCCGCCACGATCCGGCTGCGCCCCAGCTCGAACTCGCGCCCCAGCTGGTACTCGTTTTTGTAGATGTTGTGGATCAGCTGCACCGCGCCCTCATATACGCTCACGCCGTCCGGGCTTCCGTCCACGTTATTTGCCATCGGCAGACGGATGTAGGTCATGCCCAGCCCGCCGAAGGGCACGCTGTAGGTGTGCTCCGGGGCCAGCGCCGCATACTGCGGCAGGCTGTCCAGCCGCACCTCATGCCCCAGTGTGCTGCTGTTTTCCGACACATACAGGTTGTACCGGATGGTCAGATACCCGCTGCCATCCACAGTCCGGCGTTCCAGCAGCGTGTAGTAGTCGGAGCCCGCCCGGCTCCGCTCGCTCATCAGCACGTCCGTGATGCCGTGGGGCCCGCGGGCCAGTACGTTGTAGCAGTCCCGCCGTACCACATGGTAGGCCAGCCGTCCCGTGCCGTCCGGTGCAGGCTTCAAAAAGCCTTCGCCGCCCACCATGACCCACTGCAGCACGTCCTGCTTTTCGGCGTCAATGAGGCTACGCTGTCCGTCCAGCCACGCCGTTTTTCCGGTTCCGTTTTCCGTAAAGCTGGAATCGTACTCCGCAAAACAAGCCTTTGTCAGTTTGTTGGTGATGGTGTAGGGGATGCGCTGCGCCGGGTCTTCTTCCTTGCCCTTCACCGCTTCACGCATTTTCTGTTTTACTTTGGCCTCTTCCACTGGTGCGTACTTTTCGCCGCACGACCGCCGCCGTACCAAAGCGCCCACGTTTGTTTTTTACAGGCCGTGCGGAGGCTTGCGCCCGTATGCGCGCCACAGCCGGCGGATCGCTTTCCGGTTCCGGCGCTCGAGCCGCCAATCCGCCAACCAGTCCCGCAGGCCCGGCAGCGCGTTGATGAGCCACCGCATCCCATCGAAGATGATGATGCCCAGCAATACACCCAAAGAGGTTTCCCACGTCCACAGCCATGCGTCAGGCATCTTCCCGCACCCCTTTCATCATGTTCAGCAGCGCGGCGCGGATGCGCGCGTCATTCTTTTCGATGCACCAGCCGTCCTCGCACAGAACTTTTACTTCGCCTGTGGCGTATTCTTCAGCAGCTTCCCGGAGCGCTGCACGCAGGTGCTCCGCCTCCGTGGCAGAAAAATCCAGCTCATCCACCGTGAGCTCTACTGTATACCGGTATCTCATTGCGTCCTCCTTGTTCTACATCATGTAACACTTTTCTCACACCTTCATGAGCCTGTTCCACTTCTCTTCCAGTGCCTGCGCTTCCTCAAGGATGGCAGACGCATGGTCAAGCACGTCTGCCGGGATGTCCAGGATAGGCTTGCCTTCGTATGGCGTCAACAGCTCCGCCGCCTGTTGCCGAAGTCGTGCGGACTCCTCATTCAATCGGTCGGCTTCATCCAGCTTCTTTTGCTCCCGTTCGAGCTCCAGGGCGTTCAAGGCTCGTTCGATTTCAATATCGTGCCAGAACATGCTGTGCGTACACATCCAGTCGATGAGCCACAGCAGTTCCGCCTTAGTACAGCCTTTCAACGTCATCAGAAATCCTCCTCCACCGTGTATACTTGGCAGAACCAGCGGGGCAGGCCCTCATACACGAGCTTTCCTTTTGCCTCGCAGAAATAGAGGTCTCCATCTCGGCCATGAAAGACACGAGAATGTGCGCAGTACCTGCATCTTCGGTTCCGGCGCAGGCTGCGCCATTGATGAATGGTCAATCCGATCACGCTCCTAAAAAAACAGAGTTGAAACGGCCGCCGGGCCGTGGTATCCTGTACATGTGGTACGGTAAGCCATGCCGTGCCATATTCCTTTAAAGACCCCCGCCCGGTTTTCTCGTCCCGGGCGGGGCTTTTGGTGCGGAGCTGCCGTTACGACCAGCCACGCCGGCCCTCCTGGGCCGCGGCTCCGCATGAACCTCGGACGTTAGAGCCCGAGGTTGAGCGCTTGGATCAGCACGCAGTCGTTACAGTGATGTTCCTCCAGCTCTTCAGAACTCCTGCATTCCAACGGCCAGCGGCAATAGCTGTCGCAGACAGTTTCCATCAGCTCCATGACTTTCTGCTCCCAGCAGTGCGCGTGCATCACGCGTGTGGATTTTACGGGCTTGCCGCAAAACTTACAGTTTGGCATTTTTCTCTCGTTCCTTTCTTCGCATCTGATAGGCCCACGTAGCCATAGTCCGTACATTGACGCCCATATCCTCAGCCACCCGCCGGAAAGATTCTCCGGAGCGCAGGCGCTCCATTGCCTCTGCCTTGAACTCCGGCGCATAGATGCGTCTCGGCTGGCCCTTCCGGCTCGGTTTTGGGCGGGCGGACTTGGAAAGCGGCCCCAGTATGTCCAGAATTTCCTCCCGGCTCACAAGATACAGCTGCGACAGGATCTTCACCTGCTGGCGCGGGTCGATCGCGTTTCTGTATGACGCCCGGATCTCAGATTTATCCTGTTCACTCAGCATCCTGACTTTCTCCTTTGACACGCCCGGATCTGGGGACGTAGTGCCGGTTCTGGTGGTAGTTTTCCACCTTCCGAAGCTCGCCCACAAACCGGGACAACTGCTTTACCGCCTGCATTCCGGCTGCGGTCCCGCAATACCCTGCAATGGGCTCCAGCTCCTCCACAACGTCCTTGTACTTACGCCGGAGCCTGCGGCAGTCGCGCAGCTCTGTAGCCAGCTTCGCACGCTCATCCCGCGTAAGATTTTCGATTTCCAGCTTATGCAGCAGATCCTGCTGCAGGGCGTCCTGCTCTTTCATCAGCTCGAAATTTGCTTCGTATACTTTTGAGGCGTCGTTCAGCAACTTCGCGGCGCGAGCCAGAATTTCCGACGCCTTTTCTTCGTGCTTTTCCGTTGTTTCCACCTCCTATGGTTTGCCAAATGCCATGAGCGAGTGCGTGCGCGCAAACCAATTCTTTTCTGTGCGGCTGTTGCGGGCAATTTCCATGGCATGCTGCGATGCTTCCCGGCATGCGGGGCACAATTTGTGCGCTTCCTGCGTATTTGTCGGCTTTCCGCATCGGCTGCATATTCCCGGCCATCCCAGCATGTCCCGAGGCATGACGCCTTTCTCCCTCAACCGGGACTGCATGTACCGGCGGCTGCGGGCAAGGCAGTACACGCACTGTGCGCGTCCGGGGGCAGCGTCCCGCCGCTGGCATCTTACGCAGACGCCGAAGGCGTGCAGCAGGTCTGTTCTTCGCTGGCGGTGCCGGTTGTGGTATTCTTTCTGCTCCGGGCTTTCCTTTTTCCGTCTCTGCACTGCCTTCAGCCGCTCTTTTTCGAGACATTCCGGACACTGCACCCGTCCAGGGGCCGCATCTCTGCAGCCGCAAGTTGGACATATCCCGTGCGCTTTGTACCACTCATATTTCGTCACGGCCTGTTTCACCTCCTTCGCCGCACTCTGCATTTTTCCGGGCTTGTGACCGGCGCGCCATCGGCGCGGCTGCATTACGGTGGGGCCAGATGGCCCCGGCTATTTTTTCTGTTCTTCGCGCCAGGCAAGGAACTCATCGCGGTGATCCCGGTATTCAAATAGAATCATTATGCCGTCGTGCATACGGATCAGCCGTTCCCATTTATAGAATGTCCACCGGACGGCCGCCAGCGCTGAGCCGCACAGCAGGCATACAATGACCAGCGCGCCAAGCATCATCGATATCTTCGGGAATATGTTGCTTATCAGTTCCATCATCTGTGTCTTCCTCCTCTATATCCTGCATCCACTCCCGCCGCAATCGGCCCTGCAGGTGCATGCAGGCCAGCGGCTGGTCTTTCTGCGTACGGTGGCAGCACCCCTCATCATAGGGCTGCCACAGCGTCCCCGTCTGGTGCAGGCCCGGCGGGGAGCCGCAGCACCCGCAGCAGCTTTGCCCGCGGCAGCTCCGGTCACAAGGCGTCACCATCCTGCATCCCTTTGCGGCAGCGATCAACCGTCTGCCGCTGATCGGCTGGCTGAATCATCTGGCCGGTCTGTTGCTGGGGGCGATCAAGGCGTGCGTGATCGGG
>OHAD01001484.1_pt1 | contig 21887 bp, 28 predicted proteins | sample 1577011 | NCBI WGS metagenome assembly OHAD01 (sample SAMEA3541510, study PRJEB24748) | human gut metagenome | biome: human gut; feature: human-associated habitat; material: faeces | place: China | collected 2012 | reverse complement strand
TATTTTTAAATATGTATCCTAATAATTATACCTATATCATCTACAATAGAATACATATTTAACTGCACTTTATTTTATTAATATTGACTATATTGCAAGTTTTTTATATATTTTTTCAACGTTCAACATGGATTGTTTCAAAAAAATGAAGGATACAGCCTACCTGATCAACTGTGCAAGAGGAGGTATCGTTGTTGAAGAAGACCTATTAGAAGCTCTGGATATGGGTATAATAGCAGGAGCATCATTAGATTGTTTTGTAGGAGAGCCACAACCTAAAAAAGAACTCATAAGGCACCCCCTTGTAAGTGTAACGCCTCATATAGGTGCCGCTACAAAGGAGGCTCAGGAGAGGATTGGCCAAGAAATTGTAAGTATCTTTCTTGACCACTACAAAATAGAAAATGAAATGGTCATATAGGAGGTAATATAGTGGTTAAACTAAGAGCATTCAAGGCCCTAAGACCTACGGAAGACCTTGTAGAAAAAATAGCTGCCCTACCCTATGATACAATGGATACCCATGAAGCTAGGCTTATGGCAGAAGATAATCCCCATACCTATCTCAAGATAGATAGGGCTGAAATAGATCTTGAAGAGACTATAGATATACATGATGATAGGGTCTATGAAAAGGCCAAGGAAAACTTAGATATATTTAAATACAAGGGCTATCTTGTAAAAGATGAAGACCCTAGTATCTACATATACAGGCAGATAATGGATGGTAGGGTTCAAACTGGTCTTGTAGCCTGTGTAAGCATTGATGACTCTATAAATAATATAATAAAAATCCATGAACATACAAAACCAGACAAGGTTGAGGACAGGACCAAGCACATAAGATACTGCCAGGCCCACACAGGAACTATCTTGCTTACCTACCATGAAGGTGAGAAAATAAACAAGATAATAGAAGATGAAACTCTTAAAATGCCACTCTACAACTTCACTACGGATGATAATATAAGTCACACAGTTTGGAAGCTAGAAAAAGAGTTGGGACAAAAAATAGAAGAGTTGTTTGATAAGAATGTAGGGGCCCTATATATAGCTGATGGCCACCATAGATCAAAGTCTGCAGTAAACTATGCAGTTAGTATGAAAGAAATTGACCCAGACTACAATCCTGACAAGGAATACAACTACTACCCTGCCATGATTGCTCCAAAGAACCAGCTATATGTGATGGACTATAACAGAATCTTAAGAGACCTAAATGGACTTGACAAAGATGAATTTTTTGAGGCAATCAAAGAAAATTTCTATATAAGTCCACAAGCTAAGGCCTACAAACCGGACAAAAAATATACTTTTGGTATGTATATAGACATAACTTGACAGGATACATTATATAATTTCTTTTTATTATATATTAAGTATTTGCAAGGCTTTCACAACCATATATTATTATTTATAATTACATATATAGTAGAAGAAAACCCCCACCAAAACCCCATAAAAATAAGGGTGGCAACTAAGCCACCCTACTTTCTTATGCTATGCCTACACAATATCTTGCTGACACATAACCTACTCTAGGTATCTTATACCAAGTTCCCTCGATATTCTTAACAACTTCTTCTACGTATATTTTAGATCCATCTCTATAGCTTGATACCTTCCTGTATCCTACACCAGGACCCATTCTAACATTTAATACATCCCCTGGGGTCTTAGTCCTTACAGAGTAACCCCCCCTTGAGATATTCGTATTGACCTGCACTGGTGTCTGTCCTAAATACTTCTTAACCTTATCAAGGAACCTATTCCAGCCCAAATCTAGTGTCTTGTGAGGGCAATACTTACCAGAACAGTACTTGTGAGTAACCACTCTATCTATTCCCCAGCCTTTAGATTTTAAGATAGCTGCTGTATATTTAGCTGCGTTTTCTTCTGCCTTAGCAAAGTCACTAGAATTACCCGTTGACCTTGCAATCTCAATGCCTATATAATGCCTATTGCCATACGTTGCTCCACAGTGCCAAGCATTACGATTGAATGGGATACACTCATATATAGCTGACTCGTCCACTACAGTATGAAAGCTAGTCCAGTTGGAGTTACCCACCATGTAAGACGCTTCAGCTTTTGCCTTAGCGCTGTTATAAGTATTATGAATAACTATCTTTTCTGGGGTCATTGCATAGGTCTGTTTCTTGCCCCTATTCCATGCTGGCACCGGAAAATCATATATTGGTACACCACAATTTAATCCGTTCATTACATCAGCCCTTCTTTCTTCAACTCTTCAATATCTTCTTTGGATAGTCCGTCAAGTTCTGTATCTTTTGGAAAATCATTATCCTCTAAATTTTTCTTGTAAAGCTCCTCGTCAAACTCAATTACATGAATACTAGTCATTTTTACCTTCCTTTCTGAAATATAAAAGGCAGCCTTTCGACTGCCCGATAACCCTGTATCTATTTCCTAAATGTCTGTATATATAGTTGGCTACCTAGGACACACACACCAGTCACTAGCACACCTTGAATTATACCTTGTACTATATCCTTGCCTATGATACTGCATAGGATACTAGCCACAAGTAGCAAGAACCAAGGTATTATCTCATCCTTAATTCTTGATTTTTTTAGCAGTACACCCAGCACATATATTACTGGGATTAGTATCATAAAACTTTCATTTATAAATTTCAATAAATTAAACTCCATTTATTTCTTCTCCTTCCATTGGTAAATTAATGCATTCTGTATATATTTTCTTAGCAACACCATTACCATCTAAATTCTTGTAAGAAGTATAAAAATACTCCAAATCTCTAATTTCCTGCTTAGTGATATATCCTCTCTGAATTATCCTGTCCCCTTCTGCACATATACGATAGTAAAGAATGCTTTGAATTCCCATCATCATAGCGTGTTGTTTAACTTTCCAACTCTCATGGTCTATTAATATTTTTTTATATAGACTCTTGAAGATAAAAAGTATGAAAGCCAAGACTATAGCATAAGCAATCTGAAATCCCCATTGCGTTAGTATCTGCACCATCTTAATCACCTACTTTTTAATTTTTACATCTTTTTGTTTGGTACCATTATATTCCTCCTTACTTTTTAGCCAACATTAAATAACCCATGAAAACTGCAGGAAACTGCCCTAACATGAACTCAATCAAGAATTCCGGTGTTTTCAAATACATTCCCGACCTAGTTATCCGCACATAATGTAGTTTAAATACCGGTGGCTTATTAGCAGTTTCAGAACCATTTTTTATGCTTACAACCCTCCAACTTTTAAATTTCTTAGTATATATAATTAAGTCGTATATGTCGTCTGCAATTTTCTTTAAATAGACTCTATCAAAAAGATATTTTTTATTTGTTTTATCCATCTCGTCTTTACAGTATAAAATAGGCTTGTATTCGGTGTAGCCAGTCAAGTTTCCTCCTCTATCCCAAACAATATTGGCATCAAGCAGAACCTTAGATATATTTTTATCTCCGTATTTTAAGTCTTTTAGTTTAGGTATCATAAGCCTACTCCTTAATAAATACCAAGGTATCACTTGTGATACTATCTTTTTGCTCATCATACTCTGTTTGAGTGCCTACCCATATCTTGACTGGCCTAGGGTCTGATGTGTTGTAGTTGGTGATTTCTCTGGCTGTATATGAAGTATCACCTTTGTCACCCTTAGGCCCTCGCTCTCCATTGGGCCCTGTTGGCCCTTGTGGACCTTGTGGACCTTGTGGTCCCCTATCTCCGGTAGCTCCCTTAGGACCTCTTATATTACCTAACTTGAACTTCGCCATTGTATACCTCCTACTCTGCGTACTCTACCCATAGATTCCCGCTTTCGTCTAGTGAAAACGTCGGTTTTAGTAGGTCTCCTTTAGGTCCCTGTTGCCCCTGTGGTCCTTTCTCTCCTCTAGGACCCTGTATACCTGTAGCCCCTGACAAATCTACTATGAATGAAAAATCAGTCTTACCCTTGACGTATAACTTTGCGTTGTCTTCGTCTTTAACATCACCGGTGTTAATTAATACCATTTTACCTTCTTCGATATTGGACTTGTCGGAGTTCATAGCTGATATAGAATTATATATCTTATGAATTTTAAAAGGCTCTCCTGCGTCTCCCTTAGGCCCCATTTCTCCTTTAGCTCCTGCGTCTCCCTTAGGTCCTGTTTTACCCGGTAATCCTTGCTGTCCTTGTGGCCCCTCTGGTCCTCTTTCTCCTATAGGACCTTGCTGTCCTGTTGCACCTACCGGCCCCCTTTCTCCCATTGGTCCCTGTGGTCCTATTGGCCCAATTTTTCCTTGTGGTCCCTCTTCTCCTCTAGGTCCCTGTAATCCCTGCTGTCCTTGTGGTCCCTGTGGACCTCTTATATTACCTAAATTAATTCTTTTTGCTGTCATGTGATTACCTCCTTTTAATTTTCAATATCCACATATATATTACCGGCGTCATCTATCACGAAATTTAACTCCGGTGGTTTTGCTTTCAATGAGTTTAAAAAGTCGTCTATACTTTGCGTCTTATCTTCCTGTTTTTCTAGCCATACTTCGTATGCTGACTTACCATCATTACCCTTAGCTTTCTCCGATATATCCTGTAAGATGTCATTGTATCTTTTCTCTACAGTATCTAATTTTTCTAGTATATTTGTCGCTGATACTTTAAAATTTTCTATAAAAATTAACAACTGGTCACCATTAATTTCTTTTAGCTTATCGGCTTGACCAGTTATTATCGACTCCCCCACTTCTATGATATATGTTCCTGATTTTAATAGTTTATCGTTATCATAGATTAGTAACTCTGATTGATATATGCCTGACTCCAATGATGGAAAATAAATATCCACAAATCTATTCTTAGAGTCAATTTCTATAGCTTCATTTTCAAAAAGCTTATTTTCGATTTTGATATAATTTTTGAACTTTAAATCCTTTAAATCCTTTAAATCCATATCTTTAACGAGCAACCGTATGCCTCTAGCTGTTTCACCTGCATTGATTTTAAATGTTCTATCGATTCTAGCTGATGGATATAGATTAATTTGTCTTAAGCTTTTTAACATCTACTCACCTTCTTTCTTAAGTAGTTTTTTAATTTCTTCTAGTTCATTTTCTAGTTTATTAACTTGATCCTCCAGGGCCTCACGTTTTTTCATTTCTTCTTGTAAAGTCACTATAGTAGCAAAGTTTATATTATTGCTATTTACTGTATAGTACTCACCGACTTCATTGACTATGTAATTTTTCAACTCTGGAAACTGTTCTATAATATCTTGGGCGATGACTGAAATTTGCTTATGGTCTTTTTCCTTATCTGATTTATAGTAAAACTCTGCTATATCAACATTTTTTATAAAGTTAATTAGCTTTGATGTCATGCCCTGGCTCAAGTATTCAATATCTGTTTTTAGTCTTCTATCTGACGTACTCCACTGCATCTCATATGTTACTATTCCCATTCTTGCTACTTGTCCGATATAACATTTAGCTTCTAAGTATGCATCATACATATTGAATTTTCCTATTCCTCTACCCCTATCACCAAAAAATTCTAAGTCATATTGTTGCCTAGGGTCAAAATGAAAAACCTGACTTCCATTACTTAGAAGAGAAAAAGCAGCCTTCTTTGTAAGCCTTAGATATGTACCCGCATCAACCTTTAATCTGAGACACTTAGTTCCCTCTGAATCAACGTTAGTATCAACACTCATACAGTTATTGTCACCAGGGCTATAGCCTCTCTCTAATACAATTCTATTGTTGTTCCCCGGATACAACATATCGGTTGTTATAGCCCCTGCTTCTATTTCATCAGCCTTTATCTTTGGTAACTTCACTTCACCTTTATTATTCCACTGTATCATACGGTCCGCATTACCTATCCAACCCGCACCATCTGGTCTCATATTCCATAGAACTAAACCATTTGATATACCACATAAACCTGTAAAATCTGTATATGATCCAAATAGATTTTTAGCCCTAATACCCGACCCTATGTATATGCCTGTTCTCGAATACTGACTGTCCTTGTTTGTTCCTACAAATAATTCTGGTGTAAACACGTACTTTCCTGATATTTCAGTTGCTTTTCCATCCCAAGCTTTTAGTGCTGGTGGCAAGTCGACCATACTACCGTCTCTACCAGGTGGTCCTTGTTTTCCAGGCGGTCCTTGTTTTCCAATCGAGTCTTGTTTAGATGGGTACCAGTCTACATCATCTGGGATAGGACTTTCTGATAAAATAATCCAGTGTATTTCACTAAATTGTCTACAGTCAAATTGAATTTTATGAGGATAAACTTTATGTGTTGTAAATTCTGCTGAGTATATTTTAGGGTTATCCCTATCCAATTCGGTAACTTTCACTAAGTGATCATAATTTGTCCCGTAGTAATACAAAGACATATAATTAGATGTGGCCTTGAACTTTACATAGTATTTTGTATTATTTTTCAAATCTAGATATTGATTTACCTCCACAGCACTGTCAGATGCTTTTACCGCCATTATCCATTTTCCACCAGCAGGTAAAATATGCACTAGTTTCATATCTTCAGCAGACGCTACCTGCCATTCATTTAACCTATATGATGTGTCGCTAGGCTCGTCTTTTGTAAAATCATTGTGAAAATCACCATTGGAAATTAGATTATACTTAAAAGATTCTCCATCTTTACCCTTTAATTCTTGCTTTAATTCCTCTGATAAATCACTTTTTCCGATGCTGCCACTTCCAAATTTCAGTGTGCTGCCATCAAATTTTAGCAAATAATTATCTTCAGATTCGCCTATCAGTAAGGTGCCATCTTCTAAATTCCATTTGACTTTACCACCCTTTAAAGTACCAGCAGATATTACATCAGCTACAAAACCGTCTCCTGTGCCAAACGTAGACCAATTCCAAGAGCCATCGGACTTTTTAGAATTGGCAATCATCATTTTACCAGCACCGACGTAAATAACTTTTGTAGGGTTTTGATCTATAGGCTTATTGAAGCTATAGTATCCAGCAGGTAAGTTATATTCGTTACCTGCCTTTAACTCGTAATTGTAGCCATCCTCATTAAGGTAAGGCTTTGTTATTGCCTCTTGTAGCCTTTTTATATAACTTGCCTGGTTCTTTATACTGGCTTCTTTGAAATCTCTTAGAGCCTGTTCTATACCTCTAAGTTTTTCAGCGTTTGCCCTTCTTTGTTTTTCTGTTGAAGTCTGTATATAGTCACCAAGGGTTATTTTAGTCAACCTATTATCTAGCAAATTTCTTTCTATCTTAAAAGCTCTTGCAGTATAAAATAGGTCTAAATCCCTTCGTATTATTCTGACTTTATCCCCTATACCAACATTACCAATCTTATATACAACCGCTTCAAAAGTGACTCTAGGGCGTGATACTGATACTAATTCATTGTAAGTTAGCTTCAATAACTCCTTCTTGTCTGTACACTCCCCAAACTCGGCTATCCTAGTCTTAGCAGTACCATCACTATAGCCATATAGCTTGCTCATGCTCGGTAACTCTATATATTCTTGACCCAAAGGCTTATCTAGTGGATCACCTTTGGACTTTGACCAAACGACATCTTTAAAGTCTATCTTACGACCAAACCCACCTGTCGCTTGTCCTGATTCGTCAAACTTTTCTTCACCTTTACCGCGTCCAATTAAGGCTGTATATATATTGCTTTTGTTTTCCTCAGCCTTTATATCAATTGCACTAGATCCATAAACTAACCTAAGGCCCGTGTCTCGTCCTGCTTGATTGTATATATCGATATATCTACCTGTTATTTTTTGTCCGTCAAACTCAACCCTATACACAAGTTCGACATTCCACTTAGATATAAAATCACTTAAGGCGTCTAACCTAGTGGAATCATACCAATTTGTAGACCCTATACTGGTAGAATTCACATGTCCAACTTCCCATCTTGAGCCATCTAAAATAATCTCTAGGGCCTGGCTACAAAGCATTTTTGAGGGTCTCTTATCTCTTATATAGCCATAAGCTTTTAGCTCGTCAAAAACGATATGAACGGCCTTGATTAACGTTCTATCAGTAGTATTATTATCAGCAATTCTATACATACAGAATGTATCTTTATTCATATAGTCAAAGTGTCCTATGTATTCGGCATTCTTAACTATTTCGTATTCAATGTCTTTAAGTTCTACATCTAGTGATACCAGGTTATTTAGTATTTCAGTTTGTACGGCGTATACAATTTTTGATGAATTGATTACGCCTATTAATTTTTCGCTAACATCAAATAAATAAAGCACTTTATAACCTCCTATCTCTGTAAAAGACTTCAAAATCTCTAGGTGTACTAGATCCATAAAACTTGCACATAAAAGATATTTTATCTCCATTATTTATTTCAAAGTCTTCTAAATTTGATGCAATATCTAGATATGGTAATAGATTTTCGCTTCCTCTAGTTATAGTTCCTAATTTAACATCAATTACTATTGTTTTATCTCCATTAGAAGCAGGCGCGTCTAAAATAGTTATCTTCTTTCCGGATGTTTCATTTTTCAATATTCCGCCAGTGCTTCCGCTTGGAGATGCTAAATGTATCTTTTCAGGTAAAACCGAATATAAACCAGCGTGGTTTAGTGTGCCATGGCGCCGGTCGATTTTCCTAAGATCATTTGAGTATTTAAATACATCAGTGCAAGTTACTGTAAAATGTCCTACTACTCTATTAATTTGATCTTTAATCTCTTCTATATTTGTGACGGCCCCAATATAAAAATAGTCATCATCACTATAGAATATTTTTATATTTTCACCTTGAAGAGCCTTATTGAGCAGTTCGAACTGTCTATATAGTTCCATGCTAGAATCTGCCTGTAGAAGATACTCCACTTCTAAAAACCTCGGTTTATATTTGATACTTGATATATAACCCCCATCATATGGGACATCAGTATTTACCGATGCCCCAATCGGTAGGGTTGTTCTGCCAAACACATTTAAAGTTGCGTATCCTGTGATAAACTTTTCAAGTGGGCGGTCATTGATATATAGCCAACATGGTTTACCTACCGCTTCTTTCTCTATATAATTTTTTTCATCCATCATTCAATCACCCCTTTAAATTCCATATGCTTCAACAAATTCTATGTTGTTATCTTGCATTTTAGTTATGTCATCAACAAAAGCCCTAAACTTCCTACCGCCTAGGTTCATAATTAAGTTTACAGGTTGCCCCCCTGAAGACACTGTATTAGATGCCTCTGACAAGCTACCATAATCAACATTTGGCATATAAGATATGTCATCTACACCTATACTATGAATAGCTATATCATTCATATTTGAAGTTGCCCTATCAAGTACACTTTGCCCTTTATCTATGCCGACTGCGACCCCAGCAGGTATCCAGCGCCCTACTTCGTTCTCTGATTCCTTGGATGGTGACCCAATGCCTAGTGCAGACGTCATGCCGTCTAAAATACCTTTAGCAAAATCATAAACCTGATTATATAGCCACTGTCCTGCGTTACAAATTCCATTCCAAAGGCCTGTTACTATATCATCTCCTATTTGAAGCATTCTACTAGGTAGCCCTTTTAATCCGTCTACAACGTTATTGAAGAAGTTTGTGGCTCCTCTTCTTGCTGTAGTAATCATATTGTTAGCCCATCTTGCTGTTGATGTTATTACGTTGTTTAAAAATCCTGCAACTCTTCCAGGTAATTGACTGAAAAATTGAACTACTGTATTTACAACATTTGTCCCCATTTGTCTTATACTAGATACCATGTTAATAGTCCATTTTTTTGTATTATTCCATGCGCTGTTCAAAAAATCACTTATTTCACCCGGTAGTTGCGTAAAAAATGACGCTATAGAATTTATAAAATTTGAGCCTAACTCTTTAGCGCTGTTGATCATATTAGTTGACCAATTTTTTACATTATCCCATGATTCTGTTAAGAAGTGTCCTATTTTGTCAGGCAATTCACTGAAAAACTTAACCGCCCCATCTATAATTTTAGGCACCATTTCGATTGTAGTAGATATAATATTCTCCCAACCTTTTATTACGGTGCCCAACAGTTCCCCCAGCTCATAACCAACCTTGTAAGGTAAATCGGTAAAGAAATATACTATACCACTTACAAAATTAGATCCTATTGTACCTATTGTGGTTACAAGATTAGCCCCCCAGGTGATCACGCTTGTTATAACCGCTTGTAGGCCTGATGATATTGTTGTTGGTAGACTAGTAAAAAAGGTACCAATAGATGATATGAAGTTTGTAAATCCAGTTGATATACTTGTCCAAAGATTACTAAATCCCTGTCCAATTGATGTGAGAAATCCTGTAAATCCTGACTTTATACCTTCCCACAAGCCGCTAAAGAAGTTTTTGACACCTTCCCAGGCCTGTTTTATGCCTTCACCAATTTGGTATGCCTTAGCCTTTATAGTATCCCAATTCTTGTACAGCAGTACACCTATAGCAATTATTGCCGCTATTGCTGCAATAGCTATTCCAACTGGGGCGGCTATAGCTCCTATACTTAAACCCGCAGCATCTAACATAAATTTTAGCATTCCAAAGGTAGTTAGTAGTTTGCCTACAAACAATAATACAGGTGCTAATATTGCCGTTATCCCAGCGAATACCAATACACCTTTTTTAACTGGTCCCGGTAATTCCTGGAACTTTTGGGCAACCTTAGAAACTGCTTCAGCAATCTTGGCAACTACAGGCATAGCAACCTCACCAATCGATATCATAGAGTTTTTTATACTCGTAGTAGCCTTTGTAATAGGGTCACTATTAGACATTATCTTGGCCATCTTTTCGGCTGAACCACTAGACCCATCTATAGCCGCAGTCAACTTAGTGTAATCGCCCTCACTAGCATTTATGATGGCAAGCATGCCGGACATTGCTTCTTTACCAAAAATCGATTCTGCCGCTTGTGCCTGCTGCTCCTTGCTCAGCCCCTTAAATGATGTTCTAAGCTGCCCTATAACATCACGTAAAGGTAACATCTTACCTTGTGAGTCTGTCGTATGTATTCCAAGCTCCTGCATAGTTTTTGCCGCTGATTTTGTAGGTGAAGCTAGATTTGTTAAAGCAGCTCTTAGCGTTGTACCTGCCTGTGAGCCCTTAATACCTGCATTAGCCATAAGCCCTACAGCTATAGCGGTATCCTGGACACTATAACCCAGTGTCCCGGCTATAGGTGCGGCATATTTGAAAGTTTCCCCCATCATCTGCACGTTGGTATTGGAGTTTGTAGATGCGGCCGCTAATACGTCAGCAAACATTGCAGTATCCTTGGCCTTAAGTCCAAAGGCTGTAAGCGAATCGGTAACAATATCAGATGTTGTACCTAAGTCTGTGTTGGCTGCAGTAGCTAGATTTAGTATAGGTTTAAGACCGTCGACCATCTGCCCTGTTTTCCAACCAGCCATCCCCATAAATTCGTAGGCTTGACCTGCTTCTATGGCACTGAATTTTGTTCCCTTTGTCGCATCCATCGCGAACTGTTTTAACTTTTGCATTTCTGTTCCAGTAGTGCCCGCTATAGCCTGGACAGACCCCATTTGTTTTTGAAACTCAGAACCTAGTTTTACCGCAGCAGTTTCAAATGCCCCTGCAGCTATAGAAGCAGGTAAAAGAGCTTTACCTGCCTTAGTAAATCTATCCCCCCACCTCATAGCTCCTGTACCAGCTTCAGAACCAGCCTTATCAAGCTTCTTTAACTTCTGTTCAACTTGATTGAGTGCGCCGTCAAATCCTGCTGTAATAGCAGATATTTTTACAGTAATATCATTTGCCATATTTACCCCCTCCTTTCTTTGTAAATTTCTTTTATCCAGTCGTTAGGCTGTGTTTTTTCATATTCTAAAACCTCATTAAACTGCTTTTTAAGTTCTACAACATCTTCTTTTTTATTTTTCTTTTTCCATAACGAAATAGGCTTAGAATTCTTTTTCCTATTCGCATTGTAATAGGCATTATAAGAAGCGTTGGCCATAAGCTGACTGCCTAAAACAGTCTTATTTTCCCAGGCTTTTAGGATGAAATATATTTCTTTTTTTGTTAATTCATTGTAATCCGACTTAGTATATCCAAAATTAGCGACAAAAAAAGCGAACAATGTTACATCACTGTAAGTGTTCGCTTTATTGTCATTGTCGTCATTTTCCTTACCTAAATACTCAAGTTCTACTAAGTCTACTGGAATAAAAAACCACAGTCCTCAACAATCTTGCCAACTGATTGATTGAAAGACTCCAATAATCCGTATTTCTGTAGTATCTCTTCTGCAAGCTCGCCGCCTCTCTGGGCTGAAACCTGGTTCCCGCTTGAGTTGTATAGGGCGATTCCTAACATAACCTTGATACGGCTAACTGGAGGTACTTCCCTTATCAAGTCTACAATAGGCTTTCCGGTAGTATTTTCAAGGGTTTCTATTGTTTTTAAGTTGTATCTTAGTTCGTATATTTCATTTCCTAATTCAAACATATCTTATACCCCCAATCCTGCACTTGCCGGCAAAGCTGGTGCGTTCTCTGCCTTTGATAGGTCAACTAATTTACCACAACCTTCTAAAGTTATCTCGAAAGTAGATGAATCATCAAATGGCGCCTCTATATTATATTCCTTAAGCAGTGCTAGACCTCCGAACATTGGTTTTTTAGCCTTTATATTAACTACTTTTAAACAAACATATGCGTCATTTTCAAAAGCATCATTTAACAGCTGGTGAGTCTCCTGAGTAGGTGAGTAAACCCCATCAGTTTCTATAGACCAGTCTTTTATACCTGGAACCTTAGACTTCCAACCACCGTCAAGAGTTTTAGAGTTGACCTCTATCATTTCCTTTTCTCTGTTTATAGTTAGTGACTGCTGACCTGATATAGCTAATAACTTAGACCCATCTGCGTTAAATACACAAAGTAGAATGTCCTTACCAGCTATAGCTTCCTGCGTTTTTCCTGATATGTCACAATATAAATTGCTTGAGTATTCTTCTATTGCTGCTGCCATATTTTACCTCTTTCTATTTACACTTAAATCCATAACACACTTTTAAACTATACTGTAATACAGCGTGCTTTTCTCCTGTATCCTCTGTTAGTATCTGTAAAACTCCGTCTTGAGTCTGTGATACTAACCAACTTTCACCTTCTAAATCTATTGGCTCTGTTAAAGCCTCTTCAACTTTCTGGATCAAGTTATATATATTTTCTGACGTGTTACCCTCACAAATCGCATGAATATAGAATTTAAAGTCCTCTATATACATTGTCTTTGTCGAATCATCCTGTTTTCCTATAGCCTGAATAACAACAAGCGGATTAGGTTCGTCATCCGGCACAACGTCATAGGCTTTTAAACCTGTCTTTTTCTCAATCTTATCTTTAATGCCTGCGTGTATGTCCCCTATACTTACTTTCTTCAGCATATTTCTACCTCACTAATATTTTTATAGCCTTAGCCACATCATCGACAAATATAGGCTGTTGTAGCCTCGCATTAGGTTCTAAAAATGGCTTGGCTGTCACATAACCGACTTGTTTACCACCTCTTACAATTCTGTGACCATACTCTACAAATGGAGCGTAATACTTTGTGTAACCAAATAAACCTTCAAGGCTTCCTATTGGTCTTCCAAATGCTGAATTTCTAAGTTCTCCGGTATCTTTAGGTGTTAGATCTTTTGACCTCGTCTTCATTTCAGCCAGCGATTTTACCACACAAGCTTTTACAGCGGGTTCATATTTTGATACTTTCTGAATCTGTAGTACAACACCACCCACACCATCTACATTGATTTTAAACTTCATAATTGAACCTCTCAATAAAGCATAGTTTAAATCGTCCTAGGTCCTCAATATACTTAATCTTATATTTAAGCCCCTCAATGCCTATCACGTGGTTAGTTTCCAACTTTCTACTTGGTGTGAGTAGCTTCCTTGTTGTCTTGGTTAGCTCTCTGCCATATAGGTTGACGTCATCAGCGTTCCACTGTGTTAATCGACCATTTATATAGTAAGGGTCACTATACACCGTCCTAGGGTTTCCTAAGCGGTCTGTGCCTACTTCAATCTTCTTATATAATTCTACTTTAACCCACATCATATAAAACGCACCTTTTTTTTAAGTGTCAAATCCTCTTTTTCCTTCTTAGTCAGATAGGTCCTAAATTCGTCATCATACTCACCTAGGATATCTTCAAAAAAGGAAGTATTTAAGGTATCTGCACTCTCTGAGCTAATGCCCTCATAGTATTGACGCCTGTAAGCTTTTACTGTAGCTTCTACACAAATAGAATTAAACAAGGCTGGAAGTACTTCAACTCCTAACCTTAAACATATCCTATCACTTACAGACTGTATTAATTCTATTAGTAATGTGTCATCATCTTCTGTGGGTAGTCTATTTTTTACCCTTTCAAGTAGTACCATCTTACCACCTCATTTACTCAGTATCTTTTTTCTTTCTACCTCTAGGCTTTTTCTCTGGCTCTGCTTCCTCACCATCAACCTTATCCGGCACTGTAACATTCTCTGGGGCTTCCTGCTTAATTTCTACAAGTTCAGCGATCACTCGTCTACCTTGCATATTAGAGCCTGTTAGAAGAGAGTTTAGGCGGTCTTCTGATACCTCTAGTCCTCCCCTAGGATATATAGTACCAGGCGTATACCAGGTATTATTATCCTGTAGGTCTTTAAACGATTCTATAGCTACATACTTCTTCATTTAATCACCCCCCTATACTCCTGTGACCTCACCAACAGTAGCCTTTACTATACCATCAAGCCTTTCAGCAAATAGGACCATTGCAGATGCTGTTACTGTCTCTGCTGTAAGTCTTGTCTTGTTGATGTCATGTGTTACACCTATTAGGCCAGTTTCATCTGTAGTAAAATCAAACGCCTTAGCTATTTCACCAGCTGACATATTAGCGTATGCTAGTATTAAGTTATCTGCAGCAGTAGCGTATACTGTCTTAGCTGGTACGCCTGTAGATATAACTGCAACATCTACCCCCATGAAGTTTTCAACGTACTTAAGTCCAAAAGCTGTCTGTACTGTGATTTTAGCAGTTGCTAAATAGTCAGCTACATCAGCAGGGTTTACAAATGCTATTGTAGTTACTTCGTCATCTTCAAACTTTTCAGCTACACCTCCCCAGACCTTAGCCATAGCACCCTGTAGGCCTGCGCCTGTTACCTGAGTTGTACCAGCTTTTAGCTGGTTGAAGAAGGCTTCTTTTATCTTCTTCTGTATTTCGCGTAGAAGCTTAATATCTGTGTTAGATATTGCCTGTTCAAAGCCGTATTTCTGTATATCCTCTGCCGCCACTGCTTTTCTTTTCTTATCCCACTTTAGTTCAACTGGGTCTCCTGGTGTAGTTTCAACCTTAGATAGTGGAATGATGTCACCTGGTTCAACTGTAGCTCCATCCAAAGTTACTGTAGACTTATAAGTCTTTATTGTTGAACCTACAGGCATCACTATAGTTCTTTCAAGCTTTAGCATCTTGATTAATTTCTTTATAGACTGTCCGAACTGGTTTGTCATGTCTATTGACTGCGCCTTGGCTAGTTTTGTTGTTAAGTTTGCTTCTGCTGTCATTATTATTTACCTCTTTTCTCAAATAAAATAAGAACCTACTCAAATAAGTCTAGGTTCTCTGCTATCATTTTCTGTCTTTCTCTCTTGTCTTCGATTTTTAAGATGTCAGCCTTATTAAGAGTTTGATTAGTAGACTTCTTTGGTGTCTTGCCTTTCACCCTCTCATTTACAGCATCATCAACGGCCTTTTTAAACATCTCCACAAAGTTATTAACATTAGTCTTTGTTTCCTCTGCGTCAGTCGTAACCAACAAGCCTAGCAAACCATCATCTATGTTAATATCCTGGTCTTTCAATATTCCTCTAGCTGTCTTAGACATCTTATGTAGAGTGTCAGCTTTTTCAAGCTTGTCAAGTTTGGCTTTTAACTGATCTCTTTCATACTCTGCCTTCTGCTGTGCGTTCATTTCTGCCAACTTTACAGCTTCTGACTTCTCAGTTTCAAGCCTTTTCTTGAAGTCATCTTCCCACTCTTTTTCTTTAGTCTTAATTGCCTGAGTAACCCTTTTGTCAGATTCAGACTGTATCAACTTCTGCAATTCTTTCTCTGTATAAGTTTTACCCCCTGCATTTTCTTCTGGTGGTGTAGAGTTGCCACCCTCCCTGCTTTCTCCTGCTCCTGTATCCTCTGCCAGTAGCTGTAAATTCATTCTTAGTCCCTGTAAGTCATTTATCATCCCTTATAGTTACCTTCCTTTCTCATAAAATTAGATAGTTTCTTGACTTGTCTAGGTCATTTTATGCGCTAAAAAAGCACCCTAACTACTGTTAAGATGCTTTATTTACCATTCGTCACCCCATGATTCTTTTATTTCTTCCCATGCTTTCTCACTCAAAGATACATCAGTTGTATACATGATTGTATAAAGTGGAGCATATGGAATTTGTGGGTTTTCCAATGATTTTCTATTTTCTTCTATCATCTCGTACGCTTCCTCTCTAGTCATGCCTATATGTTTTGCATGATCCAGGAAATCCTGTACAGATATTTCTCTATTGAGGTGCTTATCCCTCATTCTTTTTTCAAAATCTATCACTTTTTACACCTCTCAATTATTTTGCCAACTTTTGTTGCTATTTCTCTAGGATTATCACTATTTTTATATTCTGCCCAGGCTTCAGCAATCATCTCACCACATATATCTTTATTCCTATTTCTCCATGCGTATGTGCATAACTCACTAGTCATTTCTTGATTAGATTTGCTCTTTCTTAATTGTATAATCTCTTCCTTTTTGCTAATTTCGTAGTGCTTGTCTATTTGATGCCCAAATTCGTGGTCAAATATACCCTTTATAGTAGGGTTACGCTGCGAATGGAACTTCCTTTCAACCTGTTCTTTTAATGTTTCCAATAATTTATCATAGTTCCCCCCCTGAGCCTTATTGACTGTTATACCGTTAAAGCTTCTTATAACATCATCTATGCTATCCTCTGCAACTGGGTAAAAAAATGATTGAGCTATTAGATCAGATTCAACCTTGTTTATCCCAAGCTGTCGATAAAGTCTCCTACATGTTGCATCAATTTGACTTTGAATATGTTCGTTAGCAATATTATACCCCTTATTTTTAAACTCGTTAATAACACAATCTTTTAAATCCTTCTTCATAAGCCTATTTCGTTCTTGTACTGAACCTATAAACTTTATATTCTCCAAAACCTCCGGAAATTCCTTTTTCATATCGAAAATTCCTTTGTTCCACTCATTAGCAACCCTAACATCTAAGCCCTTGTAAGAACATTTAACTCCTAGATGCTTTTTAGCAAATTCGTCAGCTTCTTTTAATGTTTTAGCCTGCACAAATTGAACTTCACCCATTCCTGTTAATTTATGCACCTTATTAAATGTTATTGATTTCAATCTAGATAACTCTTTTTCTAGCTTTAAGCTCAAGCTATCGATTATATCCCAATCACCATCTATATACTTATCGCTATGATGGTCTACAAGATAATCTATAGCCTTCAACCTTTCTTCAAGTCGCTTTATTTCCTTGTCTACGGCAGTCTTGCTGGTCTCGTCAATCTTCCTTATCTTTACATCCTTGGGTAGTATTCTGTCTGGGTCAATCTCTGGAGACTTAACCCCTGTGGCTTCTTCCAACTTCTTATCTAACCAGTCTTTAGGTATAACCACTTCATAGCCTGACCTGCACCAAGGGTGCATAGGAGGGAAGTTAGATCCCGGTTGTCTCTTATTCATATCAAATACTTGACCATCAAGCTCCTTACATACTTCACTTGTACGCTGGTCAAATATGGCACTGTATTTATATTGCTTAAATTCCTTCTCAAATGGAGTAATAGATGCCTCGTTCATGATATAGGTTCCTTCTGTCCTTATCAGTCTTTCAGCGTCTCGGCGGCTCACATCTTGAAACTTCTTAACTAGTAGATTAGTACACTGCTTGTAAGTGTCACCCCTTATTACTGAATTTCTAAACTGCTCTGTAAGGTGGTTAGCTAGTGCTTCCCTGTTCTTCCATATCCTTTGTGAGAAGTTCTCACCACCTACCCAACTAGTATTAATTAACTTCTTAGCTACATCAGGACTTATCATATTAAAGTTAGTACCAAAGCCTAACATATTTAGGCTATCAATCATAGATCTATTACAAGTCTTAAGCAGATGTTTCTCAATCTCTGCCTGCTCATATCCTGCAATCTCCATCTGTTCCATAAGCATTGATACTCTTAACCCTTCAAGTCTATCTAACTTATATATCTGTCCTCTAATAGGCTCCAAATGTGAGTACTGAGGGTACTTGTCCATAAATGCAGTAAAGTCTTTATATAAGATGTCTCTTTCACCCTCTGACAGCCCTTTTAACAAGGTCCTGTACTCTATTACGTTGCCTTGCCCATACATGCCATAAAAACGCCCTATTTGTCTTTCTAGGGCTTTTCCTTGAGTATCATAGTACTTATCTAGTTTAGTCATCAAGGCCTTTTCGTCTTTCTCAAGACTAGATATCAACCTAGCTTGTCTATCCTTCCAATACTTATCAGATTGTAGGGCATTGAGCTTATCAACCTTACTCTTCTTCGCTACCATCTTATACACCGCCTAGCGTACTATATCCACCTTGTAGAGGGTTTTTATCTAGTGTCTCCTGGTTCTTTCTATCCATCTCATTCTTGACATTTTCAACCGCCGATATAACTTTTAGTTGTGTCTCCTCTGATGTGATGCCCTGTAGATTCTTAGCTATTTCAGTTTCTTCAAGTAAGTTGGCTGGTATATTCCTTGTAAACTGATATTCTATACCCAACCAGTCGTCAACACCTATTTTAGACTGTGGTAGGTTAGATATTAAATTCCAGCGCCTATTCATACCACTGGCAAACTTACGCTCTTTAACTGCTGCCAAATTGGACATAGATTGTAGCTTGTACTTCAGGCTTACACCTGTAGCATTACCAAAGTTTTCATCGTTAATATTGGCCACCATTGATATATGAAATATTAGCTTTTCTAGCCTATCTATTAGATGCTCCTGGGTCTCGTCACTAGATGGCTTACTTAAAAATTCTATTTTAAGATTGTTAAGGTCCTCAGCTGACATATTTATAATACGGCTGTCTCTTAACTTCTTAAGTGTCTCCTCGTCCAGTACAGCGCCTAACACTAACAAATAGGCATCTGCGTAGTAGTCAACGTCATTGGCCTTCTCTGATATTGCTTTGTTAAAGGCATTAATCAAAGTAACCACGTTATCAAATGTCCCTTGTCGCTCCTCATTTTCAACGTATTCAATCATAGGAACATCACCAAAATAGTGTGGCTCAATATCGGTAATCCTAAGACCATTTGAATCATTGAAGTAATATATACCTTCACTGTCTGAGTAAGTACCTTCTAGCTCCTTGTCTTGGTTGGTGTAATATCTAACAGCATATAAAGGATTACGCCTAATACTATCATCATAAATTATAAAGGCCTCTTCAGGGTTTATGTAGGTAATCCCTACCTGTGCAGCCTCATCAACAAACAAGAGCTCATAGGCATGACCGTATATGCTGCATAATTTCGATAGTTCTGCGTTGTTATCGTCTTGGTCATTGTACTTCTGCACTAATTCTATATAGTCACTTACCGCCGTATTATCATGTACTGTCTTGATTGGCCGGCCTATAAAGTAGCCATTTAGAGTATCCACGATATACTTAGCAAAGTTTACCATAAGTCTGTTATCGGGCTTAAATGATTCCTTAGGATCCTGAGTTAAAATATCATAGTTTCCCTTGTACATCTTCATTTTCTTATTTAATTCTATAGCCTTTGATTTATGCTTATTTATAAAATCTTGCAGCAAATCAGGCGTTAGTTCTTGCTCTGGGTCCATTATAAACATTAAATTCCCCCCTTAAATAAATTAACAACCACCTTAGCAGATAGGCACTGCAGACTATATCTAAGTGCATCCATTAAGTGATTGTTGTTGTCTTCTGGCACGTTGGTAAACTTACCTTGTACCTTATCAAATTTAAAGCTGTAAGAGTAAAACTCTTCCTTGGCAGCGGTTAGGCTGCTATCACATACAATTCTAAGAGACTGCAGGTCGTCAATACCTTTGTTGACTGAACCTTTACCCTTGTGTGATTTAGTAATCTTAAGACCGTGGTCATGTTTAAGCTCACTAATCAACCTGTCTTCTGCACAATCAGCTATTATATGTGTCTTACCATAGCCTTTTTTCTTAATCATCCTGGCTATATCCTTTGTGTGCATACCAGTTTGGTAATGCTCGTCAACGATATATAAAGTATCACCCTCTATGTCCAACCAAGCCACGATTAAAGCTGTTGGGTCATGTGTAAAACCAAAGTCAAGTCCTGCTAGTAGTGTGTATCCTTGCTTGGCTAAATAGTCCTTGTCCAGAGGTCTAAATTCCACATGGTCAAATACCAGGCCTTCTGCTACACCCCAGTCACCATCACACACTATCCTGGCTCTTCTTGGATTGGTCTTGTAAAGCTTCTCATATCGCTTTATGGTGGCGTCGTCCAAAAATTCATTGATTTTATATGTCGTAGTCTGCGTGTATACGTCCTCGTCCTCAGTGTCAAAAAACTCTGACTTAAGCCAATGAGTCTCTGACCAGGGGTTAAAAGTCAATATAACCTGTCTGTAGGCTGCAGGGTCATCTAGCTTACCTCTAAGCCCTTCGACTACCGTATCAAGCTTGTCACGACTTTCAAGTTCGTAGGCTTCTTCTAGCCATAAGTGGGTTATGTACCCCTTTTCAAGCTGTATTGACGTCATCTTTAAAGCATCATCAAATCCCCTAAAGAGTATTTTCTGCCCTGTAGGCAAGTATGTAGCTTCCATAGGGCTTATAGTAAAGTTCCATAAATTACTTACACCCAATCTATGTGTTGCACTCTTAAGACCAACGTAGACACTATCACGTAGCGTATTTTGATATCTTCTAGCAGCAATGACATTCATCCAAGGATATTTCATCATCTTGTAGATTATCTCAATCTGTGTTGTAACAGACTTCTTAGACCCTCTAGATCCTTTTATAACCTTGTAGAATTTCTTAGTATGCCAGGATCTATTGTAACCCTGTCCAATTATTTCGCTAATTCTTATTGCTGCCATACTTAATCATCCTCAGGCATATCATCAACGAATGTAGGAATATTTATTGTTAAATCAGTTTTGTCTGTTAGTAATCCTAGGTGCTTACATAGTAATTCTAGGGCTGACTTTTTATCATATATCTTTGCTTCGTATTCTCTTCCAAACTCTGTATCTTTCACCTTAACAGATTGAATACAAGCTAAATCATTTTTATCAGCATCAGCCAATACTTTACCGGTCTCTAAATCCACTAGATCGCTTATATTTACAAATCCTAGCTTGGCCAATTCATCGATCACTCTATCAGCCGTTACCCCTGTTCTTCTTGATCTTTCAGCCATTGCCTTAGCAATCTCATTTGAAATGTTAAGTTTTGATAAGTTTTGTGCTGCAATTTCTTTAGCAGTTTTTACTGAATATCCTGCTCTTATGGCCGCCTGAGTGGCGTTAAGATCGATTAGATATTCTTCTACAAATCGACGTTGTTTGTCGGTTAATTTTGCCATCAGGCTCACCACCTTTCTTAACTCTTGTTTGTTTTACTCAATGCTAACCAACTTTTATATTAAAAATATGAACTGTTTTATACTCCTTAAATTTATGCATCAAAAAAGACACCCTAAGATGTCTTTTCCAAAATAATTATAAATTAAGGAGGTTTAAAATGTATCTACCAAAAGTACCTGTGGA
>OHAD01001467.1_pt1 | contig 22173 bp, 10 predicted proteins | sample 1577011 | NCBI WGS metagenome assembly OHAD01 (sample SAMEA3541510, study PRJEB24748) | human gut metagenome | biome: human gut; feature: human-associated habitat; material: faeces | place: China | collected 2012 | reverse complement strand
ATTTTGTCGGTGAGGCGGACGGATACTTTTATTTCTCCGTTCGGGGAACTTAATTTTATTTTTTCTTGTGCTTGTACATTGGATACTAAATAATAAACAAGCAAGGGTAAAAGAAAATACTTTTTCATTTTTCTTAAATAGTTATGTTGTCGTTTAATGTATTGATTACTAATATTGAGCAAATATAAACAATTTGAAATAGATAATAGTATACTAAATAAAATAGTTTTCTGCTTAGGTAATATGAGGGTATGCTTTTATTTAATCAAAGAGCAAATACAGGAAGTGAAGTATTGACTTGAATGTTTAGTTGTGAAAATAAATAAGCTGTTCATCAATGACTTTGCAGAAGTTGATGAACAGCCTATTTATTTTTCTAAGAATTAGTAAGATTATTATTTATCGGACATAGATGGAGGTAATTCTCCTGTTCTTGACCATTTTGACGGTTTCGATCCCATTACAAATTCTAGTGTACCTCCTTCACATATGTCTTTATGACAGAACCAGTTTTTGTTAAGTGGTTTGCCATTCAAGGTCGCTGATTGAATGTAGATATTTTTGTCGTTATTCTTTTTTGTTATAACCTTCAGGGTTTTACCATTTTCAAGATGTATAGTAACTGTATTAAATACAGGGCTTGAAATAAGATATGTGTCCTGGCCTGCATTAGGATAAAATCCTATAGAATGAAAAGCATACCAAGCAGACATAGAACCGGAATCATCGTTACCCGGTATTCCGTCACGTGTCGTTTTATATCTATTTTTTAAAATATACCGTACAATCTCGGCTGTTTTGTCTTGCCTGTTTACATAATTGTATAATGACGGAATTAAGAATCCTGGTTCATTGGCTATTTGGAATAATCCTATGTGATAACGTTGGTCCCATATCTTGTGGGTAAAAAAGGTATCTAGTCTTTGAGTGAAAATCTCTTCTCCGCCGCATTTTTGGATTAAACTTTTCATATCATGGGGTACATAGAATGACAACTCAAAAGAGAAAGTCTCATAAGTAGGCTCTCCCCAATTACCGCCTTTTAAGGTACTGAAATGCTCTTTATCCCAGTACTTTCCCTCTTCGTTTCTTGGCCATGCAAAGCCCGAAAATCCCAAACTTGTTATCTTATCATTCCATGTGTTTTGCCAGTTAGATGCATTTTTATAGTATTTATTGGCAATATCTTGTTTTCCTAAACGATCGGCTACCGTAGCGATAGCAAAATCACAATTAGAGTATTCAAAAGTACGTGTCAAGCATCTTTCATAAGCTGAAGAAACATAACCTAATGAGTTATAGTCTGCTAAACCTCCACGACCTTCTTTTCTTTCATCTCCTCCGGGAGCTACTTCTGCATTTTTCAACATAGCTTGTAAGCCTGCTCCATAATCAATCCCTTGCAGATTCTTTACCATTGCATCGGCAATCAGAATATCACAATTACTTCCTCCTTGAACACGACCATTATCATTACCACTACGTGCATCAGGCATGTACCCTTCATTGCGGTATATGTCAATAAGTGAACGTACCATATTTGATTGAACGGAAGGGGTAAGCAATGTAAATAATGGATGGGTAGCACGGAAGGTATCCCAAATGGCATAGAAATCATCAAAGTTAGGTTCTGTTGATATCCATTTCGGATTTTCTCCGGTCTTGTCTACTGGCTGGAGATAGCAATGATACAAAGCTGTGTATAGTTTAATTTTGTCTTCTTCTTTTCCTGTGACTTCTATTTTATTTAAGATATTATTCCATTCGGACACAGCCTGAGTATGTACTTTGTTGAAGTCCCAAGTTGTTATCTGCTTCAGGTTTTCTTTAGCTTTGCCACAACTGATATAGGAGATACCGACACGTACGTTGATTTTTTGGTTTTCAGAGGTCGAATAGCTCAAATAAGCACCTGTTTTTTCGCCTGAATCGAATTGTTCGTTAATATTCGGCATTAAAGTGTTTCCTTTCCATGTGCCGAAGCTTTCTGCCGGTGTATCTGTTTCTGCATAGAAATAGACTGTATAGGCCTCTCCTTCATTCCAGCCTCCGCGTACACGGGTGTATCCTTCTATTGTTGAGTTGGAAAGTATGCGTACTTCCGAACCAACAATTCTTTGAGTTTCGCATATTTGTAAGGCTAGACAACTGCCTAGATCAAAAAGAATTTTGGAGTCTTTGCTTGAGGGGAAAGTATATTCATGAAAACCGGCTTTGCTCAATGCTGTCAGCCGGGCTGCCGTGCGATAACGCGGCAACTCAACTTTGTATTCTCCTAAAACGGTATTCTCGTTGGCACGGGGGGAAGAATAGTCTTCTAAATGTATATCTCCGGTCAGAGGTAACATTAATACGTTGCCATATTTGCATCCTCCGCCTGTTCCGCTTACATGAGTATGGCTGAAGCCGTGTATATTGCCGTCAGGATTCCATCCGGCGTTCCAATCTTTATTGCCGCAATCGGGACCTAATTTTACCATTCCAAACGGAGTACATACTCCCGGAAAAACATTGCCGCCTCCGTCTACGCCGATGAAAGGGTCTACATAGCGTGCATTGCCTGTCACGGTTTGTGCTCCGGCACTTGTTACTGCCATCCATGTAGCAATACAAATTAATAGTTTTGTTTTTAACATATCTATTCGCTTTTGATTATTTTCAAATTACAATAAGACGGTCTGGTCTTTGCCAGACTCCCAGATAGCCAAAAGGGCATATAACTCAACGAGTGACGCTTGCCTCAGAATCTCCCATTTATTCATTGAAACAGCTCCGCTTAAATCCTCGTCATTGATTAGACCACTAATGTGATGTGCCTTACCAAACCATGCGTGCAACATTGTGTTGCGCACATCTTCCAGATATGAGGGATTCTTATCAATGGAATAAAGCTCGAAGAATCCGCGGCACATGACGGTGTTAAACCAGGCATGCCCCGGTGCCAGAATATTAAAATCACGTTGCAGAACTTCTGAATGATAGGAAGTAAACCACTTTTTGTGGCAAGCTTCCGCAATTTGATGTGCTGCTGTCAAATACGACTCATTCTTGGTTATTTTATAAAGAAGGCAGGCTAATTGCAATGGTTGTCCTGAATTATAAGAATATTTATTCGTCTCCATACGCCCTGGTTGGGTGGGGTCTTCTGGATCAGGAGAAACATTGTCGTAATACAGATGGTCGCTAGGGTCCTGCATATAGGCTTGCAGCCAGTTGAAGCATTCAATAGCTTTATCCAGGTATTTCTGCTCATGGGTTAGTTGATAGAGCTTACAACTCAATACACCCGTCGGGGCAGTTGAACAAGTGTGCTTTGACTTGCTCGGTTCATTCAGCTCTTTCCAATGAACTCCGCCACCGCAAGTATTGTCCCATCCGTATTGTGATAGATAGTCCCAGACGGCTTTGGCTTGATTTAAATAGCGCACATCTTTAGATATGGCATACCATTTTGCCATATCCAGTCCTATCCATACATTGTCATCATAAAAACGGTCGTTTCCCGAATCCGGATATACACTATATGCTGTGCGTCCATGGTCTGTTACCCAAAAATGTTGGATTCCCTTGAACATATCATCTTCTAAAGAACGATAATATTCTTCCTGTTCCGTGTCTACGGATGCTTCTCTCAAGGCAACAAATGCGGATAATCCTCCCCCTTGTCCCCATACGACTGCATCTCCGTCCCAATATCCTTGTTCTTTAGGATAATATGTTTGCCAACATGTCCTAGGTCCTTTATGATAATAGTATTTTATGACACATGTCATCATAGAGTGGGCGCAGTCGAACATACTTGTCTTTACATACTCGAATGTGCTCGCAAGTTGGCTTTTGCTTTCCGAGCGTAGCTCATTGGCTCCTATCAAGGTGATTGCAACCTCATATGTCCCTTCTGCAGGAACTTGCAATAAGTAATTTCCTCCATACTTATAGTTGTCACCATTCAGCACAATAGTAGTCCATTCTCCGTTTTCTCCAGACTCTGTATTCCGATAAGCTATTTCTATCTGTATGTCTTTCACATAATTTGTTCTTATGAATTTCACCAGAATTTCTTTTTCCCGGCTTGTTTTGTATACTTCCAGTTGTCCCACCGGATCAATCTTCTGGATATCTTTGTCTTCCACAGAATCGTCACTGCAAGATAGTACTGTGCATACCATGGCTAATAAAGATATAAAAATGATGTTTAATCTCTTCATAAACAAATTCTTTTTACCATTGGATTGCCTGGTCCTGATCCGGTATTGTTATATTAATCTTACGTTCCATAGTTAATGAACCTTCCGCTCGATAAGAAGTAGGTACATTTGACGTAGTTATGTCATCATATGTATATTTGATATATAATACATAATAACGATGCATCAGGTAGGGTTGATTGGTATCCATTTCATCCCAAATCTCGTAGGTCGGATGCTCTGTGAGCTGGAAGTTTATTGAAGAATTTGCCGCCGTTATCGTCAGATTCCCTTTCTTTTTAGTCTCCGTAACCTCTGAAGGTTCTTCAAATTTTACATTGATTTTATAAGTTTCCCTATCTATTGCATTATCTTCTTTCGTACCTGCATAGAAGAATACAGTGTTTTCGTCTACGACATGTGCTCTACGATTGTCTACTACCAATGGATCATTGCTCGAATCGGCAAAATAGATGTTCATGGCAGTTGCCGAGTAATTTCCAGAATAATCATTGAATGGTAATACATGAAGCAGGGCTTTCCGCCATCCTTTCCGTTTGTTGGTAATGTACGAGGGGTCCTCCTCAATTGTCAATGGCAACACCCACTCTTTCGAAAGGTTCATTTCTGAAAACTTAAACTTGATAGGGAATAGTTCCTTTCTTGAACCTGCCGGAATATGGCAGGTGGTGGAAGGAAATTCGTAATTTTCCTGTGGTAGTAAGTTATACCATAAGTCTTTTCTGAGTTCGTGAAAGTTGGCTTCGTTCATGGCGTTCAACGTATCCGGGTCTACGGCAATCCGTACGTCGAGATCCTTATCCAATGGAGTAGAACCACTGACTAGCACCGGAAGGTTGTAGATAACCTCACCATTAGGCTTGTAGCGGACGTAGATACTTGAAACCTCTCCATCATTAATTGGAGCTTTTAGTGAAACCATGTGAACATAAAGTTCGTCTTTCCATTCGTCATTGCATGCACTGAACGAAAGCAATGCGATAAACAATGTGGCTATATAAATATGTCTTTTTTTCATTCTTATTGTATATTTTAGATTAATCAAAAGTTTCCCATCCCGGCGCCTGTGTCATTTTGCGGTTTCTTTTTAATTCATTTTGTGGCATAGGCCAAAAGTACATCTTACGTGAGAAGTTTGCTTGTAGATTTTCTACTCGTATACGTTCATAAAAGCGTTCTTTTTTGCTTTCAGTCATCAGTACGTTGTAGCCATAGATTTGTTCGGACTCTTCTATCGGAGCAAGCTTCCAGCGACGCAGGTCGTAGTAACGTTGATTCTCACCCATGAATTCTACCTGACGTTCATGTATTAGTTTCTTACGGAACAATGTTTGGTCATTATATGTCTCCTCGTTGTAATCAGGAACTCCAGCACGCATCCTGACAGGCAAGACAGCCTTGCGGATTTCTTCTGTATTTCGCGAAACTGTAATTGGTTCTCCTTCCCAAGTTGTTACTTCGTAGCTACTACTCGGAGTCAATTCGTTTAGGGCTTCCGCATACATCAGCAGGATGTCGGTATAGCGAAGTGGTATGTCTACTTTATCATAGATTCTTCCGTTGTTCGTGTTGCAGTCGTTAGGGCTGACAAATTTCATGACACCTATTCCTGTAGGAATCCAGTAGTCGGAACTGTTTTTTCTTCCGTTATCGCTACCTCTGTAGTACCATACTTGTTGGTTGCGTCTATCTCCATCTTGCGCGCTTGCCAATGCCCAAAAAGCACCGTTGAATGCTACGCTGGCATAGAAACGCGGTTCGCGGTTCGCATATTCTTTCCATACTCTCGGACGTATCTGCGGGTAAAGTCCGTGGTTGTATTCATCTTCCGAGACGAAACGTTTGTCTACTTCGCAAGTGTCTAGGAATGTTTCTAGATTGAAGCTACTTCCGTCTGCCATATCATAGGCATCACACTGTTTGATTGTCAGTCCGTGGCGGTTTCTTCCTCCGGCATTTGTGGGTAAATGATCGAGAACAAGATCTCTGACTTGATCATTTAATGCATTGTTTCCTCGTGTAAATATCAATTCCGGATTTTCGGTAGCATACAAGTCTCCATTGAAAATAGAGCGATAAGAGGCGAACGGGTCAATGTCAGCCCATCCTTCCGGGAAATCTTTGTTGGAGTATACCGAGTGATAGGGAGGTCTTACGGTTGCCGGATAAGCGTTATCTCCTTTAGATTGATAGGGAGCGGTGTATAGCTTGTATACACCGGTTGCGTTGGCTAGGTCAATGACATCTTTAGCCGCTGCCGCTGCTCTAGCCCACTTGCTTTCGTCATACGTCTGAGACATTAGCATGCGTCCTTGCCAATCAGTAAAATCAGAGAACTTATCGGAGTCACCGGGACGTGGGTTATTTATCGGACTTGCTGTATATAGAAGTACCTTTGCGCGTACCGCCAAGGCAGCTCCTTTCGTACTGCGATTGACATTCTGTCTGTCTCGTTTCTCAGGCAGTGATCGGGCCGCCAGTGCCATTTCCTCACTGATGTAGTTCACTACTTCATCGTAGCTACTGCGTGGATAGGACATGTTCATATAATCTTCATCAATACTGATTGTCTCTTCAGGAATTAGAGGAACTGGTCCGTATTTTCTTAGTAATAACCAATAAAAATAACTTCTTAAAAAGCGGGCCTGTGCTTTATAGTCTGCTATTTCTTCTTCTGACAGTTCTTCATTAATATCTATATTGTTGATTAAGATGGAAGCCTGACGGATGCCTTCGTAGCAACGGATGTATGAATTGTTTGTCCAGGTATTGTCATATTGTCCGAATTTGAAAGCATTGTAAGTTACGGCTCCGTCACTTTCATTAAAAATCATATCGTCTGCAAAATTAGTTGTGGAATAGCCGATGCGTGTGATTTCTAAATTAGTTTCTAACAGACAGTTGTAGCATTTAGCCAGCCATTGTTCCGTAAAATTCTTGCTCTTGAAAATTTTCTCTTCACTTTGACGATCTTTAAAAAAACGTTCCACGCTCAAATAGTCTGAACAAGAAGAAATACCCAGCCCAATGACTAAAATGGCTACTGCGGATAATATATGTTTTTTCATCTGTTTTTGAATTAAATGTTAATTGTAAGTCCTAAGGTATATGATCTTGATAATGGATAAGCCTGACCGTTGGTGCTGCCCAGTTCCGGATCCCATAACTTAAAATTGGAGAATGTTATCAAGTTAGTTCCCATGAAGTATAAACGAACGTTGTTCAAGTGGATCTTATTGATAAGACTCTTCGGAATATTATATCCGATTTCTAGGTTTTTCAAGCGTAGATAAGAACCATTGCGAAGCCAATATGTAGACGGACGGTAGTTGTTACTATTGCCTCCATAGCTTAAACGCGGGTATTCTGCGTTCGGGTTTTCATTTTCACCTAATATCCAGCGGTTGGAGTTCGCCATGTCGGTGAGAATATTTCCCCAATCACCATTCTTGAAAGGATATACAGTAGGACCTTCGATACAGAAAGTTGATTTGCCTGCACCTTGGAAGAGGATGTTGATGTCAAATCCTTTCCATTCTGCGGAAAGGCCGAAACCATAAATAAGATTTGGGCGATTGGTTGCACCGATAGGAACTTCGTCATTTTCATCTATCTTTCCGTCTCCGTTGACATCCGCATACTTGATATCACCCGGCATTACGTCGCCCCAGCTCTGTTTCGGACTGTCACGAATGTCATCATAATCTTTGAATAATCCTAGTGAAATAAGTCCGCGGGTTTGGTTAACACGGAAACCTTGTTGGCTTTTATAAGGGTAATTACTGAATTCTTCGTCATATTTCAGGATTTCACTCTTACTGTATGTAAAGTTACCTCGCAGTGTCAGATTCACATCTCCAATACGTTGTTTATATCCCACGTTACCGTCGAATCCTTTGGAAACTACCGAGCCAATATTGGTAGATAACTTCATGCCTGTTCCTGTACCGTACATACCAACGGAGAGAGGGATATAGTTACGCTCTTGGTAAATACCGTCACGTTGTTCGTGAAAGTAGTCAATTGTACCGGTCAGCTTGTCATTGAACAATGCGAAGTCGATACCTATGTCATGCTTGGTTGCTATTTCCCAAGTGACAGCATTAGTTGCATAGTAAGTATAGGTCAATCCGTCGAACTGATAGCTTTGTCCTAGGTCTGCATAGTTGTAATTGTTGCTTGCTCCGAAAGTAGACAAGTAGGGAAAGCGTCTATCCATATTGTCATTACCTACTTTTCCGTAAGAATAACGTACTTTAAACATATTGATCCACGGTGATTTTTCTTTAATGAAAGACTCTTCTGCGATGTTCCAGGCTACAGAGTAAGCGGGGAAGAAACCGAACTGATGACCTGTTGCAAAGTTCTCGGATCCATTGTAACCAAAGTTAAAGTCAACGAAGTAACGGTACTTCCAACCATAGGTGAAACGTCCGGAAAGTCCTTGATGACGTCTGTCAATACCTTGCATAATGTCATCTTCCTTTTTTACAGAGGCATTGATTGTCTTATCTTGTGTATATTTCATTACGGCTCCCACCATGTGATTACCAAAGGTACGGTCGTAGTGCAACTCTGCTTCTAAATATTCTTTTCGTTCACCGGTTGAGTTAGCTTCTTGTGACATCAATTGTTCATCTCTGACTTTTCTCATTACAAGACTACCGTCAGAAGCGCGGTTCTGTTCCGCTCTCCATAATTCTGGTATTTTTTTACGGTTGATCCACTGATAATTGTTAGTGTCGAATCCATAGCGTCCGATGAATTTTAGACCTTTGGTGATAAAACTGAAATCTTGTTCGAGAGTGATATTGGTCTGCAATTTATTATTCCATGTTTCTTGATAGCCGGTTTGTGTAGCAATGGTCCAAGGATTGATTTGTTCATCGTCCGAACCGAAAGCGGGCGTATATCCATTGGAATACATGATTGGTACTGAGACCGGGTTATAATTCATAGCAGAAACCCAGATATTGCTTGACATACCCGGTTCGTTCTTTTTGTCTAATGAACCGGATACACCGACTTTTAGCAGTGTGGTTTTGGTGATATCCATATCCACGTTCAGACGGTAGTTCCAACGGCGATAGTTGGCGTTGGTATTATAGTCTTTTAGCCCTTTGTCTACTTTATACATACCACCTTCATCTACATAGCTTGCAGATACATAATAGCGTGCCAATGAACCACCGCCGTTCATGTTGATAGTGGCACGATAAGTAGGTGCTCCTTTTTTCAGGAGTACATCCATCCAGTCTACATTGGGATATAAGTCCTGGTCCAGTCCGTTACGGAGTATATACAATTTGTCTTCAGGGAAGAAAGGTTCTTGGTTACGAGTAGTACGTGCTTCATTCATCATTGAAGCATATGTATATCCGTCAATGAGGTCTGGGGTTATGGTACGTGTGTTGTAGGTTGTTTCTACTTTTGCATCGATTTGTACTTTTCCTCCTTTACCACGTTTAGTTGTTATTAATACTACACCATTGGCGCCACGCGAACCGTAGATTGCTGTGGCAGAAGCATCTTTGAGTACAGTGAAGGATTCTATATCCTCAATATTGAGTTCATTCATACTGCGTTCAAATCCGTCGACTAAAATCAAGGCACTTGAACCTGCTCCAAATGTCGAGATACCGCGAATCCAGAATTCGGAAATATTATTTCCGGGCTGTCCGGAAGTTTGGCGAGCCATTACACCTGCTATGTTACCTGCCAAAGCATTAGTAATGCTTGATGTGGAAGTCTTCAGTGTATTTATATCCACATTGGTAACGGCACCGGTCATCGTTATTTTCTTCTGTGCACCAGTACCTGTTACCACTACTTCATCCAAAGCAGTGGCAGTGGCTTCTTTCATTATGACCTTGATTGTTCTTTGTTCTTTTATCAGGACTTCCTGTTTTTCGAAACCGATGAAAGAGAAAACGAGTCTGTGGTAGGGTTCCATCTTGATTTTGAACTTACCGTCTATGTCGGTGATGGCACCTAATCCCGGGATGTCTTTGATGATTACGTTGACACCAATTAATGGTTCTTTGGACTCGTCTGTCACGAGACCTTCAACCTCTATTCTGTTTGTTTGTACCTCTACCGAACTGTTTTGAGCATACACGCTGCATGTGCAACAGAACAGGAGGAGCAAGTTAAAAATATATTTTTTCATTCGGAATGTGTTTTTATAGTTATTCTATAGAAATGGTACGGATGCTGTGATTTTCTCTATCGGCGATGTAGAAAGTCTGTGTTTCTTCATCGTAAGCGATGCCGCATGGATTATCAAAGCGTGCTTCCGTTTTTAATTCTCCGTCAATATTGCCAGATACCTTGTTGTCAGAAGAGACACTGCCTCTTCCTGCAAAAAGAGATACGTTACCGTCGGGAGTAATTTTAAAGATGCAATGGTTTCCTCTGTCGCATATATAATAATCATAAATGTTTCCGTCCGGACGAGGATTTTTTATGTATTCTTCATTCTTCACAAATGTGCCTTGGTAAGGTTCCTGAAAACGGGCACTCGGACCGGGCGAGGGACTATACCCGGCTTCTCCTTCTCTACCGGCAAATGTGGTTGGCTTCTGAAATTCATTGGTTACTTTATTATATTGGGATACCAAAATACAGTTACGGCCTGTGATATACATAAATCTTCCATCCGGATGGATACACATAAAAGTACCGGAATCACTATTTTCGTATACACCAAATAATTCTACTCCTTTTTTGCCACCGGTCGTAGGATCGTGAACAGCTTTTTGAAGTCCTCCTTTCCAATAGGTGTTGTAGTAAAGTGATTTATTTAGGGCGCAGTAAACATTGTTATATCCTGTGCGGTCATAAACATAGGGGTGGGCTTTTCTGAATTCTTCAGATCGCAGAATGTAAGCAATTTCACGGTTGTCTTTACTGCTGCTGCCATGGTCATCTGATACGAAAAGCGTGTCTCCGGTTGCATCGAAAGACATGAATTGCATATTCCTAAATCCTCCCTGGCCATTAGTAAGAAGAGTTGAGACTTCTTTTGCTTCCAGATTGATTCGACGTATAGGACCGCCTTGACCATTAATAATTAAGCATTTCTCAATACCAAATGTGTCCATTAATAGCCATTGAGGATTTCCGAATCTTGCTTTTTCAAAGTTTCCGTCTACGTCAGATGAATTTCCATTTTCGTCTTCGCTACCAACAAGAGTACTCACTGAAGGCTGTAGAGTATAATTGAACTTCTTTTCAAATTCATATTCTATAGGAGAGGTTTTTCCGTCGGCACTTTCGATTTTTATTTTAATATTACCATCGAAAGCTTTCGGCGGGACTATACAGTAAATTTCGGTGTTGGTGCAGCCGATAGTTGTCGTGTATTGTCCACCTATTGTGATGTGGATTTTTGAGGGATCAGTCCCAAAATTATCTCCATAAATGTGGATTTGAGTACGAAGACTCCCATGATCGGGGGTAAAGTCTGAGAAAACAACCGGTTTAGACGGGTCGTATCCATTGGAACCAATTTTGTCGTCCTGACAGCCGATAAGGCATACGGTCAGAATCAACACCAGTGCCTTATACCAATAGAGGCATCTTTTTTCATGTGTTTTTCTTTTCATATAGTTTTTTTAATTAAGAGTAAAATATTAATATTTTTTATTTTAGAACTCATATAATGAGGAGAGCGTTAGTTTATAAGTTCACCTCAATACCTTCCACAAGATTGCCACTAGCTTGGCAAACGCCTTGGTCTGTGATAACTTTGACAATAGCCATATCTTTGTTTTCTGTTTTAAATTTGCCTTTTTCGCTAGTCAACTTTACTATAACTTTGTCGCCTTGTTTTTCGGCTTTGAAGGTTTGTTGGCTGTAATCTCCCTTCTTGAATGCCCAGCCATCTCCTGCATCCCAGTACATTGATCCATCGGCTTTTCCTTGTTCATCCAGACAAACCAATAATGTGAGCGGATCTAATGAGTTTTCTGTGGTATTTTGAATGATCTTTCCGGTAGGAATAATCGAACCGCCACGTATCTTCATCTTTGCTTGATATTTATCACAGTTGTCACCTTTAACTAGTGATAGTTCTTTCCAAATGCCTTTCGGCAGTGCAGGCTGCTTAGCGTATGCCGGAATAATAAGCAGGTTGTTACCAATCAGGAATGCTTCTTCTTCGGCACGCAACGACAAGTCTTTAGGGTCGGCGAAAAAAACAGGTCGCATGATGGGCATACCATTTGTTGAGGCTTCGTGCAGCAGAGTATAATAATAGGGGAGAAGGATGTATCGACGTTCTAATGCTATTCGTGCGGCATTTTCTACTTCTTGCCCAAATGCCCATGGCTCCTTGTTGTTTGTTCCTGCACAAGCGTGACCACGTGAGAATGGATAGAAAGCACCTACACCAATCCAGTTGCCGAATAAATCGGCATCAGCATTAAATAGAAAGCCACCGATATCCGAACCGCTGAATGGTTGGCCGGATAATCCCAAAGTTAAAGACATGGGTATTGACATTTTCAGATGGTCCCACCAGGAGCCATTATCACCGGTCCAAGTGGCTGCATAGCGCTGACCACCTAAGAAATTAGAACGAGTAAGAATAAACGGTCGCCTTTCGGGGCGGGTTTCCAGTATGCCTTCTCTGGATGCTTTAACCATTAGAAAACCATAAACATTATGATATTGTAGATGTGTTCCTGCAGGCAATTTACCTCCTCCGCGGTGGAGATTATCTTCCGGCATTGTTTTGTTGGGAGTGTCATTGATTTGTGGCTCATTTACATCGTTCCAAACACCGTCTACTCCTTGTGCCATGAAATCTTTATATAAGTTCCTCCACCATTTATTTACTTTAGGGCATGTGAAGTCTGGGAACGCTGCCGCTCCCGGCCAGGCATCACCATGAAAGTTCTTTCCGTCTGCAGTTTTTACCCAAACGTCATTTTCAGTTCCTGATTTATAAACGAAGTAGTTGGGGTCAACTTTTGCTCCAGGATCAATCATCCATGCAGAATGGAAGCCGCGTATATGTAAATCGCGATTAACAGCCTTAGGATTGGGAAAACTTTGTGGGTTAAATGTGAAAATACGATATCCATCCATGTAGTCAATGTCCATCCAGATAACATCGCATGGTATTCTTTTGTGTCTGAAAGTGTCTGCAATCTCAATTACGCGACTGTCTGGTGAATAAGAGAAGCGACTTTGTTGATAGCCTAATGCCCAGCGGGGAATCATCGGCATAGTGCCTGTTAGTTCCGATAGTCCGCGAACTACAGCTTGTGGAGATTCTCTGTCAATAATAAACACCCGAAAAGGTTCTCCCTCACTTCTTAGTTCAATTTTCTCATTTGTACTACTTAATTCAGCTTTCCATGTGGTATCGAATAAAATACCGAAAGCTGTTCCGTCTTTTCTAACTCCCATCATCCAAGGATGTGATTGATATAGGCGTGTACCATTATCTACACCGTAGGCACCGGAATCTGTATTCCAGAGCTTGATTGTTTTACCATTTCTTAGAAGAGAACCGGTTACTTCACCACCTCCGTAGATACTTGTGCCTTCCGGTATTGTAAGTGATGCATTAGCTTTACCATCTGTGAGGGAGAATTCGGGAATAAGTATCCAATCGGCAGGGAGTATGCCTCTCTCACGTGGTTCTTTTTCAATTGCGAACGAAGGTACTTTCTTTGCGTCAAAACCTTCTGGGATAAACTTGGCAATGCCGTCTCCAACCAATACGCTTTGTTTGATGGATACTTTCTGTGTTGCTGCGTCTGCCAATAGAGGGAAAGCAGTGAGCAAATATATTGCTACTGTTTTAATAAGGGTATATTTCATGTTTTAATAATTTTAGTTGTCATTCTTTCTAGAAAAATTATTGGATAGTGGCAAGGCGGGCGTACATTTCTATCATGGCAGCTTGTGTTAACAACCATTTTTTGTCATCTTTGCTTTTGCCGCTTAAATCTGTATTAAATAATCCTTTATCATCCCGGGCGTACATCCAAGCATGGTTTAAACTTTTATCGAAAGCGTTGATATATGTTTTATTCTTATCTATATGATAGAGTTCGATAAAGCCTCTTAACATTACCGCAGTAAACCAAATATCTCCTTGCTTTAGCATTTTAAAGCTTTCTCCTGTAGTTGTTGTAAAGTCTGTGAAAAAATAGTTATAGCATTCTTTAGCTATATTTTGTGCATCTTTCAGGTAAAGAGGATTTCTTGTCAGTTGATAGAGCAGGGCGGCTGATTGCATCATTTGCCCGCTGTTATAGGCGTATTTGGCTTTTCCTATCTTTCTGTCAAGACCGATATTGTCAAAATAGAGGTAATCAGTGGAGTCTTGTAGATTCTTTTGCGTCCATTCATATAATTCTTTTCCTTGTCTGAAGTAGATGCTGTCATTAGTTGCTTTAAATAGTTTAAGGGCGAGTACAGAGCCAGGAGCATTTGAACAAGTATTTTTAGACTCTTTCTTTTGCTCACACCAGTAAATGCCTCCTCCCAACAGGCTATCAGTACCACTTTCTATAAATTTCCATATTAATTGTGCTTTATCCAGATATCTTTTCTCTTGTGTTATTTGGTAGATGTCGGTGAAGTCAATGCCTAACCATACATTGTCGTCATAAAAACGATCGGATGTCGGTGCTGTTTGTATGTACGATGAGTAAGCGTTAGGAGTTCTTTGGATATCGAAATATTCTTCCAGACCAGGTAATACCCGTTTATCTAATAATTTCTGGTATTTCTTGTCATGAGTCGCTTCGAATAGTGCATTTACTGCAGAGAAAGTACCCGAATATGGCCATAAATAGGAGAACTGATTAGGCGTGTTTGCTTGGTCTTCCGATGCCAGATAAGTGACTTTGTGTTGTTCGTCAAAGGGATAGCTTTCCCGAAGCAGATAAGAGTCCTTTGCTGAGTAATGTTGATAAAGGGAATCCAATGTCTGCTGGGCTTTTCCCAAACTTGAATCTGAGTCTGCCTGCTTTGTTGAGGCACAACCAGTCAAAGAGAGGGTGCAAACTATGATTAGTAAAAAACGCAGTGCTTTCATTTTATATAATATTCATTATTAACTAAAGATTTTCCTTCCAAAATACAGGTAGCTGAATATGCTACCTGTTTGTGGATTACCTATTTCAAACTACAATCCTTTTTATTTTGCTTTTTACCTTATTCCGTTGTCTGATGCTGCAAAGTTATTGTGGTTAGTATAAGATGATGTACGGACCCATGACATAAATGTCTCTTCTCGATGAAATGTCGCAAAAGTATATATATGTGTCGTAAAAGCGTACTCTTGTTATGTTAATTTTCAGATGATCAGAATGTTTTTTGTGCAGTTCTTGGACGTTTTCCCGATTTTCTATATCTTTCCGTCGATTTTTGTGTCTTGATTTAAAACAAGAGAATGCTATATGAAAAAACACAATGAATGGACGAAGAGAACTACTCTTTTAAGAAGAGTTCTGCTGATACTGGTTTCTTTTCTTTTGATAGGAGTAGACATAAATGCTTCGTATAGTCTCCGGCAATTTTCCAGTAAGAACGGATTATCCAATAGTGCTATTCTTTCGATGTGTCAGGATAGGCATGGCGTGATATGGATCGGTTCATGCGATGGGCTGAATATCTACGACGGCACTTATCTGGGATTGTACAAACCAACCAATGTGCACCATAGTTTCTCCGGTAATCTCATCGAACGGATTATCGAGGCGGACAACGATGTGCTTTGGATACAGACTAATTATGGGCTCGACCGCTTTGATACACGCAGACAGACCATACAAAGCTTCAAAGACTTTAAATACATAAACCGTATGGCGATAAGTCCCGAAGATGATTTCTTTATTATTAAGGATGATGGCTACATTTATTATTATCAGCCGGAGCAGAAGGACTTCTGTAAACTTGATGTGAAAAAGATACATTTTGAGGAAGTACAACAAATGGCTATTGATAACTTTGGAGTACTTTGGATATTCTCTTCGGATAATGATAACCGGAGTTATATAATAGAGAAAAACGGAAATCAAGTGAAGCTGGTTCCCAGTAATTGCCTGAATCATTCGGAAAAGTTGTTGTGGACGTTTGTAGATGGCGATTTTCTCTATTTCATAGACAGTACTTATGCACTTTATGAATACGATCTGAATAATCATAAAGCGTATTTTATAGCAGATATGGAGGCAGAGATACTTCGTCGGGGTGAGGTTTCTTCCATTATAAAACAGAAAACTGATTATTTTATCGGCTTTAAGAGTAGTGGATTAATCCAATTAAAGTATATGCCGGATTCAAAGGTAAAATATAGCCTCCAGTCCATAAATGTTCAGTCCGGTATCTTTTGTCTTATGAAAGACCGGTTTCAGGATATAATCTGGGTGGGCGCTGACGGTCAAGGGCTTTATATGTATTTTACAGATGAGTTTTCTATTGACAACATCATGTTGGATGTACCGGAGTATCGGGTAGATAATCCGGTTCGTGCTCTATATCAGGATCAGGATCAGACATTGTGGATAGGTACGAAGGGAGGGGGAATATTAAAGATGTTTGATTTCCATCCTGATATGGAAACTTTGCCTCGGGCAGAAAGGATCCTGGCAAGTAATAGTCCGTTGATGGACAACTCGGTGTATAGTTTTGCTCCCAGCCGGAGGAAACTCTTATGGATTGGAACGGAGAGCGGACTTAATTACTACTCCTATTCACAAAAGCGGATACAGGAATTTCCGGTCATGGCAGATGGCAAGATGGTGAAGTATGTACATTCTGTCCGTGAGACAAATGATAGTACGTTGTGGGTGGTTTCTGCCGGTGAAGGTATTGTGAAAATCATTCTGGATGCTACTTCACTTTTACCTAAAGTGAAGTCTGCCCGTCGCTTTACACTGGATGGCGGAAAGAGAAACTCCAATTATTTCTTTGTCTCTTTTCAGGAGAATGATTCGGTTATTTGGTTTGGTAACCGTGGATATGGTGCGTATAAAATGAATACGCATACCAATCAACTAACTCCCTGCCGCATTGACGATGTAGTGAAGAATCAGACTGTAAATGATATTTTTGCCATTCATAAGAATGACGAAGGATACTGGTTTGGTACGAGTTTCGGATTGACCCGGCTTTATCAGGGCGAATATAGGGTATATAACGAGACTGACGGCTTTCCCAACAATACGATTCACGGCATATTGGAAGGAAGGGACAATAACTTGTGGCTTAGCACCAATCAAGGGTTGGTGAGGTTTAATGTCCGCGAAAACACAGTTCAGACGTATCGGCAGCAGGGCGACCTGGAAGTGATTGAGTTTAGTGACGGTGCTTTCTTCAAGGATCAGCAGACGGGGACATTATTTTTTGGTGGTACGAACGGATTCATTACGATTAGCGAGAATGATCAACTTTCGGAAGAATACATGCCTCCTTTGCATTTCAACCGCCTCTCTATTTTTGGTAAAGAGTGCAATATTTATGATTTTCTGCAAGGCGCTACGAAGCAAGAAACTTTGGTGCTGGACTATAGTCAGAACTTCTTTAACCTTTCATTTATTGCTGTCGATTACATTAACGGGAACAATTATACTTACTCTTATAAGATAGACGGTTTGAGCGATAGTTGGATTGAGAACGGATTGTCTACGGTGGCGGTTTTCTCTAATCTATCTCCTGGAGAATACACCTTGCTAGTGAAGTACCGAAGTAATATAACAGGGAAAGAGAGTGAACCTTATTCATTATTGATCCGTATCACTCCTCCCTGGTATATGACTACTTGTGCTTATATTGTCTATTTCTTATTATTAGCCGGGGTAATTGCAGGAGCTATCCGGATGGTGATAAAACGTTATCGCAGAAAGCGGAATGTTATGATCGAGGAAATGAACCGCCAGCAGCGCGAAGAACTGTATGAATCGAAATTGCGTTTCTTTACTAACATTACCCATGAATTTTGTACTCCGTTGACATTGATCAACGGTCCGTGTGAAAAAATCCTTTCCTATAGCCGGGTAGACAGTTATGTCCGGAAGTATGCTTCCATGATTCAGCAGAATGCGTTGAAACTGAATGCGCTGATATTGGAACTGATTGAGTTCCGCCGACTGGAGACGGGGAACAAGATTTTGAAGATAAAACATGTTCCTGTCACAGAACAGATACGGACTATTGCCGAATCATTCGGAGAGCTGGCGGAAAGCCGGAAACTGAACTATCGATTGCAGATAGAAGATGGAGTTTTTTGGAATACGGATGTCAGCTGTCTGAGTAAAATTGTAAATAACCTGATTTCTAACGCTTTCAAATATACTCCGGAGAATGGTTCCATTACGGTAGAGCTGCGTATTGAAGGAGAACAACTTTGCATTCGGGTATCTAATACGGGAAAAGGAATCAAGGAGGCTGATCTCACGAAAATATTCGACCGTTATAAGATTCTGGATAATTTCGAAGTGCAGAACAAGAATGGGATTTCTCCGCGAAATGGATTGGGACTGGCCATTTGTCACAGTATGGTAAATCTGTTGAATGGACAGATTCAGGTATCCAGTATTCCTAATGAGGTGACTACTTTTGATGTATGGCTGCCTGTTATGGAGGTTACGGTGGATAATGAAGATGAAAAAGTAGCTGAAGAATTGGTTTTGTCATCAGATGAGCAAGCAGTCGAACTCAAGAATTCGTCGGTTGAATTTGATAAGAACAAGCAGACGATTATGATTATTGACGATGACCCTTCTATGTTATGGTTTGTTACGGAGATATTTGTCGGGGCATACAATGTTGTCTCTTTAGGCAGCGCAGAGGAAGCCTTGAAGCAGTTGGGCATCCAGTTACCGGATTTGATTATTTCGGATGTAATGATGCCCGGTATGGATGGAATGTCGTTTGCCAAAAAGATAAAGTCGGATAAACTGTTGAGCCGTATCCCGTTAATACTGCTTTCGGCACTGAATAATATTGACGAGCAGACGAGGGGAATTGAATCCGGCGCGGAAGCATATATCACGAAACCTTTCAATGTGGAATATCTCGAGAAAGTCGTTAGAAGGCTGTTACAGCGCGAAGAGGACCTGAAAGAGTATTATAGCTCTGTTCTAAGTGCTTTTGAACTGGATGATGGTCATTTTCTGCATAAAGAGGATAAATCCTTCTTCGAGAAGATGATGCAGATTATTGATAGTCATATACAGAATACGGATTTATCAGTGGAATTGTTGAGTAGTTCATTAGGATACAGTACCCGGCAGTTCTATCGGAAGCTGAAAAATGTCACGGAGAAGACTCCTGCCGACATCATCAGAGAGTATCGCCTGACGATTGTAGAACGCTTGTTGCTGACAACGCAACTTTCCATTGAAGAGATTATGGATAAAACCGGATTCTCGAACAGGGGGACTTTCTATAAAGCATTTGCCCAGAAGTTCGAGATGACGCCCAAGCAGTACAGGAATATCAAGACGAAGGATGTTCATGATGCTTCTGAGGAAGGAGGAGGAACTATGAACGTATAAAACTCCTGAAGACTTGACAAACGGCTTTTAATGTTGTATATTTGTATCCTTACAATAAAAGAATTAAAACTTAGACCAATGAGAATATCTTACCTTATACTGCATTTGTTGTGCTGATATAGTATAATATGACAACATTTTATCCGATAATGCCTTGCTTCGGAAGGCTTTTCGGTAGCTTGTATATAAGAAACAGGCTGCAAACTTTTGAGAGGTTTGCAGCCTGTTTTGCCTGTTACTTCTTTTTCGGCTTTCTGCGTGCCCATCCTTCCTCGCTGAAGTCAGGCTCTTTATCTTTAAAGAACTGTTGCCAGTCGTCTGTCTTTTTAGGACCACGTGCTCCGTAACCCCGTTCTTCGCGGCTGGGCTTGTCGCTTCTTTTTTTCTTGTCGGTCTTGTCACTGCCTTTAGTCGCTCTGTCAGCTCGCGGTGCTCTGTCCGATCTTTCGGAACGTGAGTTGCGGCTACTGTCACCACGCTTTTCGGAGGAACTTCCGAAAGGACGTTTTCCTCCTCTGCGTTCGGCAGAACCACTGCCTCTCCGGCCTTCTCCTGCTTCTTCACCGGCAACTTCTACAGATACTTTGCGGCCGTTCCAGTTAGCGCGGTTCAACGCCTTCACTACGTTTTGTGCTTCTTTCTCTTCTACTTCGAAGAAGGAGAAATTTTTCATCAAGTCAATGCGTCCCAACTCGATTCGTCCACGTGTATTGCTGTTCAGTAAGCTGATCAGCTCGCTTGGGAAGAAACTGTCCATTTTTCCCAGATTGATGAATAAGCGGGTGAAACCCGGTGCTGCCTTGCGGCTGCCTCTTTCACGGCTGTCACGTGTGTTACGTTCGCGGCTGTCGGTCGGAGTCTCGATCTCTTCACGGTCGCGGTAGTAGTCCAGAAAACGATTGAACTCATGCGATACCATGCGTTTGATCAGATCCTCTTTGCTCAGCCATTCCAGCTTACGATAAATCTCCGGCATGAAGTCCGTGATTTCTTCTTCGTTTACCTTCACCTTTTCCAGTTCATCAATCACTTTGATAAGCTGTTTTTCGCAGATCTGCTTGCCTGTCGGCATTTCTCCGGCAATAAACTTCTTGCCGATGATGCGCTCTATCTCACGCAGCTTTCCTTTTTCGCGCAGGTTGATGATAGCGATGGAAGTACCTGTCTTTCCGGCACGTCCGGTACGTCCGCTACGATGTGTGTAGCTTTCCGTATCATCGGGCAGGCCGTAGTTGATCACGTGTGTCAGGTCGTCTACGTCCAGTCCGCGTGCGGCAACGTCCGTAGCAACCAGTAATTGCAGGTTGCGGATGCGGAATTTCTGCATCACGGCATCGCGCTGAGCCTGTGACAGTTCTCCGTGCAGTGAATCTGCGTTATAGCCTTCCTGCATCAATTTATCGGCTATTTCCTGCGTTTCTTTACGGGTACGGCAGAAAATGATACCATATATTTGCGGGTAATAGTCAACAATGCGTTTCAGGGCTGCATATTTGTCTTTGGCTTGTACGGTATAAGCTACGTGTTTCACATTGCTTGTACTTTCGTTCTTGCGTCCGATGGTAATCTCCTTGGCATTCTGCAAGTAGTTTTTGGAGATGCGGGCGATTTCGGGGCTCATGGTTGCCGAGAAGAGCAAGGTGTTCCGTTCTTTGGGGACATCGGCAAGGATAGCGTTGATGCTGTCGGTGAATCCCATATTCAGCATTTCGTCCGCTTCGTCCATCACTATGTTGTGAACGGTCGATAAAGATACGGTTTTGCGCTCCATCAGGTCGAGCAGTCGTCCCGGTGTTGCCACGATGATATGTACGCCACGTTTCAGGCTGCGTATCTCCGGCGGAGGATATAAGAGAGGAATATCATATATGTTACAGGATATCAATGAAATTTCAGATGGAAAAATATACGGCGTACATGATATGGTCCGTGTCGGCTGCAGTGACTGCGAGGGCTGTCATAGCTGCTGTGAACAGATGGGAGATACAGTTTTAGTCGATCCGTATGACTGTAAAAGATTAGAGACAGAGCTTGGGATGGGATTTGAACAACTGATGCAGTCCTGTGTAGGACTTCATGTGGAAGAGGGGCTTATCGTGCCGCATTTGAAAATGCAGGAACAGACGGATACCTGTGTATTTTTAAATGAGGCGGGAAGGTGCAGTATCCATGCATACCGTCCAGGCATCTGCAGACTATTTCCTCTGGGAAGAATTTATGAGGAGCAGGGTGTTTCCTATTTTCTACAGAGTGGTGCCTGTGAACGCGGCAAAACGAAAATCAAAGTGGAAAAATGGTTAGATACGCCGCAGTTAAAACGATATCAGCAGTTTTTGGCAGAGTGGCACAGCTTAAAAAAGAATATGCAGGAATATTTAAGCCGGCTGAATACTGAGGATGAAAAGAAAACGGTCTGCATGATGTTTTTACAGATTTTCTTT
>OHAD01001448.1_pt1 | contig 22425 bp, 25 predicted proteins | sample 1577011 | NCBI WGS metagenome assembly OHAD01 (sample SAMEA3541510, study PRJEB24748) | human gut metagenome | biome: human gut; feature: human-associated habitat; material: faeces | place: China | collected 2012 | reverse complement strand
GTCCATCAGATTTCTGGCCTGCTGCTGCCCAAACGCCTTTTCCAGGACCTCCTTGGCGTAATCACGTCCGCCCTCGGTTATGACCTTTTCTGTCACGCAGCAGTTATAAAAATCCTTGGCAATATCCTCTAATTCATCTTCAGCCAGACGGGGAAGACGGGTGATTTCCATGGACAGCTGTTCCACCTCATTTTCAGTGAGATACCGGAACACCTCAGATGCCCGTTCGCTTCCCAGTATGGATATAACAGCCGCGGCTTTCTCTGCTGGCCTTCTCTCTTCTGCAGGCATCTTATTTTTTATCCTCCTTCAGCCATGAACTTATCATGGATGCAATGATTTCCGGATTCATCTGTGCAAAGGAACGTACCTGCTCCACCGGGTCCTCCGGATTCACCTGCATGCGGCCCAAATCATTCTGCACCGCTGCCTCCTCCGCCCGCTCTTCCATATCCGCAGACGGCGGCACCTCTCCCTCAAAAGGAGCAAACAGCTCCTGGTCCTCCTTCATCTGTCTTCTGCGCCTGCGGCCAAAAATCAGGAACAGTATCAGAAGGAACAGAAGAATTCCGGCTCCGGCCGCAATGGCTATGGTCCGGTAATCAATTCCCGTGTCCACAGGCGCCTGCACAGGCAGCGCCGGCTTGGCCGGAGCTGTCTCCTTCGGCACTTCGCGGAAGCTGGATACCACGATGTCCTCCGGCGCAATGTACTTGAGATAGACCTGATAGATGCGGGTGCTGTACTCCATGTAGTACGCCATCCGAGGCGGCGCGATGATGAAGTCAATCGCCAGAGACGGGTTTGCTTGCAGCTCCGAGAAGAAGTGCGATGTGCCGTCCAGTCTGTGTCCCGGTGCGTCGTGCTGCCGTCCGGCATTCGCTTCCTTCACCCGCTGCTTGACTTCAAACAGCCGCCCGCGTCCGGAGATGCCGTAGCTCTTGAGGGAGGGCGTGACGGCAAGGCAGATGGTCTTGTCCGTCCGGCTCTCATCTGCAACGACGAGGTTTGTGTCCAGCGGGTCTAAGCCGCGCTCACGGCACTCAACCGAAGCATAAAAGCTTTTTAGGTCGATTGCGATATAGGTGCGCTGCTTCATGCTCCGGTTGCCTCCTTTCACATGATACGGTTTTGTCCGCTTTTCAGGTGTGCCTTGATACTTTGGACTGTTTCAGAAACAGTCTGCGCAGTTGTATCAATCACATTTGCTTCGTATTTACCCAAATCACAGAACTGTTCCCACATGATTTCCACTAACTCGGTGTTAGTTTTCAAATCCAGCTTCGACCGTTCCACCGCCCGTCTCAGCGTTATTTCTCTGGATGCTCGCAGCACCATGTAATGCAACTCATATCCTTTGCGTGCTGCCCCCAGCCACGGCTCTAAAAACCACGGACCGACGATCCCATCTACATATACATCGTAGCCGCCTCTGACGAATCGTTTTGCACTCTCCAAAAACGCTTCAATCACCACACCGTTTTGTGCGTTTGACTCCGGCAAATGTGGAGGGATTGCACCTTTTTTGAGATAGTGAAAGAAATCATCTGTTCTGATACAAACGGACTTCTCCATATCCGATTCCATAGCGGCTTTATCAGCCACGGTGCTTTTACCTGTCCCGGGTGAACCGGTTATAATGACAATTCGTCCTTGCTGCATCCGTGCGTTTCCTCCTGATTTTACTCTCTTATATGCCGTATCTTTTCCAAATCTCCGCTGCATAATGCCGCCATATTCTTAAAGATTTTTTCGGCATCCCAGTCCCACCATTTCAGATCAAGCAGATAGGTGATAAGTTCGTCATCAAAGCGCTTTTTGATGATCTTGCACGGATTCCCGCCCGCAATACAATAGGCTGGAACATCCTTTGCAACAACGGAGTTTGCTGCAATAATTGCTCCATCCCCGATATGAACGCCGGGCATCACCGTGACATTCTGCCCGATCCAGACATCGTTGCCAATGACGGTATCGCCTTTGAGCGGCAAATCTTCCAAAGCCGGAGTGAATTGCTCCCAGCCGCCGCCCATGATGTTAAAGGGATAAGTCGTTACGCTGCACATCCGATGATTTGCACCGTTCATTACAAATTCAATCCCTTTTGCAATGGCGCAAAACTTTCCGATGATCAGCTTATCCCCCAAGAATGGGTAGTGATGCGTCACATGGTCTTCAAACCGCTCCGCACCGTTCACATCGTCATAGTAGGTGTAATCGCCAACGAGGATGTTGGGTCTTGTGATCACATTCTTGATAAAAACAACGCTTTTGATTGCCTCGTTCGGGTATATCGCATTCGGATTAGGTCCTGTCATCTTTGTCCTCCTGTATTTCGGTTTGTAACTTTCTATGGGAAATCCGAACCGCTTCATGCGTCATCCATATCATTTCTGTAAACGACACCTTTGTTCATGAGTGCTTTTATCTCAGGGGCACTTTCCTGTACTTCACCCATTACAAGGCGTAAATATGACAACAGACATTCAATATCCGATCTGACAAGCGAGACAGACAAATAGTTGTCTGTCAGTCCTTCATCCAAGAACGAGATTTTCCACTCCATATCAATATCAACGATTTCACAGCCCGGTCTGACATATAGGACCTTAGGATCAAGCCGCAAATCCTTCTTCGGGTTGAGGATGAAATTGAAATCCGGCTCAATGCAGTTAAACTCAGTTGGAGCGTTAAGGCGGTCATTCAGAAGATCGTCGAGGGATTTTGCAAGGTCTTCGATTTCACGCGCAAGAAAAACTTCGTCATTATCTTTTCTGTAATTCAGCCACTCATCAGAGACAAATGCAAAGTCAGTCTTGCACCACACCGAATCCCAGTCATCATCGGAGACCTTGCGATAATTTCTTATCTGCATCGAAAGCTTTATACCGCTCAAATCAAGCTTTAGCCACATAGTTTCTCCTTCCTCATCGTAATGACTTTCTTTTGTGAAGGAGCAGTCATGCGATGGCAATTCACTTCTTGTTCGGATTGATTTTCCCTTTGGAAAGAACGGTAACAGCAGTGCCGCCCACCATTACGACGACGCCAAGCGCCGCTTTTCCAGCTCTTTTTATTTGCTGCGCCCGCTCGCTACGGCAGTGCTCGCAATATTTATACTTGTACCCTTCCGGTAGCGGACGCTGACACTTTTTATTTTTACAAAGTTTCTGGCTCATCTTTCTGTTCCTCCAAACGCAGTGCAGGGTTGTCGCTTGGCAACGCCAAGATTCGATTCTCTATCTCAGGCAGCTTTTGCGTCCAATAGTTTTCCGGTGACGGATCGATCATGTCCAGCCTCTCGACAAAACCCTTTGTTTCAAGATAGGTTCTCTGGATGAACTTTGCGTAATACTCCAAACTTACCTTTGCCGCTTCGGTTTCGCCCATTTCCTGATAAGCGATGGCTTCGGCAAGGGACACCATGTTTACGGCGCATAAGCTTTCTCGCAGTTCATTCATCCGTGCATTTATCTTTTCAGGCGTTGCGCCGGATAAAATCTTGCCCCATGTAGATTCCGGCTGATTTTTAATAAACGCAGCATTCGCGCTCTGGCTCTGCATCAATAGATTTCGGCTGTTTTCGGCATCTGACACGAGCTGCATGAGAGCCATTTCCTTCAACCTCGGATTCTGAATGGCGGCAGCTTGGATTAGCTTTTGCTGGCAGCTATACGCCGTCGCAAGCCGATCATACTCCTGACCTTGCCGGACTTCTTCAACTGCGACTTGAACAAATTGAATTTGCTCCGCAATTTGAGCCATTTGCATTTGTGTGGCGTAATTCGTCATTGCTTGTGAAAGCTCAGGAGACAGCTTGACCTTGCCGAGCGAAACGGTCGAAACAATTTTCTTCGTTTCGGGGTTGATGAGGTTTGCCATAAGCGAGCCATCTTTTTTCGTCATGAGCTTTAGTGCACCGCTTGCTATTTTTGTTTTTTGCTCATCCGTGAGGATCACCTGATAAGCTTCTTCGGGAATAGCAGCTTTGACAGCGCTGACAAACGCTGGAGCAGAGTAAAGCGTTTTCTCAATGCGATTGAACAACCGTCCTGCGCTTCCAATCAATGGTTTAGCGACCTCAGGAACGCTGTCGAAGCATTTTACTACGCTTTCCGTATAATCGGTTAAGCTGCTTGTTTGATTTGACTCTGACGATACATGAATGATTTCTTCCATTTGGAGTCCCCCTTATTTTTGTATTCATTTAGAGGGTTTGCAAAAGCTGCGAACCGGTTACGCTCCGAGCAAGCTCTGGTCAAAGGCGAACAGCGCCTCATTGATCTCAAAGATGTTATAGTTTCCGTGCTCAATGAAATACTCAATGATGATGTCAAACTTGTTCGAGTGCGAGAGGGCAAAGCCCGCTTTCATGAGCATTTCTTTTGTCTCGTCCAGCGGCAGCTCTAAGGCAATCGCAAAGGCGAGTGCTGTGGGTTTCGACGGTTTGTAAAGCCGGTCGCTGCGGATCTTCGAGAAGAGCTTGCGGTCGATGTTCGCTTTCTTGTAACACTGCGCGTCGGTCATGCCTTTCTCGTCAATTTTCCGAAGCAGCATTTCGGAGAAGCTTTCGTCGATCTGCGAAAGTGCATCATCCAGTGTTTTTGCACTTGCCGCCATTGGAGCAGCCAGTGGGGCACCGAATGTCTCTTCTTCCGGCTCGTCCGAAAGCATCCGCATCCGGCGCAACCGCTCCGAACGGCTGTCGGTATGCTCGTCCACATAGTTATCGTCTATGTATGCAGCAATGTCAGAGAACAGCTTCTCGCCGATCTGATATGTCTTGCGGTCGAAGATGACAATGTAGACGGTCATGTCATTTTCCAGAAGGAAGTCGCTGATCGTGTCAATAGCGACCTTGAGCGCCTGGTCTTTCGGATAGCCGTAGATACCCGATGAGATCAGCGGAAAGGCAACCGTCTCGCAGCCGTGCTCCTTCGCAAGCAGAAGGGAAGTGCGGTAGCAGGAAACGAGCTTTTCCCGTTCTCCGTGTTTACCGTCCCGCCAGCGCGGTCCGACGGCATGGATCACATACTTGCAGGGCAGTCTATATCCCTTCGTGATTTTTGCACTGCCGGTTTCGCAGCCGCCCAGCGTCTTACACTCGGCAAGCAGCTCCGGTCCTGCAGCCCGATGGATGCAGCCGTCAACACCGCCGCCTCCCAGAAGAGAGCTGTTCGCCGCGTTGACAATAGCATCCACTTCCATCTTTGTGATGTCGTTTCGTACAATTTGAAGGGGCACAATACCACCCGCCTTTCAACTTTTCAAAATCACCCATCTTCATTGTCAACTTTACAATGGGAAGTCATCAAAATAACGCCATATCTATTTTGTATTCACCATCAATCAGTATATAGTCCAGATCATTTTCTTTCGCAAGAGACAAGGTGCGCGCATTATCTTTCAAAACATTATCTAAAGTACAATCCTCATCATCTAAACGGTTTTCAATAACATTTGCAAATTGTTTTATGTCATCGAAATGCATTCTTATATAGTTTTCACTCATCGCAAGGCAATAGCCTCGTATATCTTTGCGGTATTCGTCAGTAAAATCTTTTTTCCAGTCAAATGGAATGTAGCATCCCTCAATAATCAAATTTTGCCGATTTTCAATCACGGTTTTAATTATTTCCCGGACAATCGGCCATAAAAACATCGTCAATTCGGTATCAGCGCTCACAGGTGTAAGCTGTGTGTTTCCACTGCGAATCATCCCCATTTTCAAATGGTCAATCGACAGATACGGATAGTTGTATTTTTCGAGGAGTTTTTGAGCCAACAGAGTTTTTCCTGTGTGAGACGCACCGGTAATCAAAATAATCACTTTTGTTTCACTGCTCCTATTTAGGGCTTGCTGCTCTTTATATCAGATATTTAGAAGAGCAAGCACGCTTATTTATTCTTGTGTTTCTACAATGCCAAAGTCGATCAGAATGTTCTTATCAGCATTCGGCGGATAGACGATACCCGTCATCTCATACTGATAGCGCCGGACCTTCCGAAAATCTTTGATTGGCTCCGGTGCATAGGCCGCTGTCTCACAGCGCTCGTATTCCGGCATACCGGCAAGGTCATCCGCTGCCGCTTTAATCAGCGCATCGGCCACATCGTCAATGTCTTTTCCATACTCAACGGCAACCAGCTCGTGCTTCTTGACATCTTTCTCAAGATTTCCAAAAGAGCGGTAGAGAAGATATTTCATTGTTTCAGTCCTCCTCGTGCTTTTCATCGTCCAATACTTTTTCCAATAAGGCGGTGAGTGTGGCGGCAATCAGCTCATAACTGATCGCATCCGGGTCGTTCTGCATTAAGTAGCTGGCTACTGCCTTAAATGCGGTGGTCTTGTCCACATGAGTTTCATTGTCAAACCGGTCGAGGATTTCCCCAATCAGACGGACAACGGCTTCATCTTCTTCGCTGATGCCCATATTGAGCATAGCCGCCAGTTCATCGTCCTCAGCAAGCGTTTCAAATTTCAGATAGTCGCCGTATTCCTCTGACATAATTTCCTCGAAATAATTGATCATGACATGAAAATGGAATTTGCCGTCTTCCTGTGTGGTAATGCAGCAATAATGCGCCTTTTCCCCGATGTCTTTTAGAAGCGACATATCCTCTGGATCGTCAAACTCAAGCATGGGCAGCGTCAGGTCGATGTGGGCGTCCCAATGCTCAAAGTCAACGACACCATGAATTTTGCCGTGATGACGCTTTGCAAACTCGTCGCATCTTCCCAACAGATACTCGTAGTTTTCCTTATCCTTCGGAACAATCACCTTCGGGATGGCATCCATCTTCTTTGAAAATTCTTCTAAGAAGCCGCCGGGGGCGTTTACCCGGTCAAAAATAGCTTGAGCCAGTGGGTCAGGCTCGTCTTCTTCATAATTACGGTCGAACACAATGTTCTCCATTTTCTCCATCATTTTACTCACTCCCAACTTTAACAAATCAGTGTTGGCGCAAATTGCGGATGACGGCCATAGAAAGTACATTTAAGTATAGATAGCCCAGCTCATGGATGAAGCCCACATCGACCTCAAGGAAGGTGGTTCTTAGCTGGGCGTAGACAAGGCGGAATAAGTCCATCTCCGGCGGGGTATCAAACAGGTTCAGGCTTTGGATGGCCGTTTCTGCTTCTTCCCATGTTTGGGATGCTTCAATCTCTGAGCTGGTCATGATAGCCGTCAAAATTTCACTGACCGCCAGCTTTCCGTCTACCGGTTCGATTTCGCTTTTGAGCTGACGGAGTACATCTGCCTTCTTCTTGAGAGGGACGATTTTGCAGTTATCGTCAAGCTCAATGGCGATGATCTCTGCAATGCACTCCCGCCAAACCGCATATCCGGCGTTGATGATGCCGTCCTCTTGTTTGGTTGGCGCGTAGTCCATGCAGTATTCGTCATAGAAGCTCTTCCCGTCCAGTTCATGGTGGGCGCAGTAGATGTGCGCCAGCTCATGCAGGAAGATGTGGAGCAGTTCAACCGGATGATAGGGTATGTCCGTGCGGAGCAGGATGCCGTCCTTGCCGCCGTTATCCATCCCGATAAAAGAGGATGCCCGAAAGTCAAAATAACCTTCCTCCTGATACCGGTCGTTCAGCCGGTAAGGGAAATACTTGGAGCAAAACTGCTCGAAAATTTCCTTCTGATCCTCAGTCATGAAACAGGTAAGGATGATGTCATCCCCGGAGAAGCCAGCGTCCATCCTGTCGTTAAAAATCTCTATGGCATGGGCAAGATAGGAGTCATAGTTCAAATCGTTCGTCGCCTCCATCGTAAAGTCTTTATTTCAGGAAGTCGCTCTTATGTTCAATGCGCCGGAGGTCATATCCGGTTTCCGCCAAGTGGGCGATTTTCAATGCGACAAGGTTAATGTCCGTTTCCATCGCCCGGGCGATCTGTTCGGATGTATAGCCATAGTCATAGATGTACTCAAGAATCTCATCGGTGTCGAGCAGGATTTCTGCGGCAACGATGTTCGCCTCATACTCCGGCTTCGTGGTCATGTCATATAACATGAACTCCTGTATTGCACTTCCTTTTGCCAGATTGCGGTGCAACTGGTCATGCCCAAGCTCATGGGCACAGACAATCCGCTGCATCCGTCCGCTCAGGTTTTCGTTTATGAAAATAAATCGGCTGCGCTTGATCACCCGGTACATCCCTTTCAGAGGGCCGAAGTACTCACAGAACATGACCTCAATGCCAAGCTGCCGTGCTATGCTAAACGGATCTCGTGTCCCGCAGCGTTTCACAAGTCTGCTGCCGACCTTCGAGAGATTTTCAGCATTCATCGTCTCACCTCCCGCTGATGGAGGCATCGCAAACAGCGAAACACCTTACTGTTTGCTTGTCCCCTTACGGTATTTCTTCGGAGTGTATTTCTTGTTTTTCTCTTTGGCGATCCAGTAAGCATCGTTCAACGCCTTCATCGCGCCATCGAGCGCTTCATCACTGAGCCGCCCACCGGCAAACATACCGGTCACTTCACTGACAAGCTCGTCAATATCTCTGGCTGCTTTGGAGCCGCCCTGTTCATGAGCCGCTACCACCAGCAAACCGTTTTGCCCAAGCAGATACTCTGGTGTGGTATTCAACGCTTTCGCCAGCTTTTCCACAATATCGAGCTTTGTCGGTTTGCGAGTGCCAAGCTCATAGTGCTGGATGGTTCTCGGTGTCACAGATACTTTTTCGGCGAGCTGCACTTGCGTAAGGTTCGCTTCCAACCTTTTCTCTTTCAGCTTATCCTTGAAACTCATAAGGCACCTCTTTCTAAAAACAATTATGGACACGAACAGAAATTTCGCAAAAGGCATTGACATGAAATATCTGTTCATGCTATGCTGTTATCAACGCGAACGCCCCGTTCGTGATTATGATACCACACGAACAGTGTGTATGTCAACAGGAATACGGAAGTTATGCCCGGTTTTGCGTAACTTTTAGAGCACATGGAGGTAGGCTATGACGAACACACATTGCCGAAAGGCGTATGTCTCGGTCAACTTGGATGTTGACGAAGAAGGAGTATGTCATCCTCGGTTTATCCGTTGGGAAAACGGCCTGATCTTTCAGATTGACCAAATCCTGTACAAATGCCGTGCAGCTTCTAAAAAAGTTGGAGGCGGCGGTATTCGTTATACTGTGATGATCCGTGGGAGGGAATCGTATCTCTTTCAGGAGGGAACAAAATGGTTTGTAGAAGCAAAGGAGGGAGCCAGATGATTTTATCGCACAAAGAGATTGAAGAAATCGCTGCGGCGGTCACAAAAGATTTTAACGAGTTCTTTTTCGGACCCGATACGGATGGGAGGCGATTGCCTCGCGGTACGCCGATTGACCAGTTTGCCCGCGAATATCTCGGCCTGAATGTTTCGTTCGCTTATCTGTCTGAGGACGGAAGCATCTGCGGCCTGACCGCTTACACCGATACCGAGTACATCGTGGAGGACAGAGGCTTTCAGCGCAAAATCCCGCTGCACCGAAACGAAGTCCTGATGGACAGGAACTTTATCGAGCCTTCACAGATTCGCAAGCTCTGCGGGAAACGGCGGTTTACACTTGCCCATGAGTGCGCCCATCAAATCCTGTTCCAGATGGAGACAGACAAAATCCGGGAAGCTTGTCGGCGGAAATACTCCGCCCGGACAGCCTATTCGCTCCGGGAGCTAAAGACCCGCGAGGACTGGAATGAATGGCAAGCCAATGTCTTAGGCGCGGCCATCCTGATGCCCCAGCGTGAAATCGATCTTGCCGTTGCGTACTATGCCAGAGGCCGGAAACTCGTCAGCTATGATGGAACCTATGCCTATTGGGATAAGGTTGCCCTTGATATGATCTGCCAGCAGTTCGGCGTTTCCAAGACAGCCGCAGTCATCCGACTAAGACAGCTCGGCCACTTGGAAACACGGCCATGCAGCGAGTACAACGATCCTTTGGAGGTGTGGGCATGAAGAAAAACATTCGTGTCTCAGAGCCTTCACCGGAGATGCAGGAGAAAATCCGCAGGGCGCGATGCGCCATTGTCAACCAGAAGATGCGTATGGTGAAATGTCCATATTGTGGGCATAACGCTATCGCTGTATTCGAGGATTCCCGTGGTCACATACAGGCCAAGTGCAAAGCCTGTGGCCGGGAAACCGTATTTGATGTGATCAACATGAGACGGTTATACCTCCGCCTTCACAGAAGGTAAGGAGATAACAAATTCAATTCAATATTTTATAGCTGTGCTGTGGAGCCGCTGATTGGTGAGTCTTCCTAATGCCGCATGAACAGAGTTTTCTAAGCTCTGTTTTATCGGTATGGGAAGATCAGCTCACCGTCATGCGGCTCTTTTTTAGTCTTGTCCATCCGCTGCTCCGAGCCAGCGGAAAGGACAAGACAATGAAAAGAATCCCCAAAACACCCGTTGAGTTCGACTACGACCTCTGGACTACCGAGGACGGCAAGTGCATGGTGCGCGTGAAGGCCACCGGCGAGACTACGGAGGTTGACCGTGAGGTCATGAAAGCACTCCGCAATGAGGAAAAGAAGCTCCGGCGCTCCTACGATACCGGGGGAGCATCTGACTGCGAAGACAGCGAGGATGCGCAGCCTTCCACTGTGCTGTCGCTGGACGCTGTGCCGGAAGATGATGTAAAGGCATCCGCATGGCTGGAGTCCCCGGAAAAGATGGAAGAAGACATTATCACCGGCTTGCTCGAACAGGAATTTATCCGCAGCCTGACTAAGCCGCAGCTTGATGTGTACATGAATTGTATGCGCGGCAACATGAGTATGCTGTCGTATGCCAAGCAGAACGGCCTTTCGTTTTCCACTGTCAAAGACACGCGGGATGCGATCAGAAAAAAATTCAAAAAAATTTTTTGAGAGACCCGCTAATTCGCTCAAAAAATGTCCGTTGTAAAGTGAAGGGGTCAATCAAGACCGGCTTCACAGTACCTTGAAAACAGAATATCCAGTGCTGCGGATCTTTCCTCTTTTCTCGAAGCGACTTGCCTTCTGCCGCCAAGACCTTCCTCACGGAAGCGAGCGATCAACAGAGAGGCTAAACTGCCGTGTGGTGCGGCTGTTCGCCATGATGGAGAAGTTGGGTATAATGATACTTCCGTTCCCGGATTGCCGGGGGCGGCTCGGAGCGTTCCTCGGAGGGGTGAGAGTCCCATGATACCGATTAACCGTTGGTAGTCCGTAGCATTCCCGGAGCCGCAAGGCTCTTCTGGCAGGGGTGCGAGCTGCAAATATGCCGGAACACGAAACAAACCAATTAGCTGCATTCAGCATACAAGTTTTCAGGATGAAAACTATGTGGCGGAGTGTCCCTAACCGGCGCTCCGCCATATCCTTTTGTCCTGAATACAAGTTCACATCATCAGGGAGGTGTTTGTAATATGATGAGCGTAGAAACCATGAGAAGCGTCAACCCGAAGACGGTTGACCGCAGTACCCTTGTCCAGCGGGACAGCATCCGGCTTGAGCCTGCGGCTGCGCAGGATGACCGGCTGCGGGATTTTATCCGACAGATCAGAAACCCGTATTGCTATCTGGACGGGAAGACCGTCGTGAAGATCAGCTTCTCGAAGACAGACACCACCTTGGAGGACTGTCTGGAACATTATCTGAGAGGACTTTGATTATGAACAAACTGAATCTTTTCGCCCGGTTCTATGGACAAGCGATTGAGCCTGTGATACAATGAAGTCAGGTCAAAAAAGAATACACGGACTAAGCCGCTGCCTTTGAGGGTCATGTGGCTTTATCGTGTTTTCCTCATACAAGAAGCAGAAGCCTTCGTCTTTCTGATTTGATGTATCACACCAAACAGAAAACGGAGGTTATTTTTATGCCCGGAAAAGTTTACCGGACGGCGATTTACTGCCGCCTGTCCCGTGAAGACGGGGACAAAGTTGAAAGCAACTCCATCGCAAGCCAAAGAGCCATTTGCGAGGACTACATTGCACGGCATGACGATTTGGAAATCGTCTGTGAGCCGTTCGTTGACGATGGTTATAGCGGCGTTTCCTTCAATCGTCCAAACTTCAAAAAGCTCGAAGACGCAATCCGCAAAGGCGCGATTGACTGCATCGTGGTCAAAGACCTCAGTCGCTTTTCGAGGAACTACATCGACGGCGGTCGGTATCTGGAAAAGATATTCCCGCAGCTCGGCATCCGCTTTATCGCGGTCAACGACGCTTACGACAGCCTGACCGGCGATCCGCAGTCGGATTCCTTTGTCATCCCGTTCAAAAACCTCATCAACGACTCCTACTGCAAGGATATATCCATGAAAATTCGATCCAGCTTGGAGGTCAAGCAAAAGAACGGTGAGTTCGTCGGGGCGTTCGCTCCCTATGGCTACAAGAAATCGCCGGATAACAAAAACCAGCTCATCGTCGATGAGGCCGTCAGCGAGTATGTGCAGATGATCTTTGCCATGTACAAGGATGGCTTCTCCATCGGTCGCATTGCCGCAAGGCTGAATCAGATGGGTGTGCTTTCCCCTATGGAGTATAAGCATTCGGCGGGGGTGAAGTTCGATACCGTCTTCAAGACCGGCGACACTGCAAAGTGGACTTACAAGGCTGTCCAGCGCATCCTCACCAATGAGGTATATATCGGTGTCCTTGCCCAAGGCAAGCGCGGTACGCCAAACTACAAGGTGCGCGTTGTGCAGCCGAAAGACGAAACCGAGTGGGTCAAGGTCGAGGGGGCGCACGAAGCGCTTGTTTCCTATGAGGATTTCATGGCCGTCAAGACCATGATGAAGCGGGATATGCGCTGCTCGCCTGATCAGGATGAGGCACACCTGTTTTCCGGCTTCCTGTTCTGCGGAGACTGCCAGCAGTCTATGACACGCAAGACCGTTCCGTCGAAGACAAAGAAATACATCTACTATGTCTGCTCGACGAACAAACATAGCCGGACCTGCAGCCCGCACAGCATCAGCGCAAAAGAGGTTGAGGAAAAGGTGTTCCGTGCCATCCATGACCAGATCGAGCTTGTGGTCAATCTGGAGAAAGCGCTTGAGATGATTGAGAGGCTTCCTTCCCAGAATCGCAAAGCGTTTAACTATGAGGCACAGATTGCGAAGCTCGAAGAAGAGATTGAGCGGTATCAGAAGCTCAAGCTCCGGCTGTATGAAGACCTCTCGGACGGGATCATCGACAAGTCGGAATACTTTGAGTTCCGCAACAGCTACACCAAAATCATTGAGGAAAAGCAGGAAGCCCTTCTCCGCGTGAAGAAAGAAATGAAGCAGTCGGTCACAACCGGAGCTACGGAACGGAATTGGGTGACGCTCTTCAAGCAGTATGAAAACATTGAAGAACTGAACCGCCGCGTCCTTATGGCGCTGGTTGACCGCATCCTGATTTATGAGGATCACGCGATAGAGATTGTCTTCAAGTACAAAGACGAGTATCAGCAGACACTTGAATATGTTCTCGGCTATGCCGACGAACTTGCCATTGCCGGATAAAGGAGGGATGAGCGTATGGCACGAAAAAGCAGAAAAAACGCAGCCGCAGAGCCGGTTTGCGAAGCAGCACCGCTGCAAATCTTCCCGACAGCCATTTATGCCCGTCTCTCCGTGGAGAATAGCGGCAAATCTGAAAAGGTGGATGTCATCACCAATCAAATCGAGATATGCAAGTCCTATATCGCAGGGTGTCCTTATCTTGATCTCGTCGATGTCTATGTGGATAACGGACGGACGGGGACGGTTTTCGATAGGCCGGAGTTCAACCGGCTGATGACCGACATCAAGAGCGGCAGGATCAAATGCCTTGTAGTCCGCGATCTCAGCCGTTTTGGCCGTGACTACATAGAAACCGGAACCTACCTTGAGCGCATTTTCCCGCAGATCGGCTTGCGGTTTATTGCAATCAAGGAACACTACGACAACTTTGATACAGACGGCTCAAATGAGAGCCTGATGATCCCGCTGCAAAACATGATCAACGCCTTGTACTCGAAGGATATTTCCCGGAAAGTCTCAACCGCCTTGAAAGCACAGATGGAGCAAGGAACCTTCCAGAAGCGCAATCTTCCGTATGGCTACCGGTGGAATGAAGACCATACAAACATGGTCATTGACGAAGAGACAGCGCAGTATGTGCGGCTCATGTTCCAGTGGAAAATCGAGGGCTGGTCAATCCCGACGATCCTTAACGAACTTGACCGGCTGGGTGCGCCAAATACAGAGCTGCGGAAACGCCAGAACGGAACCCGCAAAGGCGACGGCTGCTCCTGCAAAGGCTGGTACAGTTCAACGCTGTACGGCATCCTGAGCAATCCGCATTATGTGGGTGATACCGTTCTTGGCCGCTCCATGAAGGCGATCTACAAAGGCATCAAATCCCATAATGTCAAGGACAAGGATAAGTGGATTGTATTCCCGAACACACACGAAGCGCTTATTTCCCGTGAAGACTTCCAGAAGGTGCAGGACATCCTCCAAGCGGCTTCTGAGGCTCGCCAGACGAGTATGCAGAAAACCGAGGAAATCCGGGCAACGCTTGTCAACCTGTTCGAGGGGAAAATCGTCTGCGCTGATTGCGGGAAGAAGATGTACTTCCACCGCAAACGGATCGACAAGGACAAGCGGAAGCGCTGGTATGCCTACTATGAATGCAGTACCTCAGTAGGTCGGCGTTACGAGCACTGTACTTCCCATTACACAAGGCAGGACACGCTTGAAGCGAATGTACTTGCAGCGATCCAGCTTCAAGTCGAAGCAGCGCTTGATTATGACAAGCTGCTGGATAAGCTCAGGGGCAGCGAGGGCGAGAAAAACATCCGCGATCAACAGAATGCCCTCATTACAAGCCTGAATCTGCGGCTCAACGGCGTTTCTAAGAAGCGGACACGCCTCTACGAGGATTATGCCGAGGGACTTCTGGATGAAGCGGAATACTCCTTTGCCAAGAAGAGCTATGACGAACAATACGCTGACCTGTCCCGCCGTCTGGACGAGGCAGTACAGCGTCGGAGCAAGTTCGACGAAGCTATGTCGGTCGATAACAAGTGGATTACCTTGATGAAATCCGTCAGCACGGCAACGCAGCTCTCTCAGGATTTGGTAGACGAGTCTGTTGAATTGGTCAAAGTCCATGAGGGCGGCGCTGTGGAACTGGTCATGAAGTACGGTGACATCTACGAGCTGACCATTCAGAGTATCAAAGAAGTTCAGGAGGCGATGTAAATGAACAAAGACTACACAATCGGCATCTACATCCGCCTCTCTATGGCTGATGAAGATGCCGGCAACGGAAGCAAGGCCGAGAGTGACAGCATCGGCAACCAGCGTATGCTCATCAACCGCTACCTTGACAATCATCCGACGCTTTCCAAATATCCGAGGCTTGAGTTCGCGGATGATGGCTATACCGGGACAAATTTTCATCGTCCTCAGTTTTCGGCGATGATGGAGAAAGTCCGGCACGGGGAGATCAACCTGATCTGCGTCAAAGATTTTTCCCGCTTTTCTCGTGATTACATCGAGACGGGCAATTATCTCGAATGCACTTTCCCGTTCATGGGCGTTCGCTTCATCTCCATCAACGACGGGTATGACAGCGACGATTACAAGGGAACAACCGGCGGTCTTGAGGTTGTCATGCGCAGCATCATCTATGCGGCGTACAGCAAGGATCTCTCGGTCAAAACGACAACGGCCAAAATCCAGATGATGAAGCAGGGCAAGTATGTGGGCGGGTACGCTCCCTACGGCTATGTGCTTCACCCGGAAATCCGCAACAAGCTCAAGCTTGACCCGGAGGCCGCTGAGGTCGTGCGCAGGGTCTTCGATGAAGCCCTTGAAGGAAGGAATACCTCACAGATTGCCCTTAGCTTGAACGATGATAACATCTCGACGCCCGGGCAATATTTCAAAGACAAACATCCTGACAAGAAGAAGTATAGTCGCATGAGCGAAAAGATAAGCTGGACAGCCTCTATGGTCTACAAGATCCTGACGAGTTATGTTTACACTGGGGCAACGGTCGGCCACAAGCGAAAATCCGGCGGCGTAGGTTCTCGGAAAACTATTTCTCAAAAGAAAGAGGACTGGATCATCGTCGAAGGGATGCACGAAGCGATTGTCAGCAAGGAAGAGTTTGAGTTGGCTCAGGCAGTCATCCGGGGCGGTGAGAAGAATCCCAAACGGAATCTGCGCTATTATCCCCTCAAGGGTCTTGTGTGCTGCGGCAACTGCAAACGCGCCCTTACCCGGCGAAAGCTCCGAAATGAGAGCGGATATTTCTATCAGTGTACCCACTCAACACATGACCGCGATACGGATTGTTCGGTTGGTGAAAGATACAGCGAGGCATGGATTGAGGACACTGCTTACAAAGCGATTGGGCAAATGCTCACACTGGTTGAAAAGAAAGCTGTCAAAGAACACGAGATCAGCAAGCGCAGGAAATCTGCCATCTCAGAATGCGCGGATGCAATCCGTGATTTGCAGAAACAGTACGAACAGCTCAAGGCAGTGAAGCTCCGGCTGTATGAGAAATACACTTCCGGCAGCATCACAAAGGCCGAATATCTCAAGCGGAAAGCAGAAACAGACACGAAGATGTCTGAGAATGAAGAAGCAATCCAGCGAGGTCATCAGCGGATGCAGGAGCTTGATTCTGAACATCCCTGTTCGGATGAAAGGCTTGATGCGGTGCTCGGCGAATACCAGAAAGGCGAAGGGCTTACATACGAGCTTGCTCATGCTCTAATCTCCGCTATCTATGTTCATGGGCATGACAGCATCGAAATCGTCTGGAAGTTCAAAGACATCTTTGAGGATGCAGAAATCTAATAGGCTGAATGTTACAAGCCGTTCATGGGTGGTCTTCCACCTATGAACGGCTTGTAAAATCTCAAAAATTTTTTAGTTCCTACTTGACACAAGAAGACCTTTCCCGTCTGGGACGTAATTATCTGAAAACCGGGGAGCTGATAGAGATTGTCTTTCCCGAATATGAAGTGCGCTACATTGCCATTAACGACGGTGTAGACACAGCAAGGGAAGATAACGAGTTTACCCCTCTGCGGAACTGGTTCAACGAGTTTTACGCCCGCGACACCTCAAAGAAAATCCGGGCTGTCAAACAGGCAAAGGCGCAGAAAGGCGAGCGCGTCAACGGCGAAGCTCCTTACGGCTACCTTATCGACCCGGATAACCGCAATCATCTGATACCCGACCCGGAAACGGCGCACGTCGTAAAACAGATTTTTGCAATGTATGTACGGGGCGACCGTATGTGTGAAATCCAGAACTGGCTGCGGGACAATGAAATACTGACCGTCGGGGAACTGCGCTACCGCAGGACAGGGAGCAAACGCCACCCCCGCCCACAGCTCAACGCATGGTACAACTGGCCGGATAAGACGCTGTACGACATTCTGACAAGGAAAGAATATTTAGGGCATACCATAACCGGGAAAACCTACAAGGTATCTTATAAGTCGAAAAAGACGAAAAAGAACCCGGAGGAAAAAAGGTATTTCTTCCCCAACACTCACGAACCTTTGATTGATGAAGAAACCTTTGAACTTGCACAGAAGCGGATTGCCACCCGGCAACGCCCGACAAAGGTTGATGAAATTGACCTGTTTTCCGGGCTGCTCTTTTGCGGGGACTGCGGCTACAAAATGTATGCAGTACGCGGAGCCGGGACGCTTGAACGGAAACACGCCTACACTTGCGGCAACTACCGCAACCGGGCAAGAAATGATATGCTCTGCACTACGCATTATATCCGCAAAAGCGTATTGAAAGAACTTGTCCTTGCAGACTTGCAGCGAGTAACGTCTTATGTGAAAGAGCATGAACAGGAGTTTATCGAAACAGCCAACGAGTGCAGCGCAAAGGCAGTACAAAAGACGCTGACACAGCAGCGGAAAGAACTTGACAAGGCGCAGAACCGTATTAACGAGCTGAACATCTTATTCCGCAAGCTCTACGAGGACAACGCTTTAGGGAAACTTTCAGATGAACAATTTGCTTTTCTGACTTCCGGCTATGATGAAGAAAAAAAGACGCTGACCCGGAGGATTGCGGAGCTGTCACAGGAAATCGACAACGCCACCGAGCGCAGCGCGGACGTAAAAAGGTTTGTCGCACTGGTACGCAGATACACAGCGATTGAAGAACTGACCTACGAAAACGTCCATGAATTTATTGACCGTATTCTTATTCACGAACTGGATAAGGAAACGAACACCCGCAAAATCGAAATCTTTTATAGCTTTGTCGGCAGAGTTGATACAGGCGACAAGCCTACTGAAAGTATCTCCTATTTCAGACAGATAGGAGCCGACGTAAAGAGTTATGCTATCTAACATACATCAAAAAGAGGTAAGATAACACCCTCTGCAAAAAAGGTATCGTTATCTTACCTCAACAAAATTGGTGCCGCTCCATCCGTCGTCCACGTACTCGCCATAGACGCGCAAGCCGTTCTCGGCGGCAAACTTTTGCAGGATGGTGCGTTGGGTCTCAATGCTGACGCTGTCGCCGAAATTTTCATCATCGCGGCTCAGGCGCATATACAAAGCGGTGCTGTAGATTTTGGTTTTCGTATTGTTCGGTTGTTTCACTGTAATATCCTCCTTTGCGTTGAAACAACCCACGCTTACAATACTTCTACGTCTATTATACTGTAAGCGCGGGCGTGATTCAACGATCAATCATTGCTCTTTGTCTGCTTAAACAGCATTCAAAAAGGCCGGGGCGCTGCTGTCCCGGCCCGCATGGTGGCGAACGGCGTCTTCCACCAGCTCGTCCATCTGCTTGCCTCCATCCGCAAAATGCTCAGAGATTTTGATGCAGAGATTCCCGCAGTAGAAATATTCCGTGCCATCCGGCCCCACGACATAAAACGATGTGTTTTCCAAGGTCGGTTCCGGCCCCTCATACTGCTTGCTCCATTCTTCCAGGAGTTCTGCCGGCGGCTCGAAAACTGGGTCAAAGCAGGATTCAATGTCGATATAGCCATAGTCGGGTTCATTCATAAAATCTTCGTGTTTTCTCATGCGGTTTCCTCCATCAATTAAAGTTCCATATCCTGCCCGCGGCGGCGGGAAGGCTGCTCATGCTGTCTTGTTTGCGGGGTGTGGGTCAAAATGGCCACAAGAAAAGCCCGCACCCTCTCCGGCGCGAGCTTCACGGCGTCCAGATAGGGCTGGACGCTCTTTTTTAGTTCCTGATATTTTTCGCTCAGCGATTCATACCGCTTTTTCCAAATTGCGGCGCTTTTTTGGGCGGAAGCCAGCCGCTCCTGCAACCTGCCGTTGTCCGCCTTGACGGTAATGCTATTGACAGCGTAGGATTTTAATGTGTCGCACTCCTGCGGCGTCAGCGAAATGTTTCCGGTAATGGGATTTTTCTTGCCCATTGTCTGAATTTCCTCTGTGGTCAGGGCGACCGTGCGCTGCTCTTTGGTCTGGCTTTGAAGGGATTTCAGCTCCTTCGCCTTTTTCTGCGCGGCCACCTCAGTGGCGCTCAGCGTCTGCTCCGCCTGGGCCACCTGGGCGGTCACAGCCTCCAACCGCTGCTGCTCCGCCTGTACCTTGAACTGGGTCACGGTCAGATGCTCTTCGGTGCTGCCACGCTCGCCGCGCTCCACATCAGTATACCCGGCGGCGCGCATGCAATGGAAGAAATCGTCTTGCAGCACACTGTAGGACTTTTTCAAGACGGGCTTTCCGTTTTTCTGCAAGACCGGGTTTCCATCGGCGTCGAGGGCGGGCTTGGACATCCATTTCTTGCTCCGGCTGACCTGCATGACGGTCTCCTTCACCGTGCCGACCAGAGACTTGTCCTTGCAGCGTTTGCTCCAGAGGATCTGTTTCTCCACCACCGGCACATAGACCACATGGAGGTGGTAGTGGTACACCTCCTGGCCCAGCGCCTCCGACATGACCCGGTTGATCTCGTCGGCGTGCATCACGGCGGAGAGGATATACTGCTCCCCGCCCACGATCTTTACGGCGGCCTTGTAGGCATCGGCGTAAAACTGCCTGGCAAATTCATAGCCGCCGTGGTTGTGGAAGTAGGCGGAGTTCACATCAAAAATCAGCTCGCCAAAGTGGATGGCGTCTGGTTTCAGACCGCGGGTGGAGATGATTTTGTCCTGTTCCATCTGCCGGAACATCTCCGTGTAGCTGGCGGTGGGGGCTTTGAAGTGGATATTGAGCGGGGTGCGTTCCGGGAGAATATCGGGGTTGCGGTAGCTGTCTTTTTCCCTTTCGTTGTGTTTTTGGGTGTTGCCGATGTCCTTGTCCGGGACATCCACATTTCTGGCGCTGGTACGGTCGATTCCGTCGTTTCTTGCCATAAAATCAACTCCTTTCGTTGGGGCGTGGACGGTCGCGGGACGGGGGATGCACTTCCTGCGGGAAGTGTAATAACCCACTATAACACTTTCATCCCGGAGGGCTGCAAAGTGCCGTGGGCTCTCCGAGGGGGAGTTGCGTCCACTGCGGTGGCCGCCGCTGGATATGAAAAATCCACCCCCGCTGCTTTTACATATTCAGCACAAAGGGCTGCTCTCCTGTGCCGGAGCGCAGCCCTTTGGTGTCAGCGATCACGCGGAGGCCTTCGCTGACGGCCCATCACAAGCAGCGCGCTGCTTGCGATGGGGACGAGAGTCACGGTTTGGCGCGGCGCTGCCATACAATGTCGTACCCCAGGGCATCGGCCAGCTGCACAGTTCGGTGTAATTGGATACTGCAAGAGAATGGGGCGAACCGCTGCGTACGTACGTACAGCGGCTCAGCCCTGCAATCCTTCCGGCTTGTCCTTCGGTACGTACGTACGCAGCAAATCACCGGAAAACACCGACATATTCGGATGCACCAGCGCCTCGATCCCGAAAAATCCCCGCACCCGGCGACCGGCGGCGTTGGTCACATTGTTGCAGTATTCGAGATTGTACTTGCCTTGGCTGGCGATCACGGCATCGCTGAAGCTGCGGGGCTTTAGCGCAGTTAAGCCGTTTTCAGCGCAGAAAATTTGGTACACTTCATACAGCTCCTTGGAGCTGATGGTTGCATCCGCTTTCAGCCGGATATAGCCCTCGGATTCCAGAAAATCGAACACATTGTTGTTGTCCCGCTTGACGGATTCCCGGTTTTCTCTGGTGCGCTGGCTCTCGGTGAACTTGAAGTTGTTTGCCACCAGCCGCTGCAATCCGGCAAAGGCCCAGAGAAAGATGCCCTCGATCTCTGTTTTCATCTTCTCGGCAATGTCGGGGTCGTCCACACGATTTACCGGCTTCTCCTTCGTGGTTAGAACGAGCTGCCGCCGGTAAAAGCCGTCGCTGTGGTCAAAGAGGGCCTGCAAGTCGCCGTTGCTGAACGCCAGCAAGCGGGAAGACATCCACCCCTGGTAGCTCTGTTTGCCTTTGCGCTCCAAATCCATCTTGCCCTGTGCGGTGACGATGGATTTGACATAGTTTGTCTGGCGCAGCGCCTCCATTCGCATATCGTCATCGACACACAGCAGAATGTGTTCCAGGTCAGCGCGGGCGAAACGGTTTTCGGAGATTTTGCCGATGCTGCCGTCCTTCATGTTGCTGCCGAACAGGGCCGACAGCACCGCGCCGATCTGGCTCTTTCCTTCGCCGCCGCTGCCTTTGATGACCATCATCCGCTGACCTTTGTTGCTGGGGATCAGGCAGTAGCCGATATATTCCTGCAAAGTGGGAATGTCCTCCGGGTAAAGAAGTCCATCCAAAAAAGCCAGCCAGCGGGTCGGTGTGGTGGCTTCGGGATTGTAGGCTACTGGCAGGCGGTTGCGAACGATCTCCGGCTTGCCCTCTATGAAGTTGCCGTCAAGGAACAGTGTCCCGTTCGCCAGATGGATGCGGTCTGTCTCCGGCGGAAAATCCTCCACCAGCGCCGCCAGCTTCATCAGCTCCACAATGTTGCTGATCTTACGCGGAATATTGCTCACCGCGCAGCAACGCAGTTCGTCAAAGATTTCGCTGCGCAGCGGCAAGTCGTTGGTCACTCGACCGTCAGGTGTGAAAAAAGCCCCGTTTGTGTAGATGATTTTGTGTCTGCTGAGGAAATCATCACAAAACAGGGCTTCGTTGATATGCTTGCCGTCAAACCAGATGGGCTGGTTGACCTCACGCGATTGCTCGTTCTTCATCACGGTGGCATACCTCCTTTTCCAGACATTTGAGCCGCTGTTCCAGCACGGTGATGTCGCCATCCTCCAGCAGCGTGTCCACCGCCTTCACACGTTGTTCTAATTCTGCATACATGAGAACGTCCAACAAGTGATTTACATACTCGATCATCTGACACGCCTCCACAAAGCGGTTGTCCAGGTCGTCCTCCGGTGATTGCGGGGCGTACTCGACCTTCCAGCGTTCCAGCAGGCGCAGATAATCACACAGCACCCGCTGGC
>OHAD01001434.1_pt1 | contig 22651 bp, 18 predicted proteins | sample 1577011 | NCBI WGS metagenome assembly OHAD01 (sample SAMEA3541510, study PRJEB24748) | human gut metagenome | biome: human gut; feature: human-associated habitat; material: faeces | place: China | collected 2012 | reverse complement strand
AGGCTGATATGCAGACCTGAAATCGCCAGAATATGTATGATTCCGGCCATCTGATAACGCATCTTCAATTCTGGATCCAGATTGCTCTTATCACCAAGCACGATTGCTTCAAATGCTCCCGCCTCAGCCCCACAGGTTTTCTCCAGAATTTCCGCAAATCTCTGGCGCATATTAATCAGAAACTGTCCATATGCCGAATGATTCTGCGACTGCTTTTTTATTTTTCCTTTTTTCATCACATAATAAATATGTTGACAGGCATAATACTGTTTACTGTCAAATTCACCCGGATTTCGTGGACTTTCTATCTCTTCCAGCTTTCCGGACACAAAAACAAGACTTCCTGCCAGAAGTTTATTGTGATTGTCCTTTTTGTCCGTATTATACTTTTTTTGTTGCAAATAAACCTTTACATTATCAATGGAAACTTTTTCAGAATTGTAAATAAGATAAGTATTTTTCAGATATACAGATTGTGTTTCTTCATTCTCCTGGCACCTGACCACCTCCCCGCAGATGGTGGATTCCGGGTGCTTATTGATCCATGTCTGCACAGACTCTGGCAGTGGATTTCCCCGTATCAGGGAAAATCCCAGCCAGTCTGTCACACACAGAAAAACAACCAGAAGCAGGCACAGGATACACACCGGGCGTCTCCTCACTCTTGCACCTCTTCTCTTATATTGTTGCTTCGCAATTATTCCCTACGCTCGGAGTTGCGAGTTCGAAACCATTACGAATTTACATCTGATAACAAAATTTTAACTTGTATGTTTCGTCTGCTGATCATGATAGTCATTTAATTAATCACATAAGAACTTTCATCTCTCATTCTTTAATGACCAACTTGTCATTTCGTTCATAGAAACGATACAGCGCCATTTTCTCACCAAAGGTATCCAGCTTATCCGTCGTACCAACGGTAATCTGCACTTTGTCCGCCTCAACCGCATCCAGCAGTGAGTTTACTACAGAATACACCGGTATATTTTCCGACACATCTAATGCATAAGAGGAAAATACCCTGTCAAATGCTACATAACAGACTCTGTCTGCTATCGTTACATCCAAAACCTCGGTGTTCTCCGGAATCGTCGGGTAATGCCCTTTCTCCAGTGGTCCTTTCATAAGCTGCTCCAGGACGATCCTTTCCTTTGGAATACTACGTTTATACCGCACTGTCCTCTGCTCTTTTACCAGTTTCTGACCTTCTTTGTCCGTAAAATAGAGCGTAAATGTATTGCTGCAGTAGGCATCCGGCTCACTTCCCGTAAACTCGGCAAAAGTATCTGCTGTCATATTTCCCACTGCCTGGCCTCTGGAATCTGTCAGGTCTTCATTCTCTATCGTAAACTTCACAGAGCTGATTCCCGGAACCTGCAGGAAAGTTTTGACAACCCCCGCACGCACAAGCAGTTCTCTTGCACGACTCATATCACTGTACTGACTGTTAAAGTTCACAACCAGTACATCTCCTTCAATGCTGTAATTCATCTGCACGCCCTCTGGCAAAAGACCTATTCCATCCGCCGAGTCAGCTTCCTGACTGTTCATCCGCTGCATCATATCTTTCAGCATATACTCCGCAGTTGTCTCCTCTGGAAAATAAGATTCTTTCTGAAGCTGTGTTTCGTCAGCACTGATATCATACAGATAATATACGCTTTTTTGTTTATTTGGATCTTCATGCACCTCTATTGAGCATCCTGCCAATAGGAGGCTCAATATCAACATGGATATGATCATTGTAAATTTTTTTCTCACAACGGCACCTCCTATGACGGTATATATGACAGAGGAATGCGGACTGAGAATGTAGTTCCCTCGCCCTCTCTGCTGAATACTTTGATTGCTCCATGGTGCATTGCAATAGAACTTTTGGTGATTGCCAGTCCAAGACCGGTTCCTCCGATCTCTTTCGAATGCGATTTGTCCACACGATAGAAACGTTCAAAGATTCTCTCTATACTGTCCTCTGGAATTCCCATGCCGGAGTCTGCCACTGTTACATAGAAATACTTATAATCCGCATCCAGCGATACGCGTACCCAGCCATCATCCACATTATATTTAATGCCATTCTCCACCAGGTTACTGATCGCCAGAGTAAATTTGACCTCATCCACATCTGCCTCTACAGGCCGGAAACAATCCAGAATCAGGTCAATATTCCGCTTATCTGCAATCGGGCGCAGGCGCTTAAGGATGTCCTCAAGAAGCTGATTGATATCCATATGCGTGATATTCACATCCGCAGCTTTCTTGTCCATTTTTACAAGAGAAAGTAAGTCAGTGATAATCTTATTTTCCCTGTCGATCTCGGCAGTGATATCACCCATAAATTCCTGATAAAGTTCCTCCGGAATTCTCTGCTGCCCTACCAGCGAATCTGCCAGGACTTTCATGGATGTCAGCGGTGTTTTCAGCTCATGAGACACATTTGATACAAACTCCTGTCTGGATTCATCCAGAATTCTCATGCGGTTAACCATCTTATTAAAAGCATCTGTGATCAGTTCTGTCTCTGTATAGTCAGGAACACTGATTTCTTCATCCAGCACTCCATCCGTCAGATCCTCGATAGATTTCGTTACTCTGGCAAGTGGTTTTACAAGTATCGTCGATAACAGCCATGCCAGAAATCCTGCAAGAACAATAATGATTCCAATCAGCATGACGCCTCTCTGTTCCAGTTCCGCAAGTGTCTCTGCGATATCAATCGCCGAAACAGTTACAAGCATAACTCCCTGAAACTGCTGAACATCCGGACTCTGGACAGGCACAGCCAGTTCCAGCACTTTATTCTTTGCATCATAATTGCTTGAAATTCCATCCTTAAGACATGATACAGCTAAAGAACTCAGAAGTGTCTTTCCCTCTTCCGTGTGGAACGTATCGCTCACTATCTTAAAATCTCTGTCAGCCAGCAGAACACGTCCATTATACACATTGGAAAACAGCTCCAGCTTGCTGTTTACAGTCTCTGAGTCTGTATCATTGAGATAATTCTCTTTGATGATCAGATTGCACAGAATATCACACTGGTCGCTTACTCTCTCAGAAAGCATTGAAACCGCCCGGTCCTGATAGTTATGGAGCATTGTATAAGTCACAATAACACCTGGCACAATTCCCAGAATGATCAAGATAATCAGAATACGAAAACGCAGACTTCTGAAAAAATTGTTTCTCTTTTTCATCTTTTCAACTCCGTTCTCTTTTTGTATGCACTTTTGCCCATACATTCTTTATCCGCAGAACACATTTTTGTTTCCCGAATTGATATCATCTTATCACATAAGAAAAAGCTTTTCTACCATAAATTTTCTATCATAAACCCAAATCATAAGCTAATCGTTTTTATCTGGCATATAAATTTTTCCTTAACCTGAACCTTTTTATTTCTGTCCAAAATGTTTTTCAACTGTCTCTTTATAAATTTCCGGATCATTAATATTAGAAAAATACCAGTCTTCTGCCTGGCTTTCATAGCATTCATATCCAGTTTTTCTCAGGAAAGCAAATACAGAACCCTTTCTAAGAGTGATTTCCTCCAGCATCGAATCCGCCAGGTCTGTCCTGTAAATTCCCATCAATGGCTCCTCATGACCGCTATGTCTCAGAATTACAGCATCTGACTTTGCTCTGTTCACAGTACTAATCAATGCAGACAACTCCTGCACCGGAACTAGCGGCACATCAACACCAAGCACCAGACAATGTGGGTTCTCTGCCCTGCGCAAGCATGCTTCCAGACCTCCAAGTGGTCCTTTTCCCGGAATGCGGTCTGTCACAACCGGATATTTATATTTCTTTTCTCCATGATAACCAGACAAAATAATATCACTGATTCCAAGCTTTTCTCCTTTTTCTATCTGCATTTCAAGAAACGTCTTTCCATCTATCATAAGATCTGATTTATCACATCCCATACGGCGGCTTGCACCACCGGCAAGAATTATCATAGATATTTTCTGCATTATCAACTCCCCCTGCTTTTGTAAATCATCCGCCAATCTGCGACATTCCTCGAATCTCATCCTGCTCTGTCTTTGCTTCGTAAAAATTATGGCTGACCGGTTTATTCCAGATTACCTGGTAAATTGCCTCTTTCAGTTCCTGATCAGTACATCCGCCGCGCATTAACCCTCTCAAATCTGTGCCTTCCTGATACTGGAGGCATCCTTTCATAAACCCTTCTGACGTCAGGCGCACACGATTACACTGATTGCAGAATTTATGCGTCATGGCACTGATAAATCCGATTTTCCCCTTAAATCCCGCAATTTCATAATAATGACAAGGGCCATTTCCATAGCGTTCTTTTACCGCATGCATCGGTCCATATGCTTCTTCCAGTACTGTTTTGATGGATTCCTCGTCTTGAAATGGAAATTGTTTTCCATATCCGATAGGCATCATCTCAATGAACCGCACGTGGATCGGATATTTCTTTGCAAGTCCGGCAACAGCTATGAAGTTCTCTTTTTCTTTGATGACAGGTACACTGTTGATTTTCAGTGACAGTCCCGGATGAGTAAGTGCTGCTTCAATTCCCTTTAACACCTTGGCAAGGTCATCTCTTCTTGCCACTTTCTTAAACAGCTCCGGATCAAGCGTATCCAGACTGATATTAATGGCATCAATTCCTGCCTTCAGCAGATCATCCAGCTGTTCCTCCAGCAGAATTCCGTTTGTCGTCAGTGTTACCTTTTCGATTCCCGGAATTGCCTTGATCTGTCCGGCAAGACTTGCGCAGCCTTTTCGCACAAGGGGCTCTCCGCCTGTCAGTTTTATCTTGCGAATCCCCAGTTCTGCACCGCACCTGCAGATACGAAGGATCTCGTCATATGTGAGGATTTCTGCGTGCGAAAGTGATTTCACGCCTTCCTCCGGCATACAGTAGATGCATCGAAGATTGCATCTGTCTGTGAGGGAAATTCTTAAATAGTCAATGTTTCTTCCGTATTTATCTATCATAATTGGCTCTACCTGCCTTTTAATTTATAGTTAATATCCAGTTACTGTTCACTCCGTGTTACTGTTCACTCCGTTCCTAGTAACAATCTCCATTTCATTTGACACCCTACAGACCGCAGTTTATACTGGAAGTATCAAATAATATTACTGTTGCTCCGTAATCCAAACACATAAATTTGTATCATATATCCCCCATTTTTTACATTCGTACCAAATATCTCAGGGGATGATGTATCATCCGAACAGTAATACAAAATCTCCTTATATAAGAAAGGACTCATCATATGAAAATCAACGAACAATACCACAATCTGAATCTTCTCGAAAATGTCACCTATGAGTTTCTTGGCCGTGATGGAGAAGCTCACGAAGAGACAGAACCTATTCTGGTGGAACACATGATGAATGTGTACGTAAATGAGCGTTTAACTATGAAGCTTGTCTGTATTCCGGAACATCTGGCTGAATTGGTTCTCGGACGTCTCTTCACCGAGGGAATCATCTCATCCGCTGATGATATAGAGCAAATCTACATCTGCGAATTTGGCAAACGTGCCCGCGTGATCTTAAATAAAAATAAATCCGGGCAGCCTCATGAGGAAAACGAAGATTATATTGCGCCTACTCCTACCTGCTGCACCGGAAATCGTATTCTTAATGATTATTTTACCACAGATGAGCCACTTGCACCAGTCACTCCGATTCCATGGAAGAAACAGTGGGTCTTCGATCTGGCAGACTGTTTTGCAAACGGCACACCACTTCACAGCCAGACCTGGGCAACTCACAGCTGTTTTCTGTCCTGTGACGGAGAACTACTTTTCCAGTGTGAGGATATCGGCCGCCACAATGCACTGGACAAAGCCATCGGCTATGCTCTGCGCCACAACATTGATCTAAAAAAATGTATCGTTTATTCCAGCGGACGTATCCCTACTGATATGGCGATCAAAGCAATCCGCGCCGGCATTCCTGTTCTGGCAAGTAAGGCCTCTCCATCCGCCGAGGCAGTTGCCATGGCCAAAGAATATCAGCTTACACTAATCTGCGCCGCACGCCGCGACCGTATGAAACTCTTTAATGGAAATAATCCGACAGAATAAATTCCGCTATACTCTTTGCATTGTCCAGTTCAAAAAACGGTATTTTCTCCAGTATAGGCAATGTATCTCTTTCTTCTGCATCCAGATTGGTGGCAATCGCCATCAGTCTTTTGGGATTGCAGACACTCATCATTGAATTTCCTTTACGTATAATTTCAATTTTGGGATAATCGCTGTATTTAAATCCCTCCAGCAAAATCAAATCCGCTTCCGGAAAAAATTCCACTAATTCCGATTCCGATATCTGAGGCTGCTGCTTTACCAGCATATATTTCCCCGCCGAAAAAACTGCTGTCCCGTAAGCTCCCGCCTGAATCTGACGATATGTATCCGTTCCCGGTACATCAGGCTCAAAATCATGACCATCATGCTTCAATACAGCCACCTTAAGCCCCTTTTCTTTAAAAATCTCCAGCAATTTGCAGATCAGCGTTGTTTTTCCGGAATTCTTCACTCCGCTGATTGCAAATATTCTTTTTCTTTCCACCAGTTTCTTATTCCTCTCAAAGTAAAATCGCGCTCACCTTATCTCCAACGTTCAGATCCTTACTCTCCGGTTTTTCCATCGTTTTCGTGTCAATCAGACAGTTACAGCCTGCCATAGAGCTGAGTACGCCATTGGAATGAAGTCCGTTTGGAAGATGAAATTCCCCATTCTCCCAATGCGCGCGGATAAAACGGCGGCCTTTTACTCCTTTCGGGAAGTCATCAGCCATGATTCCAGCTACCTGTTTCAAGCCAACAGACGGATTTCGCATCATTTTCTCCAATGCCGGTCGAATCAACATTTCCACAGTAACTGCAACACCAAATGGATTTCCTGAAAGACTGATAACAGGAATATCCTTACCGCAATCACTGCCATCTGTAACGGCATTATCAGAAACCTCTTTATGATAAACCGAAAACAGTGTCGGCATTCCCGGTTTCATTTTTACTCTCCAGAAAATTCTCTCTGCGCTAATGAGTTTCAGGGATTCGTGCATGATATCTTTCTTTCCCACAGAAACGCCGCCTGTGGTAATAATCATATCTGCCTGTTCTGCCACTTCTTTCAGTTTCTCTGCCATAATATGCGGATCATCTTTGACCGCCTCCATATAAAAAGGTGTGATTCCAAGCTCCCGCAGTCTGGCTGAAAGCATGGTCATATTGCTGTTATAAATCTTTCCTTCCGGCAAAGGACTTCCCGGTTCTACCACTTCATCTCCTGTAGTCAGAAGAACGATCTTGGGCTGGCGGTACACCGGCACTTTCGCCGCGCCCATACCTGCAAGAACAGCGGCTTCCACATAGCCAATACGCGTATCTTTCTTCAGAAGCGTCGTTCCTTTTTTGAAATCCTCACCTGCGAAACAATAATTGTCCCATTTTTCCTGCCCGCAATATACTTCTACGATATCTTCTCCGTAATTGGTATTTTCCTGATAAATACAGCAATTGCAGCCATTCGGAATCGCAGCACCGGTCATAATGCGTACTGCCTGCCCGCTCTGTATCTCTCTTTCTGAATACTGTCCCGCATCAACCTCTTCCATTACTTTCAGTATCACCGGAGTATCCGGTGATGCACCTGCAAGATCTTCCGCTTTACACGCATATCCATCCACCGGAGATTTATCAAAAGGAGGATTGTCAAACTCTGCCACCATATCCTGTGCCAGAATTCTTCCCCCTGTTTTATCCAGTTCAATTTCTTCTGTCTCATTTATTACAGGCGTATATTGCAGAATCATCTCTGTTGCCTGTTCTACACTGATTCCCTCCACGCACTAAATCCTCCTTTTATCTTTTAATTTCCGCTCCTTCTTTTAGGATCCCTTTCTTCAGAATCTGGCAAAAAACAAACCATGGTTCCATCGGTGAGCAGACTTTCTCGCCTTTATATGCATCGGATGCAGGACCTCCTGCTCCAATCCGAACCACTTCCAGAAGCACATCTTTGCAATGAAATCTATTTCCTTCTTTAATTGTTTCCCAGTTAATTCCCTCTACCAGAAGATTCTCGCCGAACCTTCCATATCGAAAAGTTTCATCTGACTTGTCAAAGTATTCTTTTACCTTTTCATACGGGAGAAGACTGACCTGTTTTCTTCCGCCCATTCCATAGTGCACATCGCCAACAAGTCCCTGCAGATCTGCTTCGCATTCATGAATGTTCTGCGAACTGGTCTTGCGTTCTTTGCTGATACACACACATAATATTTTCGCCATTTTCTGCCTCATCCTTCCTGTTTGCCAAACGTATAAATAGTCAATCGGACATTCGCAATCCGCTTCCGCTACGTGACTCTACACCGAATAACTGCTTATTGATTCGGTTAAATAGCCCAGAATGCAATATTGACATTCTTCCCCGCATTCCGAAGATATTCCACAAGCTTTTCTGCCGCTTCTTCTTTACGCTTCTCCGTAATTCCCAGCTCTGCATTATTCTTATTAATCGCACCACCAAAATAAAAATTAATATCCGTAGCCTTCTCGAAAAGCAGAACTCCCAGCAATGCAGCTGCATCTTTCTTTCGTTTCAGCTTATTAAATGCCAGCTTATCGTCCAGCCACTCCTCACAATATTCCAGCAAATGTTCAATTGTGAGAAAGCCTTCCGTCACCAGTTCTGCTCCTTCCAGCTTATAATACCCCGGAACCTCCCCGCAGGCAGTATCACTGAGAGAAACCAGTTCTTTTCCAAGATATCTGGCAGCACACTGGGCAGTCGTCCCGCCACAAATCACATGATACCCTTCTTCCTCAAAGAAAGATTTCAGATATCGTTCATCATGCTCTTCCTTACTCGGCGGTCCGATCATAATGTTTACAACCTGTTTCTGACGCATTCTAAGCACGATAGCCGTAATATCATCATCTGTCTCATTCAGGTTCAGATCCAGACTTGCCTCAGCCAGATAACCAGCCATCTCCTGCGCACTCATACCCTTATGATATTTCGCTCTGCAAAAAGCCATCACATCTTCTCTGCCCCAGCCTCCATTAGTGGTCTTTCCCATTCCGGCATTCGTCACACCGTCAGACATAATGATCAGCATATCCTCTTCTTTCAGCTCAAAACAGCTCTTATGAATTTCTTTCTCTTCGATCATACTTGTTTCCACCGGATAATCAAAGAGTTTCCCATCTCTGATCAGAATCGCATCCGGATTATCAAACTGATAAAGACTGACCTGTTTTCCCTGAAAATTCAGCACCGTAAAGGTTGCATATGCCAGATTCCGCACACTGCACACCGGCAGAGTTTTTGCGACCGCACGCACTGCCTCATCCAGTTCTACCTGATTGATGATCATGGTACTGAGCATCGTAGCCGTCAGCGTGGAAAGAATATTTGCCTTCACCCCGCTGCCCAGACCATCCGAAAGAACCAGCACATGATCTTTATCATTTTCTTCAATTTTATAGCAGTCTCCACATAAGAATTCTTTCTTCTTATTCAGACTCACGTGACCAAAATCAATGCAAAGTCTGTCAAACTCCACATTCAGTCCCTGATGCCTATTTCTTTTCATTCGGTTCTTCACTCTCCAGAAGTATGGTATTTTTTAGCTTTTCAACAGCAACCTTGGTATCCGCCGCAGTCTCTCCCAGAAGCCCTGCAATCTGCTGAACGATCTTTAGCTGTTCTTCCACCAGTTTATCCGCCATCCGCGCAGCTTCAACCTGCGCATGATAAATCTGATCCTTATGTTTCCGTTCTTTCGTGATGTCCTTCATAATACAGAGTATCATTTTATTCTCTTTATCATTGGTCATTACACGATCCAGATAACACTTCTGATCTTCCAGATAAATCTCATCCTGCATCAGATTCCGGTCAAAAGCCAGAATGCTGGCAAGACTGTAATCGTCCATGATCTCTGATACCGGTTTGCCGATCAGCCGCCTTTTTTTCGGTACATTAAACAACTTCGTTGCAGCCTGATTCATCTGAATAATCTTCAGGTTATAATCAACTGTTACCAGAAGTCCTGGCATGGCATTAAAGACCTTATTAGAATAACTCTCCTGCCTTGCCCGCATATACGGAATACACATGGCAACCTCAGCCTTATTCTGGATAATGGCGATTGCTTTCTCCCTGCAGGTGTTATACCCGCAGGCACCGCAGTTTAATTCATCCTTTGGAGAAAATTTTCCCATTTCAGCCAGCACATCTCTGATTTCTTCCTCAGAAACCTCATCCTCCGCCTGAACCTGCGCAGGACAATAACCGAAATTCCTTCTCAGTTCAAATTCCGGTAATTCATAATCTCCCGCTTCTTCGTGAAAATTTTTTCCAAAAGCTGCATTTTTAACCGCAAAAACATCCGCCAGGTAACGTCCTTTTTTCATCTGAAAGGACGGACCGGCCACACAGCCACCGCTGCATGCATACATTTCCAGAAAACAGTTCTCAAAATCCTCCGGATGGAGTTCTTTCAGAACTTCCCTGCACTGCTCCATTCCACTTACGGAAAGCTTACGGATTCCCTTTACTGTTCCCAGAAGATCCGTCAGTCCATCTGCAAGGGCAATCTCTCTTGAGCGGTAGGCACTTCGTTCCGGTTCTTCCTCTTTTACGGAAATGCCTTCCTTCTTCAGCCATTCTGCCAGTTCCTCCAACGTGATCACATAGTCTACTTCATTGCCAGGCTCCCGCAGTTCTGACATAACAGAAATGCATGGGCTTACATAAACAATTCTTGCTTTCGGATACTGCTTCTTAAGGTAATTGGCATGAAACTGCATCATAGAAGCAGACTGCACCAGATTTCCCAGAAGATGTGGATAATGTTTCTTTATCAGCTGCACGATTACCGGACAGGCGGAAGAAATCATCACACCCAGCTCTTTCTGTTCCGGAAAAAGAGCCCGATACTGCGCCGTCATCAAACTTGCGCCCTCAGCCGCATCTGCCACATCTGCAAATCCCAGTTTTTTCATAGCTTCTCTGATTTTATTGATCCCAGTTACCCCGAACCGCGCCAGATATGCCGGATGAAGCGAGGCAATAACTTGCGCTTTATTTTCCATTGCACTGCGAATCGCCGGGATCATATTCTGTTCTTCCTTGGCATCCTGCGGACAGACAAGAATACATTTCTCACAATAAATACACTGGCTCTCGATAATTCTCGCCTGATGATCATGGACTCGAATCGCCTTGACCGGGCAGTTTCGGACACATTTATAGCAGTTCTTACAACTGACTTTCTTAAACTGAAGGATTGACTGAAATCTCTGCATGCCACATACTCCTTGTAATAATCTTAGAGCGTGTTAAAAAAGCTCTGGTAAATAAATAAAAATCATTTCATCTCATTTTATATAAAGGAATATGGAGCTGCCGCCAGGACAGCAGATCCAAGCGACAGCCCCATATAATTTTTATGCTTTCTCAATCTTAACTGCACATACCTTATATTCCGGTATTCTTGCATATTTGTCAAGCGCTGCATTCGTCAGCCAGTTTGCATTTCCATCCGGGAAGTGGAATGGCATCCAGCTCTCACCCGGTGAAGTCTTAGTACCTACACGTGCGGTAGATTCGATAGATCCTCGTCTGGAAGAAACTCTGACTTTATCACCGTTTTTGATACCAAGTTTATCTGCATCTACGATATTCATTTCAATAAATGATTTACCTTCGATTTCCATAAGCTCAGGTGTCTTTCCGGTCATAGCTCTTGTTGTGTAGTGATACAGGATACGTCCTGTCATCAGGATGATCGGATAATCATCATCCGGAAGCTCTGCGGACGGTACATATTTAGCCGGATAGAACCAGCCAAGACCACGGGAGAATTTACCCACATGCATGATCGGTGTTCCCGGATGATTCTTGGAGGTACATGGCCACTGAAGCCCCTGTCCGTGAACTTCTTCACTGTCAAGACGTTCATGGCTGATACCTGCAAAGCTCGGTGTCAGGGATGCGATCTCATCCATGATCTGAGCAGAAGTCAGATGTGGCTGCGGATATCCCATACGGTTCATCAGATCAATAATAATATCTGTATCCAGTCTCATCTCGCCAGGCACTGTGACAGCCTTGCGGACTCTCTGTACGCGGCGCTCTGTATTGGTAAATGTACCCTCTTTCTCTGCATAGCTTACACCAGGAAGAATAACATCTGCATACTGAGCTGTCTCTGTCATGAAAAGTTCCTGAAGTACAAAGAAATCAAGGCTCTTTAATGCTTTGATAATGTGTGTGGTATCCGGATCAGTAACTACCGGGTCCTCACCATAAATATACAGACCCTTGATCTCGCCTGTGATTGCCTTCGGGAATACATCAGTTGCATGAGTTCCGATATTCGGATCAAGTTTTACACCCCATGCTTTCTCGAATTTCTCACGAACTGCAGGATCAGTAACCTTCTGATATCCTGGATATACATTCGGCTGAGCACCCATATCGCAGGCACCCTGTACGTTATTCTGTCCACGAAGCGGGTTAACACCACAGCCTTCACGTCCAAGCTTGCCAACCATCATCGCCATATTGGACATGGACATAACGCCCTCTGTACCTGTGGAATGTTCGGTTACACCAAGGCAGTAGATGATCGGAGCGCGATCAGCTTTTGCATACATGATCGCTGCTTTTCTAAGATCGTCTGCGTCAATGTGGCAGATCTCAGCTACCTTCTCAGGTGTGTAATCTTTTACGATTTCCTTTAATTCTTCGAAACCTTCTGTACGCTCTGCGATGAACTTGTCATCCTGAAGACCTTCAGAAAGGATCACATTCATGATACCGTTTGCAAAAGCAACATTTGTACCTGGTTTCAGTTTCAGATGGATATCTGCTTTCTTAGCCAGACCAATATCACGAGGGTCAACTACGATCAGCTTGCAGCCTCTCTTGATGGCCTGACGGATCTGCATGCCGACTACAGGATGTGCTTCCTCAGGATTGGAACCAACCAGCATGATCAGATCTGCATTCTTTGTGATATCTTCGATAGGGTTTGTCATGGCACCTGAGCCAAGAGTCATTGCAAGACCTGATACAGATGCGGAATGACATACACGTGCACAGTTGTCTGTATTGTTGGTGCCGAAGCAGCAGCGAACCATCTTCTGTACCATGTAAATATCTTCATTGGGTGATCTGGAGCATGCAAAACCTGCAAGGGAATCAGAGCCATATTTCTTCTTGATTTCCATAAACTTGGAAGCTACAAGATCAAGTGCTTCATCCCATGTTGCACGTTCAAATTCACCTGTCTCTTTATTCTTAATTAACGGATATTTGATACGCTCCGGTGACTGTACGAAATCGAAGCTTCCGCTGCGGCCTTTAACGCAGAGCAGACCTTTGTTGGATGGTCCGTTTGCAGCCTCTGTATCCACAATCTTTCCGTCTTTTATGAGGAGATAATACTGGCAGCCTGTTGCACAATGTGGACAGGTAGTCAGAACCTTCTTGTCAATCTGGTATGAACGATATTTCTTTCTGCGCTTCATGGTTAACGCACCTGTCGGACAGGCCTGAACACAGTTACCACAGGATTCGCAGATACCTTCATTCCATTTATGTTTATAATGTGCACCGATTACGGAGTTGAAACCACGATCCATGGTATCGATCGCACCTCTTCCTACGATTTCTTTACAGGTATTCACGCAGCGGTGGCAGAGAATACACAGGCTTGGATCATAGGTAAAGAATTTGTTTGTATCATCAATCGGCATATCCTTCATTTCACCAGGATAGCTTGTCTCAGTTACACCATATTCAAAACAGTAATCCTGTAATTTACAGTCACCGTTTGCCTCGCATGAGAAGCAATGTACACGATGATCGGAAAGAAGGAGGTCAAGTGTATCTTTACGATATGCAACTACCTTCTCGGACATTGTCTGTACTTCGTCTCCTTCTGAACAGCGAAGTGTACATGCCGTATCAAATTTGGTTCTGCCATTGTTTGTTACTTCTACCACGCATAAACGGCAGGAACCATCCGGCAATACATTCTCCAGATAGCAGAGTGTAGGAATCTCCACTCCGATCTGTCTGGCAGCCTGCAGAATAGTCGTACCTTTCTCTACCTCTGCAGGAATTCCATCTATTGTCAAATGAATCATCTTTTCACCCTCCTTAATTCACAGAAATTGCACCGAATACACAATTTTCCAGACATGTTCCGCACTTAATACACTTGGAGGTATCAATGCTGTGAGGCTCTTTCTTATTTCCTGTGATAGCACCAACCGGGCAGTTTCTTGCACACTTGGTACATCCTTTACATTTTTCAGGATCGATCACATAAGAACGCATTGCCTTACATACATGAGCTGCGCACTTCTTATCTACGATATGTTCTACATATTCATCACGGAAGTTCTTTAAAGTGGAAAGTACCGGAAGCGGTGCACTCTTACCAAGTCCGCAAAGTGAACGGTCTTTGATAAAGTTTCCAAGATGTTCCAGTTTCTCCAGATCTTCCATCTCACCTTTACCATCTACGATCTTCTCAAGAATCTCAAGCATACGTTTCGTACCGATACGGCAAGGTCCGCATTTACCGCAGGATTCTCTCTGAGTAAAGCCCATGAAGAATCGTGCAACCTCTACCATACAGGTATGTTCGTCCATAACTACCAGACCACCGGAACCAACGATCGCTCCGTATTTCTTGACAGAGTCAAAGTCAAGCGGTACATCCAGATGTTCTTCTGTCAGACATCCGCCGGACGGACCACCAATCTGAACAGCCTTGAATGCAGCGCCGGATTTCAGTCCTCCACCGATATCGAAAATAATCTCTCTTAAAGTTGTTCCCATCGGAACTTCGATCAGACCTGTATTTTCGATAGAACCGGTCAATGAGAAAGTCTTTGTTCCAGGTGAACCCTCTGTACCGATACTTCTGTACCAGTCAGCACCTTTGAGAATGATTTCCGGAATATTTGCATAAGTTTCTACGTTATTAAGAACTGTAGGTTTCGCCCAGAGTCCCTGCTCTACTGTACGAGGCGGTTTTACACGAGGCATACCTCTGCTTCCCTCGATAGAAGCAGTAAGGGCAGAGCCTTCACCACATACGAAAGCACCTGCACCACGGTTGATATGCATATGGAAAGAGAATCCTGTTCCGAGAATATTGTCTCCCAGAAGTCCGTTCTCCTCCAGAACTGCAATTGCATGTTTCAGACGTGCTACAGACTGCGGATATTCTGCACGTACATAAATATATCCATGCTGTGCTCTTACTGCGTAAGCTGCAAGCATCATACCTTCGATCAGACGATACGGATCACCTTCCATTACGGAGCCATCCATAAATGCTCCCGGGTCACCCTCATCACCATTACATACTACATAATGAACAGGATCAGCCTGACGGGCTACCTGAATCCATTTCTTACCAGCCGGGAAGCCACCGCCTCCACGTCCGCGGATACCGGATTTATCAACCTGATCGATAACCAGATCCGGATCCATCTCAAACATCGCTTTCTCCAGCGCCTGGAAACCACCGCTTGCTATGTATTCCTGCAGAGATTCCGCATCAAATTTGCCACAGTTTTTCAGAACGATTCGTGTCTGTTTTGCGATAAACGGGATATCCTGTGGTCCGCGGCTTACCTTACCGCCTTTCTGATAAAGCAGTCTCTCGATTGTCTCATTTCCCTGAACACTCTTTTCAAAAATCTCCTGGCAGTCTTCGATCTGAACCTTTGTGTACTGGATTACGTCGTCACCCTTCTGGATACGAACCAGCGGTCCAAGTTCACAGACACCCTGACATCCGGTTTTCTTCACACCTACGTGTGCATCTTTGTCATGAGGTCCAAATTCAATACTTACTCCCGGGGCATCCTTGGCGATCTCCAGGAATTTCTCATAAATCTTCTGGGAACCGGTCGCTACACATCCGGTACCTGAACAGACGAGAATACGACAGTCATAAGAATCCAGCACCTTTATGGCTTCTTCTCTGACCTGGTCCAATGCTTCTTTATTCTGGATCATCCCTGTTCGCCCCCTCTCAGTTTATCAATCAGCTCATCTGCTTTCTCCGGTGTCATTCTCGGATGAACATCATCATTGACCATCATTGTCGGCGCAAGTCCGCATGCACCAAGACAGGAAACTGTTTCCACCGTAAACATCATATCGTCTGTCGTCTTTTTTGTCTTGGACAGACCAAGTTTCTTATACAGTTCTTCCAGAACCGGAATGGATTTTCTTACATGACAGGCTGTTCCGTCACAGACCTTGATCACATATTTACCTTTTGCCTCGAATGAAAAGTTCTCATAGAATGTTGCAACACTGAATGCTTTCGCTTCTGTTACTCCGATCTGATCAGCCACATAGGTCAGCAGTTCTCCCGGCAGATATCTGTACACGCCCTGAATATCCTGCATGATCGGAATCAGTGATGCCGGCTTTTTACCATAGAAAGCAATAATCTCGTCCGCTTTCTGATAAAATGATTGATCTAGCATTTCGCACCCTCCTTATACCTTCTTTTTCTCTTTTTATTGCACTCTTTACATATTGTAACGATAATTATAACCCTTTTTCGTCATTTTAACAACCTGATTTATAGAAATTTTCTAATTTTATATCATTTTTCTCTATAAATGTTGCTTTTGTTTGTTTAATTTTTATCAAATCAATAAAATTACACACTAAACTAAATAAGACAAAACCAAAGTGAACATCACATCAAGTTGACAAGATATTCTCGATCCTGTCTGGAGGATTTTTATATCATAGAAATATTACTGAGTAATTTCCTATGATACTGATACAATGATACTGATACAATGATACTGATACAAAAAAGCTGATATTTCATAACCATATGATTTATGAAATATCAGCTTCTTTGTTTTCTGTTATATTGCAGCTATTTCCAATCTTCACAACTTCATTACAATTTCATCATTAAAATTTTTCCTTGTCAATCGGATATTCGCAATTGAAGAAAGGAACTTACTTGATTCGGTTAAATCTTATTGTGCCTGGAAATAATATCCCACGCCCCATTTGGTGTGCACGTATTTCGGCTCACTCGGATTGGTTTCAATCTTCTCGCGGAGGCGGCGGATATGTACATCCACTGTACGCACATCACCCGGATATTCGTATCCCCATACAATATTCAGCAGGTTCTCACGGCTGTAAACTTTATTCGGGTTAAACACAAGAAGTTCCAGTACGTCGAATTCCTTCGCTGTCAGATTGATCTCTCTGCCTGCGATAAACACACGTCTTCCTTCGCAGTCCATACGAAGATCGCCCACCTCGATACTCTTGGCTTTTTCCTTCTCCTCATGGTCACTTCCTGCACGTCGCATGATTGCTTTGATACGCGCTTTCACCTCCAGGATGTTAAATGGCTTGGTGATATAATCATCAGCGCCATATTCCAGGCCAAGAATCTTGTCCATATCTTCGCCCTTAGCTGTCAACATCACGATTGGTACGTTGGAAAATTCGCGAATCTGCTGACACACTTCCAGTCCGTCCATCTTTGGCAGCATCAGATCCAGAAGGATAATATCGTATTTTTTATCTTTTGCTTTCTCTACTGCTTCTTCTCCATCGTAAGCGCAGTCCACTTCCATACCATCCTGCTCAAGACTGAAACGGATTCCTTTTACAATCAGCTTCTCATCATCTACTACCAAAACTTTCCTGCTCATTCGGTTCTCCTTATCCTACTACTATCTCATCTTTTATCTTTGCAAAAGTACCTTCTTTGATACCCTGTACATTCATAATCTCTTCTATCGCAGCAAACGGCCCGTTCTCCTGCCGGTAGGCAATAATCGCCTGCGCACGTGTCGCACCGATTCCTGTCAGTGTGGTAAGCTGGGTTTCATCTGCTGTATTTATGTTGATCCTGTTATCCTGCTGAGCCTGAGCGGCTATCCCTGTGTTCTGTCCTGTCCCGGCACTTCCGTTCATCTGTCCATCTGATGCTCCGGCCATCTCTGCCGGATCCAACCCCTGCTGCTCCATCTCTTCCTGTGTAAGAATATAAAGCTGCTGTCCGTCTGTCAGAACTCCTGCACGGTTTACACAATTCTGCACTGCCTTAGGAAGATATCCTCCGGCTGCCTCAATAGCCTGAAACACCCGGCTTCCGGCTGCCAGCTGAAAGACTCCCGGATTTGCAACTGCTCCGCACACATCTACATAGATCATCTCAGGCTGTGTTTCCCCAGTTGAATTTATCTCCGTCCCATTACCCGCATCTGAACCACCTGATTCTGCCTGTTTTTTCCGGGACTCTGCAGAACTGCCATCATCATTCTGTCGGTCTTCTGTATCAGCTTTCTTCTCAGCTGTATCTTTCTTCGACTTCTGTCCTGATGTTTTCTCTTCCGATGACTCCGCATCCACCTCTGCCTTTGCTTCCTGCAATCCATCTATCAGAAACTGTGCCTCTCTGCTCTTACATCCTGTCAGTCCTGTAAGAAACAAAGTTCCACATAATATCAGTGTCACAGTATAACAACATCTGTTTTTTATTTTTATCATAAGGGTCCTCCTCTTATTTCTCAGAGTAAGAGTCCCCCTGTCCATAATGCCACCCTTATTGTAACGAAATCTTAATGATTTTACAATAGTAAACTCTTATTTTTGCCACTTAAATATAACAATTCCGGAAATCGCGATCAGCAATCCTAGGATTTTGCGCCATTCAAAGGGTTCTTTATCTACCCCAAACAGCCCGGCCAATTCAATTACATAGGCAACTGCCAGCTGAGAAATAACAATCAGCATTGCTGCCTTTGCCGGTCCAAGAGCTCCCATGCTCTGGATTACTGTAATTGTAATAAACGCTCCGATCACACCACCAAGGAGTGTATATTTATTGTCCACCTGCCAGAGTGCAGCCACACTTTCCCGGCCTGTAAAAAGCCAGGCAAAAACACAGACTGCAAAAGCCGACAGCTGCACCCAGCCGGTTGATACCCAGAGACTGGTCTGCTTTGTCACCTCCGTGTTAAAAACACCCTGAATACTCATCAGCGCCCCTGAAATCAATGCCACTATAAATCCCCACATAAATCTGCCCTCCTGGATAATATGATCATTCTGCTTACTCCGGTAATCATTCCTGTACCGAAAAGAGGCACCGCCTTTTAGCAGTACCTCTTGTTTTCTTTAGTATTAGTCTATTCAGTTACGAAAAAAACATACAGTAAATTTCTTCATTGCGGAGTATGGACTGTAAACTCTGGATTTATCCTTGGAGGTCTTATTCCAGGAACGTACTGTCACATACCAGGTGTCTTTCTTTACGTTTGTAAAGGTTACAGTTACGGTATTTTTGCCTTCTGTACGTTTCACATATTTCTTAACCGGATATTTCTCACCTGCGGAAGTCTTGTATTTGGTTCCAAGCAGGATCTCATAACCTGTAGCATTTTTGCATTTTGTGTAAGTAACAGTCACAGTGTTTCCTTCTACAGTAATATTCCTGATCTTTGGCTGCTGTGGTGTGACAACAGTGATCTTGATCTTCTTGATCTTTGTCCAGGAACCATAGACCTTATTGCCCTGTGCATCCAGAGCCCAGCTTCGGGCTGCCACATACCAGGTACCTTTTGAAAGATATCTGAAAGATGCCTGTGGCTTGCCGGTTGAGGAAACTGTTTTGCTGAACTTTCCGGTTTTGAGCATATCTGATTTCTTGCTGATCGCGAAGTCATAACCCTGAGCGCCGGCACATCCTTTGGAAAGTCTGACAGTGAGCTTGTTTCTGTCAATGGAATAGCTGGAAATCTTTGTGTTTGCAGGTCGCAGGTATGCACCGTTTTCATCTGTGATACTTCCGTCTGTGTGAATGACTCTGCCATTGAGAGATTCTGTACCAAATGCTATGAAATAATCCTGTCCTTTGGAAAGCGTAAAGTCGGCATATGGAATACTGCGCTCAAATGCACCGCCTACAGTTACAGTCTGGATGCACTGCAGAACCCCATTCTCAACATCATACCAGAACAGATTTGCCATAAGTCCTGCACAGGAGGCATCTGTTTTTACAGAAAGCACAGCCGGGAAATCGAAAGCTCCGCTTCTTCCAAGATGGAAACCGAAATCATTCTGATTTGTGGAGATCAGGCTGTATAATGCTGCCGGGATATATTCTGCTGTATTTGTAACAGAAAGATCGGTATCCGCAGGTATTTCTGCTGTAATGGAAGTACCGTTGATCTTCCAGATGAAACCATTCTCCATATCAAGGTTCAGGGAAATATCTTTGCCTTTTATCCCGGATAAAACAGAAGCAGGAAGTGTCCTGGCACCATTCATGATAATGGAGATGGTATCCTTTTCTTTGGAAGCCTTAATCAGATCATTGACAGCATCCCAGCCTTTCTTCTGAAAACTTCCCTCAATGTAAGGTTCCCCGTCACCAAGTTTACCGAGGTTTTTTGTATCCTGATGTTTGCATCGTTTACAGGTGTAAGTTATGATTCCGTCAGTTTCTGTAGTTGGTTCTGTAGTGATAACGCCGTTGTCATAGTCATGACCGTATGCGGAAATGGTATAACCATAGGAAAGTGTTTCATTACAGTCTGTGCAGTAGGTATCTCCGCTATATCCGCTGGAAGTACAGGATGGAGAGGAGTAATAACGTCCGGCGGTGTGTTCGTGCGTGCATGCTTTTCTGGTGATTGTGTAAGTAACAACTTCTGTGTCATAGTTTCCTTTGTTTGCGTCTTCGCCAGTGTAAACTGCGGTAGCGGTATTGTCTCCGACATTCAGATCTTTAGTTTTATCTGAATCTTGCCATTCCCAATTTTCAGGAAGAGGATTAGGAACAATCTCATTTACTTTCTTACAGGACCATGGTACGGATATTGCAGGATTGGTTGGTTTATTTGAAGGTGCTTGTGCTTTTGAAATGACATATTCCCATTCTGATGCAGATATGTCATTGGCTGAATTGTAGTAGTCACCTTCATCCACATTAATCTTAAAAGTATAAGTACCTGCATCTGTAGGTCTGTTTATGAGTGAAGTTCCATCTTCTTTAAAATATGTTACACGAGTAATTGTACCATGACCGGTGATATCATCTTTCCATTCAATATAGTTACTAATATCAACAGGGGTATCTTTAGTATATGTAAAATTGAGCTGCGTATAATCAAATTGGGCAGCGGTGGGATCTGTTTTTATACGAATAAACTGGTTGTTAGTTTGATTGAAAGAATATGTCCTTTTGTCATTCCCGACAGTTATAGTGTGATCTGCGCCAGTTAGCCATGCATACAGGTTATTATCGACAGAATTATTAGTTACATGATTATATGTTATCCAGTCAACACCATCTATACTTATATTTCTTTTTTGAGGATTAGAAACAGTACAGAGATATACTTCTGGATTATTACCAGTGCTATTTAAGTTCTTGTGGGGAGGGCAGCCAAATCCAACACCATAAGTAGAAGTAGCAGTTACGGATCCACCGCTAATGGCAATATTACTGCAGGTGCCCCCGTTAGATCCCCCGCCAATTCCGGCACCCCGAGTAGAAGTAGCAGTTACGGATCCACCGCTAATGGTAATGTTACTGCCGGTGTTCCCGAATCCCCCGCCAATTCCGGCACCAATACTAGAAGTAGCAGTTACGAATCCACCGCTAATGGTAATGTTACTGCCGCTGCCTCCGTTAGATCCCCCGCCAATTCCAGCACCAAAATCAGAAGTAGCAGTTACGGAGCCACCTCTAATGGCAATGTTACTGCCGGTATTCCCTTGACCCCCGCCAATTCCGGCACCAAAAGTAGAAGTAGCAGTTACGGAGCCACCTCTAATGGTAATGTCACTACTGGATTTAAAGTGATCCCCGCCAATTCCGGCACCATAACTACTTATGGCAATTAATTCTCCGGTAGTGTTTGGAGAGTTATCTATTGTAAGTTTGGCAGCGTTATCTTTCTGTAAGGCTGCATTCCATCCACTGTTAAGCTTATTGATTCCTTCTAAATATATGTAAACTTGAGCTTGAACACTACTTTGAATTTGCAACGCCGAACCAGTAGACGTATTGATATTTACATTATCAAGATAAATCTTGATGTTGTCTTTCTCTGAAATATGTGTTCCATCAACCACAATTCTATTTGCTGTTTCCTGGCTATTACTGCATGTGAATTTGTAATCTCATGCCGAAGTTATAGTATAAACTCCACCCGAAACCTTAGTATTATCAGTTAAATCAATTACTTCATTTTGTGCATTTTCCGCAGCAGCCATTGCCTCATCGGGGGCATCATTAAATTCAGGAACCTCTTCTGAACTGAATACAGACAGTTCCTCATCTGTCTCTCCTACTGCTTCCTGCTCCTCATTGGTAAAAATCTCCAGAGTTTCTTCCTCAGACACTACATCCTGATTTCCGGAAGTAAATTCTTCCGCAAATATGGTCTGGGGGGGGCATATTTGTAGAACACAGTGCAAGTGCCAGCATCCCGGCCAATAATTTTTTCCTCATACTTTTCACCTTTTCCTTTCTTTATACATGATCTTCTGCGTCTTGACTCTTTTGTCCTTTTTTTCTGAATTTGATACATAATGCGGT
>OHAD01001432.1_pt1 | contig 22670 bp, 17 predicted proteins | sample 1577011 | NCBI WGS metagenome assembly OHAD01 (sample SAMEA3541510, study PRJEB24748) | human gut metagenome | biome: human gut; feature: human-associated habitat; material: faeces | place: China | collected 2012 | reverse complement strand
GCTTGTACCACACCGTCATCGGCTGCTTCGGCACGCCCGTGACCGTGACCTGGACTGACGCGCTCTTGCCGCCCGCCGTCGCGGTGATGGTCGCGGTGCCGGCCTTCGAGCCGGCCGTGACCACGCCCGTGCCCATCACGTTCGCGACGCTCGAGTCGGAGCTCGTCCACGAGACCTTCCGGTCCGTCGCGTTCGACGGGTTCACGGTGGCCGTCAGCTGCACGCTCGCGCCCGACTTCAGGCTCAGCTTGCCGTCCTTCACGCCGTCACCCGAGATCGAGACCGACGTGACCGGGATGGTGGTCTCGCACTCGACCGCGCCCAGGGCCGCGGAGGAGCCGTCCCACTTCACGATGCCGCCGTTGTAGTCCAGGCCCGGCTGGCGGGATCCCGGATACTGCTGGCTGCCGCCGTCGTTGAAGATCACCTTCGCGCCCTTGGCGAGGTTGTCCGGGACCACGTACTTGTACAGGTCGGTCTGCTGGCAGCCGTCGGTCGCGCTCGGGGCGGTCATCTCCACGCCCGGCCAGGCCGCGTTGTTCGCCGCGGTCGCGCCGTCGCCCGTGTACACGTACGCGTAGATCTTGCCCCAGCCCGAGGGCTTCGAAGCGTAGACGGTGTTCTTCGCGACCGGGTCCGGCGGAAGCTCACCGGTCACGGTCACGGTGATCGACGAGGTCTTGGTCCCGGACTTCGCGGTGATCGTGGCCTTGCCGGCCTTCCTCGGGGTGACCACGCCCTTCGGGCTGACGGTCGCCACGTCCTTGTCGGACGAGCTCCAGCTCACGGACGCGCCCTTCGGATCGGTCGTGGCGGTCAACTGCTTCGTGGTCACGCCATCGGACAGATCCACGCTGTAATCCGACTGATCAATCCTCACAGACTTGGTCGGGGTGACCACACAATTGCGAGCCTCCCAGGTGCCGGATGAAGTGTTGCCGTCCCAAGCGTAATTGCCGTCGATCTTGAGGCCAGCGGCATCCACGCCTTCGGTGGTGTCGGCAGGGTACTTCTGGGTATTCGTGGCATTGCCATCGTTGAAGATGATGCGAGTATTGCTTCCCTCGAGATCGTCGGGAATCTCATACTTGTACTCACCATCCTTGCCGCAAGTGTCTCCCGAAGCGACCTGTGTCATCGGCTCGCCCGGCCACTTCGCGTTTTCCTTCAAAGTGGTGGCGCTCGAATCGTCTACATACACATAGGCGTACAGGTTGCTCCACGCACTCGGCTTCTTCGCATAAGCCGTGCTGGTGGCGGCCGGATCCTTCTTCGTGTACTTGTATGTTGCGGAGACCGTTTGGCCATCCGCATCCTTGCCCTGCAGCTTCACGGTGATGGTGTCACCGATCGCCGTGGAAGCGCCGATGGTGATGGTGTCGCCATCCTGATACGAGCCGGACTTGCCCTCCGAAGTGGTGTAGGTGGCATCGGTGACATTGTTCGCATTCAGGGTAACGGTAGTGGTGTCCGTCTTGAACGAGCTGTCGCCCGGGGTTGCGGAGACCGAACCGGAATTGTCGGTGAAGAACACACTGATCTTGCCGCCGGGAGCGGAACCGGAAGTAATCTTGCCGCCGGAAACGGTGATGGTACCGCCGGAGACCTGGTCCTTGTAAGTGCCGTCGTCAAGGTTGGTGGCAGTGCCGGACAACTCTTGCGTATCACCCATGTTGGTGATGGTCACGCCGTCGTTCTTGAAGTTGCCGTCCTTGATGTAGCGTTCCACCATGAGGCAGGAATTCGCGCCGCAGTTGCGCAGATACTCCGAAGCCTTGTTGTTGTTCATGGTATTGCGGAAGTGGTTCACCGCCACAACCTGCGCATCCTTCCAAGAATCCGCACCGGCATCGCCGAGCTTGCTCTCCTCGGAGAACTGCGGCTGGCTGCCGCCGGAGCCGACCGGGCGGTCGAAGTACAGCGGCATGGTCTGGGAGCGGGAACCGATCACGCCCCAGCCCATGGTCATCTGCCACTCGCTCATGCCGGTGGATTCCCTATCGCTATTGGAATAGTTATCATGCGATTCCACCCAAGAGACAAGATTGCTCGGGCTGGCGGAGTTGCTCCAATCGGACAGGGTGCCGGCGTTCAGGTTCTTCGAATTCAGGGCTCCGCGCAGCTTGCTGCCGTAGGAGGATGCGGTGACGCCGCCGCCGTTCTTGCTGTGGCTGGAGAACAGCTTTGCATAGTCGCTATCGCGGGAGATGGAATCCTGCAACACTTCGCCGTATTGGAACTGCGCGCCATTGTTAAGAATGATGTTCCAATACTGGGAGCCGTTATACTCGTCCGGCAGTTCGATGTGCTTGGCCGCATCGAAACGGAACCCGTCCACACCGTCGTTGACCGCTTGCACGAGGAAATCGTGCATCATGTTGGCGGTTTCGGTGTTCTCAGTGTTGATGTCATACAGGCCGAGCAGCTTGCAGTGGGTCACCTGATAGCGGTTGTTCCAATCCTGCACATCACCGTCATTGCAGTCGTGGTGGTAGTACTCGGACTTCTTCCAACGATCGGCGATGGCGCCCCAAGTCGCGGTCATATGGTTGGCTACCACATCGACGATGATACGCACGCCGTACTTGTGAGCCGTGTTGCACAGGCTCTTCAGATCATCTTCGGTACCCATCACCCAGTTGCCGATGGTGGTGTCGGTCGGCTGATACACGTAGTACCAGTTCTCGGTGAAGATCATGCCCTTGCCGCCGTTATGAATAGCGGAAATCGGCTCGGTCTGCACGGAGGTGTAACCGGCTTCGGCAATAGCGGGGATGTTTTCCTCAATGGTTTTGAAGCTCCACTCCCATGCATGCAGGGTGGCGCCCTCGCTCATTTGCTGCGCCAGTCCGTAATGCTTGCGCGCCTGTTCGAACGTGGTGTTTTCAACGGTGTCGGCGTAGCTGTCGCGATCGGTGCTGGCCTGTGCTGCGGTGCTGGCGATTGCCAGTCCGCCGAAGGCGGTCGCCGCGGCGGTGATGCCGACCACCACTTTCTTGCTAATCTTCAGCCCCAGCCTATGCCAGGTCGGTGCGGGTTTCCGATGTTTCATGACTCCTTTGTTCCTTACTGACGGCCCCTTATGACGGGGGTTTATCTTCTCTGATAACGTTTGCTCTATTGCGAACGTATGCTGTATATTCTATACCTTTTGCGGAGTGCTAAAGAGTGGAAAATGGCAGAATGTCAATGAAAATCGTTGCTGCAATAACAATGATTTTTGCAAAAACTTGCCGTTGTTTTTGCAGGGGTAGCCCCCGATTGAATGGCAATTTGTGGATGCGGAATGCGTAACGATTGCAAGTTGTGGTGTGAGGGAGTATTGAAAAGGGGTTTGCAAAAATTTTCAGTGGATGCAAACGTGAGTTCGGGGCTATTGGATAAAGGTTGTATGAAATATATACATAAAACGTTTTCTCTTTCAGGAAAGTTTGCATATAACATCATGCGTAATGCGAATAGATGTTGTGTCGTAAAATCGGGGGTGTGGTTGAAGAGACGTTTACTCCTAAGAACATTATCGTGACCGGTGGATGTGGTTTCATCGGTTCGAATTTCGTGCATTACGTGGTGGACCATCATCCGGACGTGCATGTGACCGTGTTGGACAAGCTCACGTACGCGGGCAATCCGGAAAACATCGCGGGCCTTCCCGAGGACCGTGTGGAATTGGTCGTGGGTGATATCTGCGATGCGGACCTGTTGGATCGTATCGTGCCTGGTCATGACGCGATCGTGCATTACGCGGCCGAGTCGCATAATGACAACAGCATCGCGGATCCGGAACCGTTTTTGAGGACGAATGTGGAGGGCACGTTCCGCCTGTTGGAGGCGGTCAGGAAGTATGGTATCCGTTACCATCATGTGAGCACGGACGAGGTGTACGGGGATCTCGCGTTGGATGATCCGGCCAGGTTCACGGAGCATACGCCGTATCATCCGTCCAGCCCGTACAGCTCCACCAAGGCCGCGAGCGACATGCTGGTGCGCGCGTGGACGCGCACGTACGGGATCCGCGCGACAATCTCGAACTGTTCGAACAATTATGGGCCTTTCCAGCATGTGGAGAAGTTCATCCCGCGTCAGATCACGAACATCCTGGACGGTCAGCGTCCGAAGCTGTACGGCAAGGGACTGAACGTGCGCGACTGGATCCATACCGAGGACCACAGCTCGGGCGTGTGGACAATCCTGACCAAGGGCCGTGTCGGCGAGACGTATCTGATCGGCGCGGACGGCGAACAGAATAACATCACCGTGCTGCGCATGATTTTGAGGATGATGGGCCAGGCGGAGGACGCGTTCGATTGGGTGAAGGATCGTCCGGGCCATGACCGTCGGTACGCGATCGATTCGACCAAGCTGCGCACCGAGCTGGGTTGGACTCCGAAGCATACGGATTTCGAGTCTGGCCTCGCGCAGACGATTGAATGGTATACGCGGAACCGTGCGTGGTGGGAGCCGGCGAAGGCCGCTACTGAGGAACGGTATAAGCAGCGGGGCCAGTGACCGCTTGGCGTCGCGCGTGGATGTCTGGGGTTCGTGTCCCTTATCATCCATGCATGCCGCGTGGTATGGGCAATAGCTTCTAGGGGTTGGAGGACGGTGCTGTGTACACGTATCTCGTGAACGCGCACCGGACTTGGAGCAGAAGAAGGCGCACACGTTCGTGAACCTCGCCGATCCGGAGTTGCATATCGATTGGCCGATCCCGTTGGAGGATTTGGATGAGCTGGGTGATTGGTGAGGAGCATAAATTCGTGAAGAATATCCGATGATCTACTATCCGCTGAGTGTGCTGATGATGGCCGGGATCCGTGACATTCTGATCATCAGCACGCCGAAGGATCTGCCGAACTTCGAGAGGCTTCTGGGCGATGGTTCGCATTACGGGGTGCGGTTCTCGTACAAGGTGCAGCCGTCTCCGGACGGTCTCGCGCAGGCGTTCCTGCTGGGCGAGGAGTTCATCGCGGGCGAGCCGTGCGCGCTGGTGCTGGGAGACAACATCTTCTACGGCAACGGTCTGGGCGCGACTCTGCGTGGCGCGGTCGCGAAGGCCGAGTCCGGCGAGGGCGCGAGCGTGTTCGGCTATTATGTCGACGATCCGGAACGGTATGGCGTGGTCGAGTTCGACGAGGACAGGAAGGCCGTGTCCATCGAGGAGAAGCCTGCGAAGCCGAAGTCGCATTACGCGGTGACCGGCCTGTACTTCTACGACGAGCACGTGGTCGAGTACGCGAAGCGGGTGGAGCCGAGTGCGCGTGGCGAGTTGGAGATCACGGATTTGAACCGTATGTATTTGGATGCGGGCATGCTGAACGTGCGTACGTTGGGTCGTGGTTACGCGTGGTTGGATACCGGTACGATGGATTCTTTGTTCGAGGCGGGGGAGTTCGTGCGTACCGTGCAGCGTGCGCAGGGTCTGCCGATCGCGATCGTGGAGGAGATCGCCTTCGAGAACGGTTGGATCACGCGCGACGAGCTCATGGAGTCCGCGGATCGTTACGGCAAGAGCCCCTACGGCCAGCATCTCAAGGGCATTGCCGACGGCGAGATCATGCTCGTCCCCAACCAGAAGAACTGACAAGGGCCTGTTCCAGGAGCTTGTATCCGAAATCCTGTCCTCGTGACGGGCGTCTCGGGGACATCCGTCTTTCAACGTCCCGCTGTCCGTGCAACCCGAAAGTTCGTGCGCCAACTTTCTGTCGGCCGCACGGACTTTCTTGACAGAATCGTAAGGGCTGGTATTGCTAGTGCTCTTCATGGAATGTCATCATTTGGCATCATCATCTTGCTGCTCTACTTGTGCATATATGTCTTGTGCCTTACTGATAAAGCTTGTCATGAAATTATGTTTTTGGAAGATTGACAGTATTTCAGTTGGCTGAAAACCGAGATAGAGTAATACCGCTCCATATTGGAGTACCTGGACCGCACGTGCATGCCAGTACAAGTTGCTTCCAGTCAGAAAATTATCGCTATTGGGCTCTCTCATGTGCGTATAGGTATTTCGACTTTCGCGATGTTGCTGTAAGAACAGTTTCTTATTGGGGATAACGTAATTTGCGAAATCGCCTAATTTTGTCCAGAGCCTATTGGCGAGTTCTCCTGCTGGTACAAAATTTGCGTATCTCAGCTTGAGTTCGGCCCAGTTGTGGATTGTTTTATTGTTGATATTCTCTAGTACGCAGGTTTTCCTCCGCTCAAATTCCTCATCGGAAAGTTCGCTGAGATTTTCTCCGACTCGGGAAGTGGCTTCGAAACTTTGAGCGCATAACGAGAACATTGTGTCTATTGCCTTGTCCCATTTTCCGAGCAATGCTGCGGCGGCTCGACATGCTATTCGTGCATCGCCGGTTGCATTTATCCAGTTATCGGCGATGTCTTGGAAACGATTGCTTATTTCTGGGTAAGGTAGTGGCATCTTGGCCGCGAGCCTACCGATTCCATCCTCTTCGCCGGGGACATAGCGATCAAAGTATTGACCCTGGACTGCCGGATCAATGCCTATAAATGTTATTTTTTCGGTGTTCCCAGGAAAGCCCATGCAGAATGCAAGTAATCGTTCGAACGGTTCAAAAAGATTATTGAGAGCATCATTTAATGGCATTCCTCCAGAATCCAGCATCTTAAAGTTCAGTCGCCATGCTTCCTTGAAGGAAAACTCGTGGAGAGTATTATAGCCACCGAGTCGCTTGGCGAAATGTTTTGCGTGGACTTCAAAATCATTGTTCTTGTATAGAAGAATATTTTGAGGTTCATTTGAGCAATAGGAGAATTTAAGTTCTTGAGCTCCGTCTTCGGTTAAATTGTTAGATTCACGGAAGAAGTGTGTGCCGATCCATTCGCTAAAACCAGACAGATCAACTGTTAATTCTGATATTGAGGGGTTATAGTCAATTCGTTGGTTAGCAACAATTATTGATTCGCCCTGAAGCTTTTGCTGTATGAAGGCTTGTGAGAAGGGGATGGCGTTAGTCCCATGAACATCCCTTAGTACGTAGTATTTGTTGTCATTCGAATAGCCAAAGACCGCTTTCCTGTTGAAATCGAGGGCGAAAGCATTGCCCCCGCTTTCTGTTGGTACGGATTCCGAAACGAGATGACCTCGGAGAATGTTTAGTTCAGGGGCGTTCTGCCCATCAAAGGAAAGCAAGCCGAGCGGACATTCGTTGATATTGTCTAGACCGTTTTTATCCGCAGACCAACAAGCAGGTTCGAAGTTATAAGATTGCATGTCATCCTCTTTCTATTGTTTGCAATACGCGAAATACAAAATCATCCCGAATAATGTCGCATTCTATTTAGTGTGAGTTTTGATGATAATGAAGCGATCATAAGTTTTTGAATAATTTATCTATTTGTGAGTTTGCAATTGAGTTTGCGTAGTTATTAGTGGAGAGGAAAACGTCCATAGCTTCCGCATCCTCGTATCGTGCCAGTTCATCTGCCACTGCGTTTTCATAATTATATGCATCAACTGTGCTTAACCGGGATTGCAATTCTTGAGGTAAGACGGAGGTCTGGTTATATATATCCTGTTGTACGGCATCAGCTATTTCATTCGCAATATCCCAAGCTGAGTCATCCAGATAGGAAGAATCATCGTAATCGTCAATGCTGTTCTCGCAGTAGTCGCTAACATCTGCAGAATCTTGAATAAAATCGATTTCCGCATCGAGATCATCGATAATCACATTTGTTAGAGCATCTAAATGCGATTGATCCAGTTTTGAAAGCGCACTGTCATAGAATAATGCGCATATGTGACTCTTAATCTCAAGTCCATCACTGGCAGCGAGGATATTTTCTAAACTCTCTTTGTCTCCCTGCCATTGGTCAAGAATGGCATAATCGTCATTAAGAGACTTCAACACTTGTACACTGTCAGGGAGAAAGGAAGACGTTCTCTGTGAATATCCGGTCGTGTTTTTAAAACAAACCCCGCTATCGACGAATCCTATATTCCCTTGTAGAACGGCATTCATGAAGTTCTTGGCAATTCTGGAGAAGCGTTGTACGTTTGTGCCATCTACCACATATTCGTGTTGCTTTGCTAAAACGAGTAAGGCGGCATTGGTATAAATGGCCGAGTCGCTGCTGTCTGCATATCCAGGAGCGTCTCTTCCGGAAATGAAACTGCTTAATAGTCGGTTTATCTTTTCCTCCCCATATGCTTTATCGTCGGTGCATGCTGAGATTCTTTCAATTTGTTCCATGAAAGTTGCATGTTCGATGATCCTGTCTCGTTCCTCAGGGGTTTGGTACAAGTAGCTGCGAAGAAAATCGTTTACGGAAGGGTTAATTGCGCCAATAATTCGAGTATTGTTTTGGTATGTTATGGCGATCATAGATTCATTTAATCTTTGCAAAATGTCGTTAACATTGGTGCTTTCGCCGGACATGACAGATGGGTTTAGCCGTGCATTAACTGCTTTACGAAGCGCGTTTTCGGATACGTTATGGTTCGTTAACGAGTAGAGCGTATATAAGAAAACTCTGTCTGGTTCATTTAATCGATGTTTGAACTCGTCATCCCATATTTCATTCGCATGATTGAGAGTGTGAAGGATATGGGTTGCATATTCATCTGGTTTGATTTCACGCACGTATTTTTCCTGGGTGCATCTGTCAATAATGCGGGGTGTGTAATTCGTGTGTCTGACTATAGACCGGTATGCATGGTTGATCTTGACCGAGTCAATATAGTTTCGGGGTACACTTCGGCACCTCAAATGGTTGACAAAAATCTCAGCCTTCTCTAACAGAGTAATCTGATTCATGTCCACAATGGAAAAGGGTTCTTTCCCATCACTACTACCATCTGCAAAATTAAAACGTTGCCGAGCTTCTTGCAGAATCGTCATTCTAGTATTGATAAGCATCCGTTTATTTGGTGAGTTGTTGACGTGCCGGATGATCTGTCTAAGTAGATTTTCCTTTGAGCTGTTCATATCGTGATAATGCTGTCCGAACACATCATCGATGAAAATGAATTCTTTCTGTTCTGGATCAGGAGAAAGCATGTCTTTTATTCGATAAAGTTCTTCGCCATTGGAATAGCGAAGCAAGTATTTGCCATAACAGACAAATTGTGCTTCAAGCATTTTTGAGGAAATCGTCTTTCCTGTACCAGGGGCGCCAGATATGAGAACAATTTGATTGTTCTCAAGCAATGCCATGGACTGTCGATATTGGCCAGTTGGAGCAAACAAAGCCGAAAGGTTTTTTGATGAAATGAGTAGGTCTTGATTATCTATGATGGTACTGCTGTTTATCAGATTATGGAGCGAATTTAGATTCAGAAGGCGTGGATATTTCTGTGCGATGTCTTGATTTTCATTTTTGGAAATAAATGCATCGCAGTCGCTTCGTGTATAAATGTTCTTGTTTGATGGCATCCATTCTTGAAAAAGTTCGTATATGGCATTTATTCTTTTGGGAGATATGTCCTTATTGATGAAAAGGTAGTATTCCTTCGGGTTGAGCTTTTCGACTTTATCCTTTTCTTTCTCTAGAACAGACATCAAATCGGAAGTAGGAGTGTTTATGTAGTTTTTGCATTGAGCGATTATGGTGCGACCGTCTTTGCAATCCGCTATGTCAATGCCTTGGTCTGCTCCTTTTCCAAATATTCTCATTTTCTGGTCGAGCTCTCTCGAAAGAATGTCCCGTGATAATTCTTCGAACTCATCGTCTCCCAATGCGAAGAAGTTATAGAACATTTTTGAAAGTCCCTTTCTTTGGATAAAAAAGTGCCTTTATTCTACTGATTGATTTATCCGGTAAAAGAGGATTTGTTGCGTGTTCACAGCAGCGTCATGTGGGTGAATCGAAAGAAGAGGAATGGGCTGGATACCGTTTGATGTCGAAGAAGCAGAGCATTAAGAGGGAATTGTGAACGTTTCTTCTACGTCGGCTTGAATGATGGTAATAGCGAGTCGGGAATCCGCGGATTCATTAGAGTCCGTGATCCAATCGTTGCTGTCCATATGTTCCAATGCCGCAGAGAGTTCATTTGTTCAATTTCTTGAGAGGGTTTTTCAATACCGGGGTATCGTCCTGCGGCAGGGTGTCAAGATGATTGGAATACCTCTCCCAACGCATGGCTCCTTCTCTGGAATACATATATGCTGATTGAATTTTAATTCAAAGGCGGCATGAAAACATGTTCGATTAATCTCTTGTTGTGCGTTTTTCCCTTTGTAAAGAGTGCGGAAACTGTACTCTAATTGAAATTATTCGTACTGTGGAAGCGCATTCCATAACAGATCTTGTCAGTGGTGAAAAAGCGCAGAATAGAGCGTTCGCGTATTCCTGCCGATGCCATGCGTTTATATCCGCGATTTTACTTTGAGAAGGTAATGGGATCAATAACGCGTCCGGCAGCACTTATCAATTCCCAAATAACAAACTATCTCGTTCTTGACAACCGTTAAACTGATTGTTATGACGAACTACGAAATGCGATTAGAGCGAATTGAGCTGAAGAATTATAGGCAGTTCGGCATCTTTGAAACAGATTTCGATAAGCGTTTAACGGTGTTATGCGGTGATAATGGGGCTGGTAAGACCGCGGTGTTGGATGCTATTGCCGTTGCGTTGGGTACGTTCCTTATGCATGTAGACGGGCCAAACGCGCGTATTGTGAGTCCGATGCTTTCGGAATCTGATGTTCGTCTACAAATTGGTAAAGCTGGTAGTTTGTCTTCGTATGAGCCGCAAACTCCTACCGTTGTGGCTGCCCAAGGAACGATAGGGGGAGACCGTATTCAGTGGTCGCGTAAGCTGAACCGATTGGGCGGACGTACCACGGTTAGTGAAGCGAAAGATGCTTCCAAGATTTCGAAATGCATGCAGGAAAGCATCAAATCTGATGCGAATGCGGTTTTGCCATTGCTGGCTTACTATGGCACGGGGCGTCTCTGGGTGCATAAACGCGGTATGAGTGGCATGCCCAATGTGTTTGAGAAACGCTTTTCACGTGCTAACGGGTATATTGATTGTTTGGATTCGGTCACCAATGAGAAGCTCATGCTTGGATGGTTCAGGCATATGACCATGGTTGGTCTGCAATATGGGCAACGGATTCCTGAACTTGTAGCGGTTCGGCAGGCGTTGTCAACTTGTCTTAAGGACTTGTCTCCTGACTATTCGGATGTTACTGTCACGTATAGTTTGAAGCAGAACGCTCTTGTGCTTACGACCGTGGATAAAACTGGTGAACAGTTGGAACTGCCTTTTGATCAATTGAGCGACGGGTATCGCGGCGTATTGAGTCTTTTTGCGGATATCGCATACCGTATGGCCGTGTTGAATCCCAACAGCACGGAGATTCTTTCTACTCCTGGAATCGTGCTTATTGATGAGGTGGATTTACATTTGCATCCAAAATGGCAAAGCAGGATTCTGGGAGACTTGCTGCGTATTTTCCCGAATCTTCAGTTCATTGTGAGTACCCATGCGCCGAAGATCATTGCTTCCGTGAAGGCATCACAAGTGCGCAGACTCGAACGAATCAATGATGTGCAGTCATACGAAGCCATTAATCGGATTCTGTTGCTTGACCGGGATTCATTGAAGCAGTTAGATTTGACTGGAGCCTATCCATCTGAGTGGTTGCATTTCTTCTGTGGCGTTGAACCGGAGAGTGAGCTGTATGGACATAGCGCCAATTCCATTCTCGAAGATGTTATGGGTGCCCAAAGTAGACCAGAAGATGTGCGTGAACTGATAGATCGTTTCTATCGGCAGCTTGATGAAAGAAATTTAGAAGCTGCTGAAGGGGTATTGAAGGTCCTAGAGAATACAGTCGGAACTGATGATGATTCTGTCGTCGGTGCGAGAAGTGCTTTGGAAACGGAGCGTTGGTGTGCTGAAAATTAATAAAAGAACGCCACCTCCGGAATTTGTCGGAGCCGCCGTACGGGCAAAGTACACATATTACCGTGCTTTGCCCGGAAAGAAAACGCCGTATGACCTTCTTGAATCCAAGGCGAAAGAGGCTTTAGGAAAGGCGTTAGCTACGGAGCAGGGGCATCTGTGTGTGTATTGCATGTCGCGAATTGGTGACCATGATATGAAAATTGAGCATCTTTATCCAAGGCATGATGAGATGGGGAAAGGTGCGGAATTAAGTGTTGAGTATACTAACCTGTTTGCTTCCTGTCGTGGTGGAGAGGGAGAGCCGAAAAGACTCCAAACTTGTGATACCCATAAAGGCAATGCGATTATTTCAGTCAATCCATTAAATTCTGATTCGATAGCGAAAATTTCTTATGGCTACGACGGCAAAGTGAAATCGGATGATTCCGATATTGAGCAGGATTTAAATGATACGCTCAATCTTAACGTGGAAAAGCTGAAGAGAAATCGGTTGGAAGCTTGGAATCATATGCGTGCTCGGATTGCGAGAAAAAATCTGAATGAGCAGATAAAAATGTATACTGCCTTTATTGAAGGGGAAGGGCAAGTTAATTCAGACATGAAAATGGAATATGCAGGTTTCCTGCTGTTCATGGCGGGGAGGGAACTGCGAAAATTGAAGGGAAAACAAAAAGGCTTGCGGAGATAGTGCTCTTGAAATTGGTGGGTTCGCACATGGTCCAGCATACATAGAATTCGCCAATCGCCGACATAACGGTTAGTAGGTCAAGAAGAACCTTTTTGGGCGGACAACGATCTTAAGCGTGCCTGCGCTTAAGATCGTTGTCTTTATAGTATGCACCGGCATATTAGCCGCATTAAGAGGCAAAGAATATTCCTCATGTGATATGCGCTTGTAATGGAGATATTCGTTCTGATTGACAGTGTCTTCCATTTGAAAATGAAAGACAAAACATACCGCTAGTATGACTTTTCCATAACAATGCTAAATTGTTTTCTTAATATGATTACTATTGGTATGGCCATAACTGTCAAAGTGACTGTTATATAAGTATTGTTAGAGAAAAATTGTCTGAATTCCTCTTGGTCGGCGGCAATCAAGATAAGACGCCAATCTTTATTGATCAACGCTGCCACTTGCGATTCGCTGGTTACGTTCTCAACTTGTGCCTTCAGCTGAGCAAGAACGCGATTGGGAGAGCTGGAAGAGATCATTTTTTGGAGGAATGCGTTCGGAGATATGTATGGCATGGTGGCCAGGGAGATGACGGATTGAATTAGTGGGGCGAAAAGCTTTGTCCATATGGGAGTATCTTTGCTGAAGCATGAGAATGAATAGCTGGGGAGCGCGAATACAGAACCGATTAAAGCCCCGATAGTGGTTGCGTCGATGAGTGTGCTCGGTGTGCAGAGCGACGAAATGTTCGCTGAGGGTATTAGATTCCCTGCCGAAAACATTGATAACCCGCTGACGATTAAACCGAAAGCGCCGCCTATTCCGCCCCAAGTGGCTATATGATTAGCTGCGGTAAGCGGATGGAACTGCCATCCTTGCCACTTGCCTACCATATAAAGAACGAGAATGGTCGCGGCAGTGTTCACTATCCAGCTTGAGGCATAGGCATTACAAAGAAACCCAAAGAAATTGTCTAACATCGTGCGTTGAATCTCTTTACCGGTTGTATATGTAATATAAAAAGTTGTTGCAAAAAGAAACAATGTAACAATGAAAATAATGGCGATAAAGATATTTGATGTTTCATCGTTATTCTTTATTTTGGTATTGCTGTCAGTGACGACTGAGTGTTCTTCTGTGGATTGTTGTTGCGGTACCACTCTTTTCTTGCCTGCGGGAATGATTGAACGAATTTTTCTGAAAAGAGTTTCAGCATATTTTGTCCCCAGAGATGCAATCGGTGACGGAATGTGTTATCTGTTTCGTCTATTGGTAATTTTTGTATGAGTTTTTGTATGAGGAGAATGAGGCAAAGGGAAAAAATAACAGTGCAAACAGCGAATATAGCTATTCCCTTTACGATTATCTCGGGGACTTTAAATGCGTAGAGTGAAGATGAAGACAGAAGGATGGCGAAGGTAGCAATATTTATGATTCCGCAGGCGGACTCTATTCTTCTAAGCTTTATATTGGGGTCATCTTGATTTTTGGGATATTGTCTTATCTTTATTGAAATGAAGTAAATGGCAAAGATAATAATGAAAACTATGAAAAGAAGAGATTTAAACATATGCTAAAAAGTAATCCTTGAGAGCGATATCTGATTATTTTGTGTGTTTGAGGAGCGAAGACTTATTGGAAAAATACTTAGTAAATCAATTATTATTGCATTGGCTTAGTGGTGTCTCCTTTCCCTCGTATTTCATTGTAGTATTCAATATTATATTTAATTGTAGTGTATGGAAAATGTTAAAAAGGATTATTTTATGGATAATCATTTTAGGAGAAAACTACATGAAAATATTGTAAAAACAAGAGTCTTGCAATCGGGATTCTGGAATGCAAAGGTTACGGCTTGGCGGTGCAAGCGGCATTGTATGTCCCGTAAATGTTGCACGATTCCAATTTTCGGCCGTTTTTTGGAATCGTGCTACATCGCACACCCCCGTAGTCATGGGAAAGTGCCGAAAAACCCAGTTCGGGGGTATGAAATACGTGGAAAAACCGCATTTCGGCAGGAGAAATGTCGCATGATTCGAAATTTGCCCCGAAAATCGGAATCGTGCAACAAAATTCGTCGTTCCCTTCCGTGGGTCCTGCTGCTCGCAACTGCACGAGTCGATTGGCAGGGGCGGGTCCGGCAACGTTCGCTGTGAAACGGCTAGGTGATTCAATCGATTCCGGCTATTCCTGTGAATCCGAACTGGTCTTGCATTGTTTCGCGGAGCGCAGTCAGATCCAAATCAGGGTATTCATTTGTCATGTTTCTGAGAATCCGATGTAACCACCACCTAAGCAACGTTGAATCGCATTCGCCGGTTTGGTGCTTAACCTTCCATTGATAAAAAAGTAATAGTTGCTGTTGCTCCTTTTCGTCATACCCTTCGGGGACTGGGTAATGGTCTTGGGAAAAGTCGATGCTGGTGTTATCTGTTGTGGAGAGTATTTCTAGGGCTTCGGAGATATGCCCTCTTAGGCTTGGAATAAGGCAGATGAGAGCTTTTTGTTCTTCGGAATCAAGATCGCGGGGAATTCCTTGGAAACGATTGGTGATGTACGTTTTAAGCCAATTTTTCCATGCGATATCTATTTGTTCATCATTCTGCTGACGGCACCAATAGGGGAGAAACTTTGCAATCTCAGACAGTGTAGAGAATCCACTGTTATAAAGTACTTTTTTCAGTACTGCATCATATGCGTTGCTTGTATTGGGTGGCATGTTCATGAAATTGAAGAGAACATCCCAGTAGTTATTTCGGAGTCCTTGATCCTTGTATTCGCAAAGATTTCTAGCCTCTGCGATTTGATCTTCGAGAAGATTGGACACATCTTCTTCGGAAAAACTACTGGTAATACGCGGAAAAGCGAGGAAAGCCGCCCATGTTTGATGTTGGGTGCTTTCATCATGGAAGAGAGGCATTATGCACTCTCTGGCAAATTTTTTATCAAGGATAAAGAACGTGGCTAGTTTTTGGGCGCACGCTATCTGTATTGGCCAGATGAGGTTATTGGGCTGGTTTAAGAGATTCTGTATTCTATCTTTTTCGTTGCTGGGAATTCCATTCCAATCGGTTGGCGAGGTATTTGTGTATCGGTATAACACTGTTTTAATCTGATATGTGATGATGAGAGCTGGCCATAGGTTACAGGCTACATAGTCAAATTGGTTAATGTTTGGCTTCTCTGTATGAAAAGCCTGGCCATATTTTGGAATCAAAGAATCTATGAAATGCTGGGCTGTCTGGAAAAATGATTCTGCGTTTTCTGATTCAATTCGACTGATTTGCTCTGTGACAAAGAAAATTGGTGAATAAAGATTAGCCTCGTTCCAATCGAAAGCGCATACGCGTTGTGTGATGTTGCAAACATCATTCTTGAAGTCTGTGCTTCGAATCTCGTTGGTAATAAACAGAACAATCTGCACTCTTTCATATTCAGTGGTGTTTGGAGCGGCTAGGATGGCGTCCCAAAGGCCGCGGGTATCCTGCGGATGCTCTGAACAATATTCGCCGATGAGTCTGCATCCAGCTTCAAAAGAGAATGAGTCAAAGGCCTCGGCGTCCTTAGGCAAAGACAAAATTTTGGAAATCGCTTTACTGGGAGATTGTTTGACCAATGAGGCGAATTCCTCTAGGGAGATTCGTCCTTTCACTGAATGATAAGTTTTGAGCGGAACGTCTGAGTCCGGGTCTGGAACAAAGCCAAAATCTTTTTCATAGAGTGATTGCAGCTGTTGTATTTCATACCAATTCGGGTCGGCTGCAGACAGCCAGCAGACCCGATTAAATAACTCATACAAGCGTATGAGCCGTTGTCTTTCGTCTTTGTCTGTGGTTTTGGCTCTATTCGGAATATCTTCAGGGCTATACGGAGGCTGCAGTTCTTCTAGAAGTGATGCTTTCTGTGCTGCTGAAACATGTACTATGACAGCTTTAAAAAGCTGCCGAACCTCATGTTCGCAAAATCTGTCAAAAAGAAGATTCTGTTTCAGCAACCACTCAAGTTTTTCATCAGGAGCTGCTTCGCTGATTTCCTGTTCATGGATGGCAAGACGCCGCAAAACGATTTGATCACTGTGGATCCAGCGATTGGCGAGTTCGTTTTTCTCATTGTGCTGCTCTCCAAATACGCGAAGTGTATCGATAATGAGATGTAGATCGCCTCGTGTATTTCCACAAGCTTCAATTTCAGGTATCCAAATGCGAATGAACGCGTTCCAATGTTCGTGATTCGAATCCGAATAATATTCTGAAAGCAAATTCATTGCCTGATTTATTGAATTTTCGATGATCCTTTCGAAGGACGGCGAGTGCTCGCATCTTGAGGCGAGGTCATCGATGATTCCTTGTCCAAAGCTTGACGGAATGTTCCAACTAACGTTGACATCGGGCTTCTCGCCGGAAGAAAAAGGAACCGGATCTGGCTCATAGAATTTTGAGCTTCGATCAAACTCCAAAAATGGGCGCAATGCGGCTTCCCAAACAATATTGGAAGCGCGGAATTGGTCTTCGAAGCCGCACAATAAAGAATCATGCGGCATATACGGCATTGTTTTATCTTTTATGGATGTTGAGAGGAATGCTTGCAGCGCTTTCTTCGGCGTTCCATCGTTGCTAGGTTGAATTGCGGATGTTGAAAATGACTGGAAAGCATAATCGGACAGTCTCTGCTGGCATAGCTTGATGTACTGCAGGGTTATACTCTCGCTATTGAAGTTTATGTTGCAGATTCGTGTAATCCAGTTGAGGAGTTGCCGCTGTTGGGGTGTTTGAGGCTCTGTGCCATCGAACAGCGTTGAATATCGTTTTTGCTCGTAGAGCCAATTAATCCATATTGGTTCTTTTGCGATTTGAATAAAAGTGTCTAAGCCCGACGGTGTGGAGAGTTCGCTAAGGAGACTATCTGTGTCATGCTGTGTTTGCGGAATACCCGCTTCGACAAGTTCTTTTGTTTTTCGAATGTAATCCGGAACTGACTGCGTTTCGTGTTCGGCCCAAGCGTTAAGAGCATCGATTAGTGCTTGGTGACTCCCGTTCTGAACGGGATACTCAATGGTCTGGAACTGTAGATGTTCGAAATTGGCCAAGGTGGTTTCATAATGGTCTTTCGGCTCTTCGTTGTCATGACCGAGGAAAATGAAATGTTTAGGTCCATTGGAATGCAGACCGAGAGACAGATATCTGATGACAGGATCGTTGACACTGTAGCCAATGAATAAAACGGTGTAGTTGGCGAACACTTCAGTGAGGAAACGCGTTGCCCAACCGTCAGTGAAGTAGGCTTTTCCAAAGTCTTTATCATTAAGCACCATATTTTTGCTGGGTCTAAGTATGGAACCATGAAGATGAACTAATCCTTTGAAATCACGTCCGAGAGGGAGAGCCGGTGCGAAGTATTGTTCGCCATAATCAAGGCCTTGTTCATCCGCCGCTTCTGCAAGAAGATTGTCGTAGTTCGTAGTGATGATTCGTGGTGTTTTGCAGGCTGTGGCTAACGCCATGACAGCCGCATGTTCGCTGTTGGCGGCGGGCTGTTTCTCTTGAAAAATCTTTTTTGTTATTTCATGAGCATTGAAACGATCATCGGAAAGACGGCCTATGAAATAATCCAGTCGGTCGGCGTCCTTTTTGGCAGGGAACAAGTGGCCGCTCTGCCCAGCTAGTTCGGTAGCGAGCCCGAAAAAACTCGGAAGCCCGGAAGGAATAGAGACTCCAGCGCCTACAAAAAGGACTAAACGGTCCCTCTTGAGTTGTCTTTCCAATTCGTCGGGGATATTCACAGATTCGGTAATGTACATACGATTCGATTTCTAAATGCTTTTTTATATTTAAAGGGCGTTCGGATTCTTACGTATATTGTGGTTTGGGTTTCCGGAAGAGAGCGTAGCTATTTTTCCCGGAACGATTTTCATTTGCTAAGACAAAAGAGCGATTGGAAATTGGAAGATGCAGCTTGATTGAACTGCTCTTTTATGGCGTTGACTCCCAAAAAGGCTTTGCTGTGCGAGGCGTTGTCGAGAGGGGCGCCGAACTGCCAGATGCGGTGTCCAGCAGTTCGGGCGCGGATTAATAGCGAGTTCAACAAATGTTGTCACATTTTTAATGACTCCTGAGAGATAATTTACATGTCGTAAGTCATGGTCCCTGGCATGTGGCTATGCCTCTCTACTGGTTGTCGTATTTCTATGTGTTAGTTTTGGAATCGTTGTCTTGATCAGTGAGACGAATAGTCAATGCTGAGGATGAAAACGACATGGTGCTTGTCTCCCTGTGGCGATGTTTGATATTCGTCGCAATACTGGTAGTTGATCCGAGCCATGCTTGAAAGTTCATAATGGATGGTTTTAGAGAAGCCTTTCCCTTTTGGGGTTCCAGCCTTGCCTCTCAGGAAGCAGCTATTAGCTATAGGGTCTTTGCTGCCTGGCGAATATGCGACATGATCCCAGAATTGTTGGGCTTGCTGCAAGCCAACCCGTTCGACAATCTGATTCCAAGCTGCTTCGTACTTTCTATGAACCAATATGCGGTATTTAGGTGCATTGATAGGTTTCCCTCCTGGCCTCTTTGCTGGCACTTCGGGATCATATGCTCCCATTGTCCGCTCCTGATGCTGGTGCCTGGGCTTCGGTGAAGTCCGCTTTTTCGAGCTCTGAAGATAGCAGGATGCGTTTCCGTAACGGGTCTTCAAGCTGTCCGGCTGTTGCGCGCCACTCTCGTATTAAACAGTCGAGACCGGTGAAGTCATCTTCAGAGGCATCGATAATGAGTTCATTGGCTAAATCTTCGCAGAAAGTGCTCAGATCATCGTTGTCGAGGACGCGCAACCATGCTAAATCGCCCCATTCTACTGTGTTGGGACGATTCTCTGAATTGATAATGCTGCGTAGTCTTTCTAGACGCATAGACCATTGCTGATATTTTTCAAGATTCGACAGTCTGCTTTTTTTCAGCATGACCAAATCCTGGTCTTTATCTCGAATGACGGCGCAGTCGGTTCGAGCCGCTTCTATCACTGCTGTTCTTTTTCTTGCTAAATCGGAAACTTGAAAAGTCCCCATCATCATACTCCTGCGTTTTTGAAACCTTTATACATAAAAAAGTATACATGATATTATATAAAAATATCGCTGTTGATGAAGAAGGAAAGAGAATACGTGTATGGACGCTGTTTGTGAAGTTCGGATTCCGGAAGGTCTGCGGAAGGTCTTCTATGTGCTTTATTCCGCAGTCATGCGGCCTATTCCGGACACTGACGAAAAAGCGCATGAACGTATTTCCCTTATCAAAAAAATGATTACCGCATTAGAAAAGCACGGCCTTACAGAGAGCGTTCTTAGATATGGATTTGCCGATGACATTGCCGTTTTTCTTATTTCAGGGGTAATTTTGAATAAAATTGGTCTTCCTGATTCCATGGTGTCTCGTTGGCGCAACATCCTCGGAATAGAGGAGGATGGGAAAGATTGTTCCTGGTTCTTAAATGATATCCATAGATTTAAGATCTGGGCTTCTACTGCTTCTATGAATGATTTAATAGGTTTTATCCCTCCTTCAAAGGATGAGTGGGATAATCTTAATCTTGCTCCCATGGAGGATTTATCTGTCGTGGAATCCTATGTTTGGTTAAGAGACAGATATTTGTTTGGCGACAATATGAAAGCGTGGGAAGATTCATCTTTACGTAAAGAGTACAAGTTTATCCATTGCGGTTATACAGATGCCTTTCCTGAACGTGCCGTTGAAAAATTGGGTCTAGATGAGGTGAAACTCAATTCAGAAATTGCGAAGCGTGCCGTTCTGCGATCGGATAGGAGTAACTCTCGTCTTTACATGCAAGTGTACGAGTCTGCTAAACGGCATTTGGCTCGTCAGGAGTACGGTGCTGCTGCCACATTGTTTCAATTCTTTTTAAAGCAATACCCTGGCGATACGTGTGCTCAAAATTCACGAGGGTTCTGTCTCATTCCCGATTCCCCTAGTGAAGCTGGAGATATCATTCAGGATGCATTGAAACGTGGCCTTACAAATCGATGTCTCGGTTACTACAATCTTTGTTGTTGTCTTATTCTGCAACATGATTATGATTCTGCTCTTCGAACTGCGGAGAAATATTGGTTGGAGTTTAGGAATAATGATGATATATGTGAAGCTTTAATCTGGGAAATTCAGGATGGAGAATGCACTCTGTGTGATAGTAAAAATGTGCAGTTGTCGCTTGTTGATTTATGTGTATCGATAAGCGAAAAAATAGACGATAAGGCTCGTTTGCACTCTTGGATTAGCCGCAAGAATGTGTTTATTGAAAATGAGAAGTGTGATATTGATACTGAATCTAAATGTTGAGCATGAACTTATTCTATGAGGTACGAATATGATACTTTGCCTATGGATGAGAGGTTGTGGATATTTTCTTGGAAGTTGAATGGAAAGATTTTCATACTCCAGAAATTCTTTGATGGTAAAGAGAATGTTTGGGAGGAAGATGAAGAGGATTCTTGGTCTATTGATAGCTTCAATCTTCCTGATTGGCTGAGACGTTTTCTTTGAGCATAACATCTGGTGTTTTGCAACGACGGTTTTTAGGAAAGGAAGATCGAGTATGCTTACCAAGACGCAAATGAAACATGAGATTGTGGGGCAATCTGCTCTCAGTCTGCTTGCTTCGGGAATTCGATTTATGGAGATTCCGCAGCTTTATCCGACGTTTGACAATGTGTTCGAACATGCGTTTAAGGAATGTGGGCTGGATAGGGTCTATCCGCATGTCCTTGGGCTGAACTATTCGGATCCGCAAGATTTGGTTGATGATTCAATCGTCCATACGGGCTATGAGATCACGCCTGCAAGGTGGCGCAGGGGGATTCATGAGGGAAGACGTTGTTATGAGCTTTATTTCACTGATGCCGCTGATCAGGATCGGCTTGAGAAGGGCTATGATCCCCGGAGCATAGTCAGGGAGATTATTTCTCAGGATCATGGGTCTGAGGACGTCTCGCCTTTTGCAGCGTGGCCATGGGCTGATTTCGGCAAGGTGATGGGCGATGAGTTAATTGCTCAGAATGTTGCGCGGTATCCTGCCAAGGGTGCGGAACTCGGGCAAAGTCAGAGCTGAGGGTGGTGCGGCTTGCGCGGGGCTCTGACAGTGCTTTGCTTTCCAAGAGTTTGTGCTAGTAATGGGGAGGGGGTCGTGCGTACCGTGCAGCGCGCTCAGGGCCTGCCCATCGCAATCGTGGGGGAGATCTCTTTCGAGAACGGTTGGATCACGCGCGGCCAGCTCATGGAGCCCGCTGAGCGTTATGGCAAGGGCCCCTACCGGCATTTGAAGGGCATCGTCGACGATGAGATCATGCTCGTCCCCAACCAGAAGAACTGACAAAGGTCTGGTTCCGGGTGTTCCGGCTTTCCATCTTTCAATGTCTCTGCAACAGTTCGCATACCAGAAATCCGTTAGTGTGAGATGTGCTGCGTTTTCTCTAGAACGGAAATCCTGTTGAGACACGCTGAATTGACATTGCTGATATTCATGAGTAAATTTATCAGATGCGATAAAGCTAGGCGTTGTCTAGTTCGCGAAAACCGTTCCCTAGATAGGGAACGGTTTTCGTGCATTAGGGAGGCGTTATGTATAGACCATTTATGGCATAGAAAGCCAAGTGCAACAGCTTAACAGACGTGGTCTGCAGACTGACATGCGCACTCCGTGGATTTTGGAACGTGAAGGCTATTATTCGGTTGTTAACGGGTACAAGGATCCTTTTCTCGATAAAGAAGCCGGAAAAAGAACACATGAAGACCGATATCTTACTGGCACGTCGTTCAATGACTTGTATGCTCTTTTCGTTTTTGATAGGAACTTGCGATTCTTGTTGTTCCGTATGACTACGTTGTCAGAAGCTATTCTGAAGACAATATGCTCATACGAATTCACCAAAGAGAATGCAGAAGAGAAAAATCCTTATCTGAATATCGCAAATTATGCGGAAACAGGCAAAGCACACGACAAAGCTGTATTACTTATTCCAAAGTTAGAGAAAATCATCTCTTTAAACAGAAAGGTAGTGCCCGAAGGTTTGCGCACTTAGGGTCGTGCCCGTCCATGGGACGATGAT